>MKWU01001950.1_pt1 | contig 33221 bp, 30 predicted proteins | sample 809101 | NCBI WGS metagenome assembly MKWU01 (sample SAMN05860141, study PRJNA318959) | sponge metagenome | host: Aplysina aerophoba | place: Slovenia: Piran, Adriatic Sea, Gulf of Piran | collected 2013-05-07
ACGAATCCGGAAGAATGGGAGACGATGATGGGCACGCTGGCGGAAGAGTGGCTTGCCAGAGGCGAGGCCAGAGGCGAGGCCAGAGGCAGGTACGAGGGCGAGGCCAAGGGCCGCATGGAGTTGCTGCTGGAGCTTTTGGAGCGGCGCTTTGGAGAGCTTCCCTCCGACATCCGCAATCGGATTCGGGACGCCAAGGATTCGGAGATCAGGTCCTGGGCGGGAGCGGTTCTGGACGCGGCAACCCTTGACGACGTGCTCGCGTCGGGAACGCGGGAGCATTGATGCGCATCCGAGTGGCGGAATTCGGTCGGGTGAATTTCCAGGAACGGGACTAATTCCAATTCAGTAAACTATCTCGCGTCATCGGCCCGACTTGGACGCGTTGAAAGTTCCCTGGATGATTTTCACTTCAAATTTGACTAGGTCGGATGTCCCGAGCTCGCTTTCTTTTTCCTAATTGCCCCCACTCCCTACTTAAGTGAATTTTTCGCGAACATAATTTTCTATTCTGAGACATTAAGAGTATAAGAAGGAGTGCGGAACAAGCACTCTAGGAGAATCCCTAGCGAAGAGAAACCTAGTCCAGTTCCAGAAATGAATGAGCATCACAATGTTCCTAGTGGACTTCGGCACGAAGGAGAAATTCGCCGAGTCGCTGGCGAAGCTGCGATGGCTCTCGGGATTCAAATGCCCCTCCCGCGGCAGTGCGCCTAGTGCGGGCGGCAGATGTCCATTACCGCCGGAACGCTGTTCGAGCACACGAAACTTCCTCTCGCGACCTGGTTCCAAGCCACTTTCCTGATTGCGCTAGGCAAGAAGGGCATCTCGGCGATGGACCTCATGCGCAAGATCGGCGTGTCCTGCAACGCGGTCTGGCGCATGAAGAACAAGATCATGCCGACGACGATGGAGCGCGAGGACGAGAAGCCGCTCGCGGGCCTAGTCCAGGTTTAGACGACGTGTATCTCGGCGGGGTCCGGGACGGCAAACGGGGGCGCGGGGCGGACGGGAAGACGCCGTTCGTGGCGACCATGGAAACGACGGAGGATTGGCTGCCGCACAGGATCAAGCTCTTGGTGGTGGCCGGCTTCCGCCTTAAGGCGACTGAGAGCTGGTGCCGCCGGAACGTCGCCCCGGGAAGGAAGGTCTACAGCGACGGCCTGCCCTGCTTCGGCGCGGTTGCCACCGCCGGCTGCCTGCGCGCCCCGGTCGTAAACGGCGGCGGGAAGGCTTCCGTGCGCGCCAAGGAAAGGGCAAGTTCGCGCAGCGATACCTGAGCGAGTTCAACCGCCGCTACGATCTGCCGAACATGGCGTCGCGCCTCGTCTGGGCGGCGGCCCGCACGCCGCCAATCACGGAGAAGCTGCCCCGCAAAGGGACCGCCGGGCGGTTTGAAGGCTAGCGGCGCACTACAGCCGCTGAATCCGGTGCGCCTCGGCGGGACCGGCCCGCCAATTCACTCCTGAAGACCGCGAATCCGCCCGAACAATGCTCGGGCGCCGTTTCGGCGGATACGGTCTCGAAAAAGCTTTCCGTACTAGGCTATCCAGGATTTCAGGCGGGGAATCCGCGAGCGGCGCGGCCAAAATTCGGCTTACGCAGGAAAGCAATCATGTAACTTTTTGTTTATTTCATTGAAAGACAATTCCAACGGATGCGCCCCTATTTCAATTGCATTTTGCTGCGCGGCCAAATAAACTGCAAAGGCATTCAATCTAGTAGGAGAAGGGAAAAAATGAACGACCACATCAAATCAATTGCCGTCGCGTCGGCAGTCGCAGCGGCGCTGGCCGTTGGAACCGGGCCGGCAATGGCGAGCGGCGAAAAGGAAAAGTGCTTCGGCGTAAGTTTGGCAGGCGAAAACGACTGCGCGGCGGGACCTGGAACTACCTGCGCCGGAACTTCGACAGTCGACTATCAGGGCAACGCATGGACTCTCGTTCCCGCAGGAACATGCGAATCCATGGAACTCCCGGACGATCGCATGGGATCTCTAACCGAACTCGACCGCGATCTGCCGTCGACTTAATTATTTTCGAGCTTTCGCACCGCTTCCAGCGGTGCGACCTCCGTCGCCAATTTCATGTTCGATGAATTGCAGGAGCCGGGCTGTGTCCTGCCGAAAAGCCCAGGCGTTGGATTTAAGCACGTTCATTTCAATGAAATATTGAATGATTGCGGTCGCGTCGCATGGCTGGAGATTCATGCGGAAAACTACATGTCGGAGGGCGGCCGAAACATTGCCCAGCTAAAAAAGCTCCGCCAGCATTTCCCGATTTCCTGCCATGGTGTCGGCTTGTCCATAGGCGGCACGAATCCTCTTGACAAAACGCATCTGCGGCGTCTGAAAACTCTTGTCGACTGGCTTGTCCCCGCATCGTTTTCCGAGCACCTGGCATGGTCGTCTCACGACGGGCAATACTACAACGATCTTTTGCCGGTGCCCTATACGCGTGCCGCTCTCGATCGCGTTTGCGATCACATTGATGAAGTCCAGGAATTTCTCGGGCGATCGCTGCTTCTCGAAAATCCGTCCACCTACCTTGTTTTCGAAGAGAGCGAGATGAGCGAAATCGAATTCATTTCGCAGATTTCGAAACGAACTGGCTGCGGGCTCCTGCTGGATGTCAACAACGTATTCGTATCGGCGACAAATCATGAAACGGACCCATATTCGTATATAAATGAATTTCCTTTGGCTTTGGTCGGCGAAATCCATTTGGGCGGACATGCCGAAGATACGGACGATGAAGGCGCGACGCTGTTGATCGACAATCACGGCGCCGAAATCGTCGAGCCTGTTTGGGCACTTTTCGAGCACACGATCAAGCTGTCCGGCGCGCTTCCAACTTTGATCGAGTGGGACAATGACGTTCCCGAATGGAAGACTTTGGCTGCCGAGGCCCAGCGGGCGCATACCGCGATGGAAAAATTCGCTGCGTTTGCATGACCGTATGCCATAGAGATTTTGCAAGCGCGCTTCTGGATTCTAGAAAACCGGTGCCGGCCGGACTGACATTCCGCAGCGAAAAGGCGAACAAGAGATTCGCGGTCTACCGGAACAATGTAGCCGTTAGTCTAACGGACGCGCTTCAATCGCTATTCCCGGTTGTACGGAAATTGGTCGGCGACGAGTTTTTTAAAGCGATGGCCGGCGTATATCTGCGAAGGCATCCTCCCGCATCTCCGCTTCTTGCCGAATTCGGCATCCATATGCCGGCTTTCCTAGGGGGATTCGAACCCGTCGCTCGACTTCCATATCTGCCGGATGTCGCAAAGCTGGAAATTTTGATCAGGGAGTCGTTCCATTCCAAGGACTCGGTGCCGATTTCCAATGCGTACCTCGCCTCGCTCGAGCCGGCGGAACTCCTGCGAGCGCGGCTTGGCATTGCTCCGTCTGCGAGACTGCTGAGATCCCGTTACCCTGCATTCGGTATATGGCATGCGAACGCTGCGGGCGGAAGCCAGCCGAAAAACCGTCCTGAAAACGTTCTCGTGGCTAGAAGGGAATTCGACCCTAAGCCATGGCATTTGCCCGGCGGCGCATATGAATTTATTGATTCGCTGGCCAAAGGATCATGCATTTCTGAAGCGGCGGACCAAGCGGCGGCGATGCAATCGGAATTCAGACTCGACCAGGCGCTGGCAATCTTGCTAAAGTCGGGGGCTGCAATAGAAATCAAATCTCAGTTCGACTGATCCAAAAAAGAGATAACGCAATGCGATTCATAAACCTCCTTGTAAATTGGAAATTTCCGGCACAGGTCGACGATTGGATTTCGCCTACATTGGCAAGGCTGCTATTTGCGGGCATACTTCTCGTCTATTATTGGAATTCCGCCGTGACTAAACTTGGAGACGGCATATTCGGGATTTTTTCTCCCTCGGCCGGCGCTTACGCCCAGATGTTTCCGGAAGCGGCCGCTGCCGTCAGTTACGACACGTCGCAACTCGGAATTGTCTACTGGTTTATCGCCGTCGCGGGAATGTATGCGGAATTTATTCTTCCTTTGCTGATTCTGATCGGGTTGTTCTCGCGGCTCGCCGCATTGGGAATGATAGGGTTCATAATTGTTCAAACTTATGTGGATCTAGTCGGGCACGGGCTTGACAGCAAGAGCGTAGGCGCATGGTTTGACAGGTTACCGGACGCAACAATTTGGGATCAACGCATGCTTTGGGTATTCCTTCTGATTACGATTATCATTAAGGGCGCAGGACCCTTGTCCCTCGACCAAATCCTGTCCAATCGCTTGGCGTTCAAGAATTAGGCAAGTCGCCGAACCAAAAATAGGCGCGGATCGAATTTCGTGATCGGGCATCTGCTCGCCGCTGGAAAAAGTCCGGGATTCGGTTCTTCAACTTGAAGCATCGAATCGACATCGTGCCATCTACGCGCAAACGAAAATCGATCCGCATCCATCAAAAATTTCAAGTGGCGGCAAATAACTTTCTCGATATTGGCATACTCAAGGCCCGTCGCCCGACTTCGAACCGGCCTTCAATCCTTCAGGATAGCATGTTCGAATTCCAACCATTCTCGGCGCGTCATTCCAGATGATTCCATCGTGACTTTCTCGCCCTTTAGGAGGCGCCTAACGCAATTTACGCCGACGGCCGAAAGTTCGAATCCGTTCACCCTGTAGTCGGAAAAAGCCTGCCAGGCCACCGGCACCCAGTCGGCTAGGATTGCGGCCATCACGTCGGCGTAGGCTCTAATTTCGTATTGCGAGTGCTTGTCGCCTCGGAGCGCCACGAAGTGGAAAAGATTGTGGAGGTCCGTTTTCCAGTACCACTGCGTGTATATGCTAACCGGCAAATTGATTCGCGCCAATTCCCTGGACAGGCCGCGCTTTTCTTCGTTGGACGAAAGCATGAATTCGTAGCTGCTGTAGGCTTTCAGACTATCCGATTTCAAGATTCTCAGGACTTCGTCTGCCTCGCCTCCCTCGATCACCTCGCCCCGCCCCTGCTGGTTCGTATTCGACTGGGCCGCCAGATGTTCCGGAGAGGGGACATAGAATTCGCGATCCAGCACCGAATAGCGAGCCGAATATTCGTTAACATTGGCTGTACGATGGCGAATCCATTGCCGAGCCACGAATATCGGCAATTTGACGTGGAATTTGACTTCGCACATTTCAAACGGCGTCGTATGCCGATGCCGCATGAGGTATCGAATTAGCCCTGCATCCCCTCGCGTTCGCTTCGTACTAGTGCCATAGGACACTCGTGCCGCCTGCACGATGGCAGCATCGTCGCCCATGTAGTCGACGACGCGAACAAATCCGTGGTCCAGCACCCTTTTCGGATGATGCAGGTGCCTTTCCATTCCTTCGCTCACGACGCGCGCCGTGGCCGTAGACGGGTGAGTTTGCACGTCCGCTACCTGCTCTTGCTCAGGACTTCCGTTCATTTGAATGTTCCGCCTGGAATGCAGCTTTCACGTCTAACTTTCATTCTATTTCCCGAATTGCAATGAGTATGGAATAGTCGCGAGCGGCCTAAGGAAATGGAATCTGCGAGATCGCCCGGCGATTCAATGGAATTCGTCGGCTGAGGCAAATTTCAAAAATTTTAAACTGGATATCGAATAGATTTTCCTCCGCTGCTTCCGCCCGGAATTGCGTAGCCGCCAAAATTTCTTCCTTCTCAAGCTCGACGCCCTTTCTCGGACATCGGCTCCGACCAATCATTTCAACATGCCGGCACTTGCGCTCGACAAACGTTTTCAGAAAAAATTTTGGTTCTTGCGCAGGGCCAAGAAACCTGATTCTATTGAATCACGTTTAGCCGCGGCCCGCTCGCACGCCGAATCGGATAAAATCGCTGCCGGCAAAATTACTGTTCGCTATTTCACTTGAAAGGAAAGCTACGTGGCATTGAAATACCTCCATACGATGGTAAGGGTGCTCGATTTAGAAAAATCAATCGAATTCTATAGGTTGCTTGGGCTTAAGGAAACGCGACGGGTGAACAACGACGGCGGTCGGTTTACGCTTGTTTTCCTCGCGCCTCCCGACCAGCCCGAATGCCCAATTGAACTCACCTTCAATTGGGACGGCGACGAAGGCTTGCCGGCCGATAGCCGGCATTTTGGCCATTTGGCGTATTCGGTACCGAACATATACGAAACATGCCAGCAATTGATGGACAGCGGCATCACAATCAATCGACCGCCAAGAGACGGTCACATGGCTTTCGTTCGATCGCCGGACAACATTTCCATTGAACTTCTTCAAAGCGGTGAATCGCTTGAACCAAGGGAGCCATGGGCGAGCATGGGGAATACCGGAAGCTGGTAGAAGCAGCGGCGCAGCAAACCCGCCAAGTTGCCGCTTTGCCACACGGCGAGCGCATGCCGGCGCAGTTATTGACTATCGGTGAAATCCGGACTACATTGCAAGTGCTTCTTCTGAAGCTATGGCGATAAACGCGCGCGAAATAAACGGACCGGACCCGGGGGCGGTACCCGGCGGCTCCACCATTGATTGCTTCTGCTAGCTCATGGGGCCGAAACAGGATCGACGGACGCGTAAAGGTGTTAGCTTTCGCCCGGTGGGGTACCGCCGTACCGGTCCAAACTGCACAATTGCCAACGACAATCGTGCTCCGGTAGCCCTCGCCGCGTAAGCGGTGCGGTCAACTGGACCTTAAGCCCAGAGCAATAAGCTCGTTCTGGCGGGGCCCGCAGGCGCCTGGCAACAGAAGCCTGCACCTCCCCCGCAGCCCTCTCTTCGCCTTAAAATCTTGACAATTGTCGGCGTCGGCGGGAAACAACCCCCGCAAGCTTTAAAATTCGCGGGTTGGAAATGAACAAGATCAATTATGTGGAATTGCTGAACCGCGCCATGCAGCATTTGATCGCGAGCGCATTGCGACATGTTGCCGAGCACGGGCTTCCCGGAGAAAGCTATTTCGTCATCAATTTCTCCACAGACCACCCGGAGGTCGAATTGGCGGAGCATCTGCGAAAGCAGCATCCGAAACAAATGACGATAATTCTGCAATACTGGTACAAGGACCTGGAAGTCGGCGAAAACGGGTTTCGCGTAACTCTAAGCTTTCAAGACATTCCTCAATCGGTTTTTGTCCCCTACCACGCAATAATCTCCTTCCTTGATCCCGGAGCGAAATTCGGCCTGCAGTGCCAGGTCGCAACCGAGGATTCGGAAATCGCCGCGGACGGTGATTCGCCGCCCGATTCGATGCCGAAGTCGGCCGGCGGCGGAAACGGGGACGATGCGGGAGAGTCGGCGGAAATTGTCAGCCTCGACAATTTTCGAAAAAACTAACGGCGAATTTTTCCGTACGTCAAGAATCAACCACGAGTCGGCCCCCTGCCGTTCGCAAACCGGCAATCAATTCGGAGCAGGCATTGAGCAAGCGGAATGAACATCGATTTCAATCGCCGGACGGCGGCGAACTGGCCGTGAAATCGCGCCGAGAAGCAAAACGGAGCCAACATGAAACGCATTGAAACCGATAGTTTCGGACCTCTCGAAGTCCCCGCCGAGCATTACTGGGGAGCGCAGACGCAGCGCTCGCTGCAAAATTTTAGAATCGGCTGGGAGCGCCAGCCGGCCTCGATCGTCAGCGCTCTCGGCATCATCAAGAAAGCTTGCGCGCAGGCAAACTGCGAATTCGGGCTAATCGACGAATCGATCTGCGATGCGATCGTCCAGGCCGCCGACGAAGTCATCGACGGCAAGCGAGACTCGGAATTCCCGCTTGTCGTTTGGCAGACCGGTTCGGGAACCCAGACAAACATGAACGCGAACGAAGTCATCGCGAACCGAGCCATCGAAATCCTAGGCGGCCGAATCGGCTCGAAGTCGCCGGTCCATCCCAACGACCATGTCAACAAGAGCCAATCTTCAAACGATACGTTTCCGACCGCCATGCATATCGCGACGGTAATGTCCGCAACTCGCGACCTTGTTCCCGCGCTCGGCGGCCTGCACGAATCGCTTGGCCGGAAAGTCAAGGAATTCGACGGCATCATAAAAATCGGTCGAACGCACACGCAGGACGCTACGCCGCTGACGCTTTCGCAGGAGTTTTCGGGCTATGCTCGCCAAGTGCAATTGTCGATTTCTAGAATCGTCGGGGCAATGGACAACCTCCGCGAGCTCGCGCAGGGCGGAACCGCCGTTGGAACGGGATTGAATACGCGCGAAGGGTGGGCCGAGCGCGTTGCCGAGCTGATTTCGCTATCAACCGGCAGTTCGTTTAGAACGGCTGAAAACAAATTCGAGGCCCTGGCTTCGCACGACGCCATGGTCGAGATGTCGGGCGCATTGCGGTCGACAGCCGCCTCATTGTTTAAAATCGCCAACGACATCAGGTTTCTCGGCTCCGGGCCGCGCTGCGGATTCGGAGAATTGCTGCTTCCGGAAAACGAGCCGGGGTCGTCGATAATGCCGGGAAAAGTCAATCCGACGCAGACCGAAGCTCTTACGCAAGTTTGCGCCCATGTCATGGGCAACGATGCCGCCGTCGGATTCGCCGGCAGCCAGGGGCATTTCGAACTCAACGTCTTCAAGCCGATGATCTCCTACAACGTCCTGCAGTCGATTCAGCTTCTCGCGGACGCGTCGGCGGCGTTCACTAAAAATTGCGTGGACGGAATTCAGGCGGATCGAAAGCGGATAGACCAGCTCCTGCGGCAATCATTGATGCTGGTTACCGCGCTTGCTCCGGAAATCGGATACGATAACGCAACGGCCGTGGCAAAAGCCGCGCACAAGAACGGGACGACTCTCCGCGAGGAAGCCGTAAGGCTCGGGTTCGTCGACGAGCAAACCTTCGACAAGGTCGTGCGCCCGGAAAGAATGATCGCACCCGGTCCGAAGTAGCCCGACCAAGAAATCGGCGGCATGAATCAAACGCGCGACGGAGCATTCGGCAGTGTCGCGACTGATTAAAAAATCCGTGACATTGCGCGGGCACAGGACGAGTATCGCCCTTGAAAAGGAATTCTGGGCGGCGATCGCAGCAATTGCTCGTCTAGAAAATCGAGGGCTCCGCGAAGTCATCAGCGAAATCGACGAATCCCGTGAAAAGGATTCGTCGCTGGCCAGCGCGATTCGCCTCCGGGCGCTGGCGTTCTACTCGAAAGGCAATCGCCTGTGAACGGCGCCGAGTTCGCGGGAAAGCAATGATTTAGGCTTTTCCATCGATTCGGGTCAGCCCACCAGCGCTAGAAACGGCAGCTTATCCAGTAGCCAAAAGGAGATATCCGAAAAGTTGCCGGTCAAGAGCAGCAAGCCGACGAGCGAAAGCAGAACGCCGATTCCGATTTCTATTTTTCGAAGATAGGGCTTGATACTGTTCATGACCCGCATTGAGCGACTTATGAACAGCGCGGCCAATATGAACGGTATGCCGAGTCCTAGAGCGTAGACGCCGAGCAAAAGAGTTCCGCGAGCTATCGATGATTCCTGCGCAGCCAATGATAGGATCGCGCCGAGCTGGGGGCCGATGCACGGAACCCAGCCGAATGCGAACGCCAGGCCGAGCAGGAAAGATCCGATCAAGCCGCCGCCGCTCCCGAAGCTGAATCTCGCCTCGCGGTCGAGAAACGGAATTCGAAAGATACCTATAAAATGAAATCCGAAGACCAATATGATTGCTCCGGAGATCTGGCCGAACGTCGTTTGATATTCAAGGAAGAAAAGTCCGAAAGACGATGCGGTGAATCCAAGCAGAAGGAAAACCGTTGACAGCCCCGCCACGAAAAATGATGCCGACAGAACCGCTTTGCCTCGAGAATTGCCCTGAGAAAGGTCCGAAAACGAAATTCCGCTCATATAGGCCAGGTAGGGCGGAACGATCGGGAGCACGCAGGGCGAAATAAAGCTAAATGCCCCCGCCATAAGAGCGATAAGAATCGCGGGCAGAAGCGTCGCGTCCAGTAGGTCGATTCCAAGCATGCTTGCTTTCCAAATTCCTGCCTGCCACATATTCGAAAACGAAAGCGAATCGAACCTTCAATCATCACAATTTCGTGGGATTCAAATGCAGAAGCGTGAAATCGCGCAGAGACTCGATGCAACGGGACTATTGTGCCCGCTGCCGGTGCTTAAAATTCGAAAGAGGCTGACTCACCTAAATCCAGGAGAGCTCCTGGAAGTAATGACCGACGATGCCGCCGCCCTCGTCGACGTTCCGCATTTTTGCAATGAAAACGAGCATACGGTTGTGAGCCAGAGAGACGAAGGCGACAGCATGGTTTTCCTGATTAGGAAAGGTAAAAGCTAGGGCCTTCTTCCGAAGCCGAAATCATTCCGCCGCAATTTTCGATTCAACCGAGCTATTCGACCGAAGCCGTTCGAACAAATCCATTCGCATCCGTTCAGCGGCGATTCTGTTTTTCTCCTTTACGATGCCGAATCCGCGGACGGCCAAGGGCAGTTCAGCCAGCTCAATCGCGGCTTCGGGATCCATCGAGTCGGCCGACGCAATGACTTCGAGCATGTCGGCTTCGTACTGCGCGAGCAAGTCCCGTTCCTTTCGCCGTTCGTCGGTATGTCGGAACGGGTCCGCCCAAGTATTGCGCAGCCACTTCATGGAAGCGAGAAGGCGGAACAAGTGAATCGTCCATGGCGCGAATTCGATCTTGCCGGGCCGGCCGCCGACTCCCTTCCTTGCGAATATCGGCGGCGCAAGATGGTAGACAATCGAGAAATCGCCGGAAAATTCTCGCCGGGCCTTGTCTTCCGTCTTCAAAAGAAGCCTCGCGACTTCATACTCGTCCTTTACGGCCAGGAGCTTGTGGTAGCCTTTAGCAATCGCTTCGCGAAGCCGCGGATCTTTAGCGCGGTTTACGAACTGGAGGTACTTTCGGCGATAGGCCTCGCCTCCGTACTCCTCCAGGTGATTCGCGCGAATCTCGACCGCGTCGGCCTGATCGCGTTCGTCGCGATACTCCGGATTCAAATCGGCGGCGCGTTCAGGATGGAGCAAAGCCCAGCGCCCGTATGCGAATGCCCTAGCATTCCGTTTCGCAGATGCGCCGTTCAGCTCGATCGCCCGCTTTATCGCTTCGCCCGACAGAGGAACCAGCCCCCGCTGCCATGCCGCGCCGAGCATCAGCATATTGGAATATATAGAATCGCCGAGCATCGCCTTGCTAAGACCGGTAGCATCAAGCAGATCAACGCCCGTTTCTCCAATTCTTGCGGCGATCGCCTGTTTCAATCCTTCCGCGGGCAGCTGAAAATCAATGCTCCGCGTAAAATCGCCAGTTATCGTTTCATAGCTGTTGACGACTGCCGCGGAGCGGCCTTGCTTGACAAGGCGCAAGGTATCCAAGCTCCCGGCAACGACGAGATCGCCGCCGATTAGCAAATCGGCTTCGCCGTCCGAGATGCGAATTGCCGATATGTCCTCCGGTCGATCAGCGAATCGGCAGTGAACATTTACCGCTCCTCCCTTTTGGGCAAGGCCGGCCATCTCCAGCATGCCGACACCCTTTCCATCTAGATGCGCCGCCATCGCCAGGATCGCTCCGATAGTTACGACGCCGGTTCCGCCAATTCCCGAAACAACGACATTGTACGATTTGTCGATTGCGGGAAGAATCGGTTCCGGAAGGTCGGGCAGATCGATTTCCGATTTCGGTTCCTTGCGAACGACCGCGCCCCGAAGCGTTGCGAATGAAGGGCAAAATCCATTGAGACAACTGAAATCCTTGTTGCAGCTCGACTGGTCGATCGATCTCTTTCTGCCGAAAGGAGTTTCCACCGGCACGATGGAAACGCAATTCGACTGCACGCCGCAATCGCCGCAGCCCTCGCAGATTTCGTCGTTGATGAACACTCTCTTGTCGGGATCCGGGAATTTCCCGCGCTTCCGGCGGCGACGCTTTTCGGCTGCGCAAGTCTGAACGAAGACAATCGCGCTCACGCCCTCGATCTGGCTCATGCGCGACTGCACCCGGTTTAGATCGCGCCTTTCGGCGAATTCAATACCGTCCGGAAACCGCGAGCGATCGGGCTTCTCCTTTTCGTCGTATACGACTGCGACATCGCTCACGCCCATGGCGCGAAGCTCTCGGGCGACCTGCGCGGGATCGAGGTCGCCGTCGTTTTTTTGGCCGCCAGTCATGGCAACGGCATCGTTGAACAATATCTTGTAGGTTATGCTGACGCCGGCCATTAACGCAGCCCGAATCGCCAGCACGCCTGAATGGTTGTAAGTTCCGTCGCCCAAATTCTGGAACACGTGCTTCCGCTTCGAAAAAGGCGCTTCGCCTATCCAATTCGCGCCCTCGCCGCCCATGTGGGTGAATCCGACGGTTTCGCGGTCCATCCACTGAACCATGTAATGGCAGCCTATGCCTGCATAGGCTCTTGCGCCGTCGGGAATAATCGTCGACGTGTTGTGCGGGCATCCCGAGCAAAAGTACGGCAGGCGTTCGGCGACGCCCTTCCAGTTGCTTCTGCTTGCGGCTTCCTGAAGCAGTCCGATCCTAGACTTGATCGATTCGGTAATTCTGCCTTCCCCGGCCAGGATGCCGCCGATGGCCATCGCGATATGAGCGGAGTCGAGCGCGAATTTTACCGGGAACAATTCGCGGCCGCGATCGTCTTTCCAACCGTAAACTCTGCGGCCGCGGCGGTCGTTGAAGATGGCTTCCTTGACTTGAACCTCGATAAGCTTGCGCTTTTCTTCGACAACGACGATCAAATCCAGGCGATCCGCCCATTCCAGAAATCCTCGGGTTTCGAATGGCCAGACCATCCCCACCTTGTATCCGGTCAATCCGAGGCTCTCCGCGTCCGTTTCGCGAATTCCAAGCATTTCCAGAGCATGCATGAGATCCAGCCAGTTCTTGCCGGCCGCGACAAATCCAATCTTTGCTCCCGGCTTCCCGAACATGCGCCGATCAATTCGATTCGCTCGGCAAAATTCTTCGGCGGCGACACGCTTATGATCTATCGCCCGCGCCTCCCTCTCTCGGGGAGTATCGGATATTCTGATGTTCAGCCCTCCCGGAGGGAGTTCGAATTCGGGAGCCACCAGTTTCACGCGATCCAGGCTTCCATCGACGACGGCGGTCGTTTCGATAGTGTCCTTCATGCACTTCATGCCGACCCAGTTTCCTGAAAAGCGGGACAACGCGTATCCGATCAGGCCGAAGTCCAGGATTTCCTGCACGCCGGACGGCGAAAGAATCGGGATATACGCATCGACGAGCGTCCACTCCGACTGATGAAGAGTCGTAGAGCTTTCGCCGGCATGATCGTCGCCCAAGGCCATCAAGACGCCGCCGCGAGACGACGTGCCCGCCATATTGGCATGCCTCAGGGCATCGCCCGATCTATCTACGCCGGGTCCTTTGCCGTACCAAAGACCGAAGACGCCGTCGAATCTTCCCTCGCCGCGCAGTTCGGCCTGCTGGGTTCCCCACAATGCGGTCGCGGCGAGATCTTCGTTGAGCCCCGCTTGGAATTTTATGCCGGCGGTTTCCAGAAGAGGCCGGGCGCGAGTCATTTGAAAGTCTACCGCGCCAAGTGGCGAGCCTCTGTATCCCGTTACATACCCGGCCGTATTCCATCCCGCCGCCGCATCCCTAGCCTTTTGCGCCAGGACCATGCGTACGAGCGCCTGCGTTCCGCTTAGCAGCACAGGCGACTTCGACACGTCGAATTTGTCGTCCAGCGAAATGTTTTGACGCGGGTTTGCCAAGCCGCTTTCCAATAGATGCCCCTTTCCGGTCCCCGCATTCAAAAAGGCGAACCGGAACTTTCAAGTCAACCTTTTCTTGAAAAAGCCGAGTCGCGAAAATTAGATTCCCGGACCAAAAAATTCAAAATCCCCAGACCTCGGCGATTCCCTTCGAATTAGCTGCGCGGCCGGCTCGATTTTCGCAAAAGCCAGCCGTTTCGCATGATTCAAACTGCGAGAGCCGAATTACCGGCACTTTCCTACTATATTGACTGATTTAGCGCAAAAGTTAGAATCTCCTATCGTAGATCAGGATTTTTGCGCGGCGAGGCAATTCTAAACTCTAAACTGCGCGCATCGGGCGGAGCCAATGGACTGGGACAAACTTAGAATTTTTCACGCCGTCGCCGCCGCGGGAAACTTGACCCGCGCCGGTCTGAAACTGAATACCAGCCAATCAGCCGTCAGCCGCCAGATACAGTCGCTTGAAAATTCTCTCGGAACAAAGCTCTTCCACCGGCATGCGCGAGGCTTGCTTCTGACGGAACAGGGCGAACTGCTGTTCGACGCAACCTCCGCCATGTCGACGCGCATCGATTTTGCCGCCGCTAGAATCCGGGATTCCGAAGAAAAGGCATTCGGCGTGCTCCGCGTTACGACCACGATAGGCTTCGGCACGCTCTGGCTGTCGCCGCGCATCGCCGACTTCTACAAGCTGCACCCCGGGCTGAACATCGAACTGATGCTGGAAGAGCGCGTACTCGACCTTCCGATGCGCGAGGCGGATGTCGCGATTCGCATGAAGGAGCCGTCTCAAGCGGATCTCATTCGCCGCAAGCTAATGTCGGTGCATTTGCGGTTCTATGCCACCCGGAAGTACCTGGACGAGCGCGGCACTCCCGAAAACCTGAACGAATTGAGAAGCCACACGATAATCTGCCAGAGTACGAAAAGTTCGCAGGTTACCGAGGGCAAGGCGCTGATTCGCAATCTGTTCGCCGGCGAAGTCTTGTCGCATTTGACGGTCAACAACTACTACGGCGTGCTCCAGGCGGTCCTGCACGACCTGGGAATCGGACTGCTTCCAGACTATCTGACGGAGCATTTTCCCGCTCTTGTGCGCGTCCTGCCGAAAACCGAGTCGGGTCCCGTGCCCGTATTCCTAGCCTTTCCCGAAGAATTGCGGCATTCCAGACGCGTCCAGGCCTTCCGCGACTTCGTCGTGGAGGAAGTCGCAAGCTACCGCCGCAGCCGCCGAATCGTCCGCGCCTAGCCATCCTACTCCGCCGCGGCGAAGCGGATGCGCGGACCTGCAGCGAAATTCACGGAAAGGCGGCCCATCGTCATTGATTTCAGGCGAGCTAGATACTATCTGTCACACTATCGCCGGGGAGAACCGCATGGCTATGCAAGCATCGGAAATCGAGAAGCTGATTCGAGAAGCATTTCCCCATGCGAATGTTCAGATCACGGATCTGGCTGGCGACGGCAATCACTACGCCGCCGAAGTCATCGACGAATCGTTTCGCGGCATGAACAGGGTTCAGCAGCAGCGCGCCGTTTATTCCGCGCTGAAAGGAAAAATGAGTGGATCCAATGCAGAACTGCACGCATTGGCGCTAACGACGAAATCTCCGGAGTAGGCAATGAACGAAACAACCCGCGAAAGCATTAAAAACACAGTAGAATCGAACGATGTCGTGCTCTTTATGAAGGGAACGGAATCCATGCCGCAATGCGGTTTTTCCGCGCGCGTCGCCGGTGTTCTTAAATTCCTCAATGTGGCGTTTAAGGATGTCAATGTTCTTGCCGACGAAAGCGTTCGCCAGGGAATAAAGGACTATTCCGACTGGCCGACGATACCTCAGCTCTACGTTAAGGGCGAATTCGTAGGCGGATGCGACATTATTACGGAAATGGCGCTATCAGGCGAACTCGACGAACTCTTCGAAAATAAATTCATTGAGTTCGACAAGCAGGCCGCCGACAAAATCCGCGAATCAAACGCCTGAACCTGCGTAGCGCTCGGTAAAATCAGCGGCTGCTATTCGGCGCGAGTGCAAGCTCCAGCCGATCCGCCAATTCCTCGGCCCTTTCGGCGAAGGCTTCAAGTGCTTCGGAAATAGGCAAATCGTCGGAACGCGATTTGTAATCTTCGGCGACTTTTTCCATATTGGCTAGGATTTCCTTGACTTGCGCCATCTCGGATTCCAGTCCGATTAATTTGTCGGCTAAAATTATCGCCGACATAAAGTGAAGCTGCTGCAAGGACGAATTGGGATTTTTAACTCTGATGGCGGCAATTTCATGGTCCAAGTATTCGGAAGCAGCCTTCGTAGCCGCGATCTCATGCTCGTCGCAGATTAGGTTATAGTCGCGCCCGCCGACCTGTACCGCGATTTCAGGCATCTGTCTCGTCCCCGATCAGAGGCTCCAAGTCCTTGATTATCGAATCGAGAATTTTGATTTCGGATGCTCTTTCCTCTTTGACGGCCTCGATTTCCGCCGATAGAGCATCTTCCCTCAACTTCGACGCTTTAGCCAAAATCGCTTTCTCGCTCTTGCACTGTTCGAAAATCGCCATCAGGCTATCGACTTCCGACTTCGATCTAAGGAGATCGTTTTCGGCGAGTTTTAGCTTTTCCCTTATGGCATTCGTTTCTTCATTCAAGCGATTCAATTCCGCATTCCGCGCGGCTTCCAAAGCTGCCGCCGAATCGTCCGGTTTCATCCCGCCATCTCGTTGCGGGGCCAGGGCTGCGGCGCCTTTCTCCAAGGCAAAGTCTATTCGGTCGAGCGCATGGTTGATTCGCGCTGCACACTCAAGGACTTTCCTGTCCATGTGAATTCATTCTCTTTTTCTTCCAAGCGGACCATGCAGGCCGTCTTCCGCTCGCGCGCCATGACGCGATTCGAAACATTTAACGACCAGCCATAATTCCGCCGCCCCTTTCCGGCAATCGCTGCCATCGCGCGGAATGCGCGATAGTCTCAATTTTTTTTCCGATTATCAAGTGTCGGCGTTTTGCGAATACGAAATCTTCACGAGGTCCCGGACTGCGCCGCAAAGGTGCGGAGGCGGTCGGGATCATGCGCCGCCTCGATCCGGCGGTTCCCGCGCAACTTGAAATTTCTTGAAATTCGACTATTAGACAGCGTTCGCCTAGTCTAAGATTTCCTGGCGCCTGCGTCATTCATCAACGCTAGGCCCGATGCAAGGGACGTTTCAAATGCAGATCGATGAACTTAAATCCAGGCATCCCGAGCACTGGAAACTGGCGGCAGCGATTCGCGCATTGTCCATGGATGCGGTGCAAGCTGCGAACTCCGGCCACCCGGGGATGCCGATGGGCATGGCCGACGTAGCGACTGTACTGTTCAGAAACCATTTGAAATTTGATTCGCAGGCGCCCGAATGGCCGGATCGCGACCGGTTCATTCTTTCGGCGGGGCACGGCTCAATGCTCCTTTATTCGCTGTTGCACCTTACGGGCTACCGCAGCATGCCCATGAACGAGATTGAAAACTTTCGCCAGCTAGGATCTCGCACGGCCGGCCATCCGGAATTCGAGTGCGCCTCGGGCATCGAGACAACTACCGGGCCCCTCGCGCAAGGCCTTGGAAACGCCGTTGGGTTCGCGATTGCGGAAGAGTCCCTGCAAAAAAGATTCGGATCTCGCGTCGTTAGCCACTCGACCTACGCAATCGCGGGAGACGGCTGCTTAATGGAAGGATTAAGCCATGAAGCGATCAGCCTCGCGGGCAGGCTCGAGCTGTCGCGACTGATCGTCCTATGGGACGACAACGGGATTTCTATCGACGGCAGCGTCGAACTAGCCGACAGAACCGACCAGGCCGCGCGCTTCCAGGCGTGCGGCTGGAATGTTTTGGAATGCGACGGCCACGACCCGGAGGCAATCGATATTTGCCTAAGCAAGGCTCGGCGAAGCCGAAGGCCGACGCTGCTGGCTTGCAAGACTCGAATCGGATTCGGCTCGCCGTCCAAGGAAGGCACCGCCGCGTCGCACGGGTCGCCCCTGGGAGCCGACGAAATCGAAAAAGTGCGCGAAGCCTATGGCTGGGACTTTCCGCCCTTCGCGATCCCCGACGACATAGCGGCCGCATGGAAGCAAATCGGGCTTCGGGGAGGCGAAGCGCGCCGGCAATGGAATCAACGCATTGAAGAATTGCCTAGTCGGAAGCGACAGCTCTTTGAAAGGATGATGTCCGGCGACGCTCCGCCAAGGCTGTCGAACGTGATCCGAAAACTCAAGAAAGAAATCTCTGAGGAGCGACCTAAATTGGCGACCCGAAAATCGTCGGAAATGGTTCTGGCGGCCGTCAATCCCGTGGTACCGGAAACAATCGGCGGCTCGGCCGATCTCACAGGATCGAACAATACCAAGACGCCCGGCCTTGGAATCTTCTCGCCCGAAAACAGGCAGGGGCGCTATATGCATTTCGGCGTCAGGGAGCACGCCATGGCCGCGGCAATGAACGGCATGGCGCTTCACGGAGGCGTGCGCCCGTATGGCGGCACTTTTCTGTGCTTTGCCGACTATGCGCGGCCTTCCATTCGGCTTTCGGCCATGATGGGCATTCCCGTTGTCTATGTTATGACGCACGATTCCATCGGACTTGGCGAGGACGGGCCTACGCACCAGCCGGTCGAGCATTTGGCCATGCTTCGCGCGACACCCGGCCTGGACGTTTATCGGCCCTGCGATACCGTCGAGACGGCGGAATCCTGGGAATTGGCCCTGACGTCGAGAAACTCCCCTTCCGTTCTGGCGTTGACCAGGCAAGGTCTTCCAACGCTGCGGACAAGCTACAAGCATCGCAATCTCGTATCGCTAGGCGCCTATGTAATTGCGCCTGAATCGGCGAGAAGGCAGGTTGTTCTCCTGGCAACCGGATCGGAGGTATCCGTTGCGATGAATGCTCGTTCGATTCTGGAAGCCGAGAAGATCGGCACCCGGGTGGTTTCCATGCCGTGCCTGGAAAAATTCGAACTCCAGGAAGAGGGATATAGGAGGCGGATTCTGCCCCAGGGAGCGGTCCGCATCGCGGTCGAGGCATCGGCTAGGACCGGATGGGACAGATGGCTTTGCGGCGAGCGCGGCTTGGATAGGAAAGCTGGATTTGTCGGCATGGAGTCCTTCGGAGCGTCGGCCCCGGGAGGTGACCTTTTCAAAAAATTCGGGATCACCGCCGAAGCAGTCGCAGAGAAGGCCAAATCCCTGCTCTAGCGCGCAGGTCAATCAAAACGAATGAATAATATGGATTCTCGTCCCGAAGCATTCGAGAAGGAGCGCGGCGGGCTTTGCGAGTGGACCGGCTTTTGTCGGCGTAAAGTCGCCATCTTCAATATTGACGGCAAATTCAGCTTCGGGCGCCGAAGGCCTTCCAAAAAGACTAGGCGAAACATGTTGCAATGGCGGGTTCGTTCGCCCGCGGCGTAGCGCGGGCGGCCCGAGAATCAGATTAATTCAGCAGGAGTCGATAAATGGCAATAGATTTAGCGATTAACGGATTTGGCCGGATCGGCCGCAATGTACTGCGCGCGATCTTCGAAAGCGGGCGAAAAGACGTTAGGGTCGTCGCCATCAACGACTTGGGCTCCGTGGGCGCGATGGCGCACCTTCTGAAATACGACACGGTGCATGGCCGGTTTCCGAACAGGATTGAATCCGGGGATGGCTTCATCGATGCCGGTTCGGGGCCGATTAGGATCACTGCGATTCGGGACCCGGCAGAACTGCCCTGGTCCGATATCGACATTGCGCTGGAATGCACCGGACTTTTCACCAGCCGCGACAAGGCCGCCGCCCACCTTGAAAACGGTTCGGGAAAGGTGCTGGTTTCCGCACCCGCCTCCGGGAGCGACAAGACGATTGTTTTTGGCGTCAATCATAAATCTTTGACACGCCGCGACCGAATCGTCTCCAACGCCTCCTGCACCACGAACTGCCTATCGCCGGTTGCCAAGGTGCTAAACGATGCAATCGGCATCGAGAGCGGATTCATGACGACGATTCATAGCTACACGGGCGACCAGCCCGTTCTCGACGCCATGCACAAGGACATGTACAGATCGCGCGCGGCGGCGATGTCGATGATCCCGACATCGACCGGCGCGGCTAGAGCCGTAGGGCTCGTGCTTCCGGAATTGAACGGAAAGCTCGACGGCATCGCGATACGCGTGCCGACTCCCAATGTATCAGTCGTAGACCTGTCGTTCGTATCCGCTCGAGAGACTTCGCCGGAAGAAATCAACGCCGTGATCGTAAAAGCGGCAAATGGACCGATGAGAGGCGTTCTAGGCTACACCGACGAACCGCTTGTTTCGTCGGACTTCAACCACGATCCGCATTCCTCTGTATTTCACCTTGATCAGACCAAAGTCGTCAACGGCAGCCTATGCAGAATTCTAACCTGGTACGACAACGAATGGGGCTTCTCCAACCGCATGGCGGACGTAGCCGCAGCCATGGGAAAATTGTCTTGAGGAGCGATTCGCGGCAACCGGCCGGCGGCGCATAGCTAGACCTGGACAATCGAACCGTGAGGTGGAAGACTCTCGAGGATTTTCCTCTTGCGGGCCGGCGCGTCCTGGTTCGCGTCGATATAAATGTGCCATTTCAAAACGGAAAGGTATCGGACTCCACCCGGATAGACAGGATTTCGCCGACCGTTGCAAAGATTCGCGGCAAGGGCGGTCGCGTCGTGCTTATGGCTCATCTCGGGCGACCGAAGGGCCGTCCATCGCCTGAGTTCTCCCTGACGAATCTCATTCCCGAGCTTAGCAATTCGCTCGGCTGCGAAGTAGGCATTATTGAAGGGATTGAGGACGCGGATGCGCCCGAACGCGCTGCCGAAGTCGCCGGCAACGGCGTGGCGCTGCTCGAGAACACCAGGTTTTTTCCCGGCGAAGAGAGCAATTGCACTCGATTCGCGGCGAATCTCGCAAGGTTCGGCGACATCTATTGCAACGACGCCTTTTCGGCGTCGCATCGCGCGCACGCTTCGACCGAAGGAGTTGCCCGTCTGCTTCCGGCATGCGCCGGACTGCTCTTGGAAGCCGAATTGTCCGCGTTGAACTCCGCGCTGGGCCAGCCCGATAGACCGCTAGCCGCACTCGTGGGCGGCGCAAAAGTATCCACAAAGCTGTCCGTACTGGAGAATCTCGTCGGCCAGGTGGATTTCCTCATTGTCGGAGGAGGAATGGCGAACACCTTTCTTCTCGCCGAAGGATATGAAATCGGAAAATCTCTCGCCGAATCCGAAATGCTGGGAATTGTCGGCGAAGTATATTCCGCGGCAAGGTCCGCCGATTGCAAAATCGTGATTCCCGCTGACGCGGTCGTCGCGCGCGATTTCCGCCCCGGCGCGAGCTCGCGTACCGTTCCAGCCGGCGAATGCCCGAGTGATTCAATGATTTTGGACTGCGGGCCGGCCACTGTCGCGCATATTGCCGAGTTGCTCGCCCGGTGCCGGACGCTGCTTTGGAACGGCCCGCTCGGCGCGTTCGAAATCAAGCCATTTGATCGCGCGACCAATGCATTGGCCGCGGAGGTCGCCATGCTGACTAGCCAAGGCAAACTTCTTTCTGTCGCCGGCGGGGGCGATACCGTAGCCGCTCTTCGCAACGCCGGCCAGCTGGAGGCGTTCAGCTACGTGTCGACGGCGGGCGGAGCGTTTCTGGAATGGATGGAGGGAAAGGAACTTCCCGGCATTGCCGCTTTGTCATGCTAGAATTCCGCTTGTTTTCGCGAGTGTTGAATTGCGTTCAGTCGACATCGAATGGAAAAGATCGCGCGATTCGGCCTAACAAGCGAACGGGAAGTCCTTTTTTTCAGTGCTTTGCAAACAATTTCGTTCCGGCGCAATCTCACGATGCGGGCGTTTCCGGCGGCGGTCGATTCGGCCGGCGCGATCGACGGCCCTGGAAAGCCGTTCAGGCGCCGCAGCGGCGCTTGCGACTCCGGACCTGCATATTCCGTCGAAAAGTGACCTTGGCGGACTACGCCGCTCATTGGCCTAGCCGCCATTCGACGACGCGCCCTTGATCGATAATCTTATTCCTAGAATGTGAAAGCGGGCATCATGCACAACAAGCACTACGTCGCCAACGTATACCGCTGGTCCCGATGCGCATGCCAAGCAAATTCGGCCGACCGACTGAATGCAGCGCCGCGTAGTCGGACATTCCGGCTTCGGCCCGGACGATAGCTGCTTCAGCCGTCGCTCCGCCGAATGGCGGATTGAGAATCTTGAGAATTTTAAGATTCGGTCAGCTCCGCCATTTGCTCATTCTAGAAGTGCCGCCAATTGCCGGCAGATTCGATTCGCTGGCTATCGCAAAAAATCGTCCAAACTTGACGAATCGATTCGAAAATTTTCCGCGTCCTGCAAATCGGACTTTTTTTTCCTCCGCAATTTGCTATTCTTTCCGGCAATCGGCAGCAAAAATGCCGAATCGAGGCACATGAGCAAAAATTGAAGTTCAGGATAAATATAAGAATCTACGGCGCAATTGCCTGCTTCACGGGCATGGCGTTGCTAGGATTCCACTTCGCCTATGAGGCGGTGCAAGGCGAATACGGAATTATTAGCCGGGTAGCGGCATTGGATCGCGAAATCGAGTTAACGAATACACTGCTTGAAATCGAATCCGAACTCGAGATTCTTGCCAACAAGACAAATCGACTTTCCGATGGCAATCTCGACTTGGATTTGCTCGATGAAAGAGCCCGAATAGTGCTTGGAATGATCCGCGACGACGAGTTTGTCGTAAAATAGACTCGAAGGCCTCAAGCACCCGCGCTCAGGCAAGCGGAGCGAGATCGAATTCCGTAGGACAGCCCGAATTGAATCAAGCTGTCGCAACGCCGACGAAATGCGATTTGGACTTTCCACGTCCGCTGCGTCAGCCGGGATCCCAAGCCGAAAGCGGTTTGAAACGGGGCGATGGCGGCCGCGAGTCCAATTTGGCTTCGCCCGGCTGATTCCAAGTCCTGCTGACAACGACGGCCGCTCGGGCGAGGCCACGCCTATTCGCGCGCCCGATGCGTCGGATCCAATGGTCTTCGTCGCGAATTCGCGAGACCGGGGGCAATAACTCGCGACGGCAAATTAGATTTTTGACATCGTCCAAATTGGCGTGGAATTCAGCCGAAAATCGGTTATACGCGATTTCGAACGAAAATTGCGGTTTTCGCGCAGGGAGCAACAACTGGCATGCCGGCACGCAAAAAATCGTCTGGACCAAAGGCGACCGTTGATGAAATGCTGCTTTACTACAGGCGAATGCTTTTAATTCGCCGATTCGAGGAGAAGGCGGGCCAATTGTACGGCATGGGCCTAATAGGCGGGTTTTGCCACCTGTATATCGGGCAGGAAGCCGTCGTTGTCGGGCTCGAAGCCTCGGCGCGGGAAGGCGACAAGCGCATTACCGCCTACCGGGACCACGGCCATATGCTGGCCTGCGGCATGGATGCCAACGGCGTCATGGCGGAGTTGACGGGGCGCGCGGACGGCTACTCGCGAGGCAAGGGCGGCTCCATGCATATGTTCAGCCGCGAAAAGGATTTTTACGGCGGGCACGGCATCGTAGGCGCTCAAGTTCCTATAGGAGCGGGGCTGGCCTTCTCCGACAAATACAAGGGGAATGACAGCGTAACATTCGTATATTTCGGCGATGGGGCGGCCAATCAAGGCCAAGTCTATGAAACCTTCAATATGGCCAGCCTTTGGCAGCTGCCGGTCGTATTCGTAATTGAAAACAATCAATACGCCATGGGCACTTCGGTTTCGCGCGCGTCGTCCACACCCGACTTGTACACGAGGGGCGCTTCGTTCGGAATCGAGGGCGAAACAGTCGACGGCATGAACGTGGTTGCGGTGAGAGATGCAGGCGCCAAGGCCGCCAAGCACGCGAGATCGGGCGCCGGTCCCTATATCTTGGAAATGAAGACATACCGCTATCGAGGGCATTCCATGTCCGACCCGGCCAAGTATCGTACGCGCGAAGAAGTTCAGGGCGTTCGGAGCACGAGGGACCCGATTGACCAGGCGAGGGACATGCTGGTCGAAGCCGGGCACGCCGATCAGGATTCGCTGAAATCGATCGATCAGGAAATAAAGGCCGAAGTCAACGAAGCCGCGGAATTCTCCCGCACCAGTCCGGAACCCGATCCTTCGGAACTTTGGACAGACGTATATGCAGCTTAGTAAAAGTCGTGAGCGACCTCTTTCAAAAGGACATTGATCTCGATGGCAACTGAAATCCTTATGCCGGCTTTGTCGCCGACGATGGAGGAAGGAACATTGGCCAAGTGGCTGGTCAAGGAGGGCGACAAGGTCGAAAGCGGCCAAATTCTTGCCGAAATCGAAACTGACAAGGCGACGATGGAATTCGAAGCGGCGGACGACGGCAAGGTCGGCAAATTGCTCGTTCCCGAAGGAGCCGAAGGGATCGTAGTCAACACGCCGATCGCTCTCCTGGTTGGCGACGGCGAAGAACTCGAATCGACGTCGGAAAGCATGACGCCGCCAATGCCACCCGCGGAAAGCGAAAAACCGGAGTCGCCCCTACCCTCTTTGTCGCCGCCCGCCGCCGCAGCCGCTTCGCTTGGGACAGTTCGGCAGCGCGGTACCGAATTCAGGCAGCAAACGGTTCGCGAAGCACTGCGCGACGCAATGGCCGAAGAAATGCGGCGAGACGAAAAAGTTTTCTTGATGGGCGAGGAGGTCGCCCAATATCAGGGCGCCTACAAGATTTCGCAGGGCTTGCTCGAAGAGTTCGGAGAACGGCGCGTTGTCGATACGCCAATCACGGAGCACGGATTTACAGGCCTCGGCGTCGGCGCGGCGTTCGGCGGCCTAAGGCCGATTGTCGAATTCATGACCTTTAATTTCGCCATGCAGGCCATCGATCAAATTATCAACTCCGCCGCCAAGACACTTTATATGTCCGGCGGCCAAATGGGATGCCCTATCGTATTCCGCGGTCCGAACGGAGCAGCGGCGCGAGTTGCCGCTCAGCACAGCCAGGACTTCGCCGCCTGGTACGCCCATATACCTGGGCTGAAGGTCGTTCAGCCCTATGCCGCCGACGATGCGAAAGGACTATTGAAATCGGCAATCAGGGATCCGAATCCCGTCGTTTTCCTGGAGAACGAAATTCTTTACGGGCGCGGCTTCGATGTTCCCGCGGCGGACGACTATACGGTTCCAATCGGCAAAGCCCGCATTTGGCGCGAAGGCGAAGACTTAACGATAGTATCCTTCGGAATAGGCGTTTCCCGAGCGCTCGAAGCCGCCGAAATCCTGGCTGACGACGGGATTCGAGCCGAAATCGTGGATTTAAGGTCGCTTAGGCCGATGGATACCGAGGCCGTCGTTAAATCTGTAATGAAAACAAACAGATGCGTAACGGTTGAAGAAGGCTGGCCCGTCGGCTCGATCGGAAACTACCTTTCAGCCGTGCTCATGCAGCAAGCGTTCGACTGGCTCGACGCTCCTGTTGCCAACTGCGCCGGCAAAGACGTTCCAATGCCCTATGCGGCCAACCTAGAAAAACTTGCCTTGGTTTCCACCGAGGATGTCGTCGCTGCGGCCAAAGCCGTCTGCTACCGTTGAGGAGAGGCTCCATGTCGACAGAGATTCTGATGCCGGCCCTCTCGCCCACGATGGAAGAGGGCATGATCGCCAAATGGCTGGTAAAGGAGGGCGATTTCGTATCGCCCGGCGATTTGCTGGCGGAGATTGAAACCGACAAGGCGGTCATGGAATTTGAAGCCGTCGACGAGGGCATCGTCGGCAAGCTGATCGTGGGCGAAGGGTCGAATGGCGTCAAGGTCAACGAACCGATCGCAATTCTCATTGAAAAAGGCGAATCCCTAGGTAACCCGCACCCGCAGCCTCCGCCGGAATCGGCAGTTTCAGGCGGCGAAAGCGCGAATTCCTCGGCAAACCGGCAAAAACCAATGAAATCTCCCGATTCCGCAGTTCCGAACAACAAGAATCCCGATTTGCCGCCACGAATTTTCGTTTCTCCTCTGGCTAGGCGAATCGCAAAGGAAAACGGATTGAACCTGGCATCGATCAAGGGGTCGGGGCCGCGCGGCCGAATCGTCAAGGCCGATGTGCTTTCCGAATTGTCCAAACCTCAAATCGAACCGGCACCCGTGCGGACCGGACGAAAATCCGAGGACGAACTGGATTTGGTTCGCAGAATGCTCGAAGGGCGGAGCTTCGAAGAAGTAAAGCTGGACGGCATGCGAAAATCGATTGCCGCTCGGCTTGCGGAGTCCAAGCAGACGGTGCCGCACTTCTATCTGCGACGCGAATTCCGCTTGGACGCGCTATTGAACATGCGCGCCGAGGCCAACGGGCACTTGGCGGAAAGAGGCGAGAAATTGTCCATTAACGATTTTCTGATCAAAGCTTCGGCTCTTGCGCTTCAAAAAGTTCCGGATGCCAACTCCGTTTGGGCGGGAGACAGAATTTTCAAGCTGGCGGCCTCGGATGTCGCTGTCGCTGTCGCCGTGGAAGGCGGACTTTTCACGCCGATAGTAAAAGACGCGCACGCCAAGTCGATAACCGAAATTTCAAAGGAAATGAAAGATCTGGCGGCGCGCGCCCGGTCGCGTTCTCTTCTGCCTCGGGAATACATTGGCGGAAGTTTCTCGCTGTCGAATTTGGGAATGTTCGGCGTCGAGAATTTCGACGCCATCATCAATCCGCCGCACGGGTCCATTCTCGCCGTCGGCGCGGCCATCGAGAAGCCGGTTTTCAATTCCGATGGGATTGTCGAAAAAGCGACCGTATTGTCGGCGACGCTTTCCGTGGACCATCGGACTATCGACGGAGCGCTGGGAGCTAGGTTCTTGGAAGCGATCAAGGATTACGTGGAATCGCCGCTCGCACTCTTAATTTGAAAATTCCGTAATTTATCGCATTTCGACAAAACGCGAAGCCGCACCGTTCGCATCGCATCAACGAAACAAGCTCCGCCCGAAAAATTATTTGTCCAAGCCGCCGCCAAATCGTTCGAACGTTTGGCGATTACTTTGAACGGTATGATTCGGCGGCGGAATTCGGCTCTGAGATGTCGCGGAATTCCGTTTCGCTCCATCCGGAATTGCATCGATTCGACAAGGGGCGACGCCTTCCCTTATCGGGTATCTATTGCTAGCTGCGACCATGAGAGCGAATTTCGCGTCGCCGCGACCCCGCGCTTCCGCATATCCCTCGACAACTCATGCGGTCGCGGCCCTAAACCGATGCGCAGCCGACTCGGCAACAAGACGGTAAGTGTTGGTGCTCATCAAAAAGCGCGGAGAATACACCGCATAATTCACAGGTCGAGTGTAATTAGCCAAAGCAGAAAGAGATAACCTTCCCAGGGCAAAACCACCCGCCCCTGCCCCGCCAGCGGCTAAAAAATCGTGGAAAGCAAAAGGCTGCCGGAACGAATTCTAGATCGTCGTCCGAAAATCCAAGTCGATGCCATTAATGCCATTGCGCGGAGTCCAAGCGGACTACGCCGAACTTCGGAGCAGCTGATCCATTGTCGCGGAGGGCTGATCGCATCCGGCTTCGCCAACAATGGTCGCTGGAACGCCCGCAACTGTTTTGCAAGGCGGCACGTCTTTCAATACAACGGAGCCCGCCGCAATCCGGGAGCACTGGCCAACGACGATATTGCCGAGCACTTTCGCGCCGGCGCCGATCAGCACGCCCTCGCCGATCTTTGGATGACGGTCTCCGTCTTCCTTCCCCGTTCCGCCTAGAGTTACGGAATGGAGCATGGAGACATTGTCGTCGACCCGCGTAGTTTCTCCGATGACGATGGAATGAGCGTGGTCGATCATAATGCCCTTGCCGAGCTCCGCTCCGGGATGAATGTCGACTCCGAACACTTCGGACACGCGCATTTGAATGTAGTAGGCAAGGAATTTTCGATCTCGCATCCATAGCCAATGGCCGATTCGGTAGCATTGGATGGCTTGGAAGCCCTTGAAGAAGAGAATCGGCTGCAAAAGCGTATTGCATGCAGGATCGCGGTCGAGAACCGCCAGAAGGTCCGCCCGAGCAGCGAGGCCGATTGAAGTGTCGGCGGCGTAGGCGTCATCAGCGATTTCGCGAAGTATCTGTTCGGACATCTCGCTTGAAGACAGTTTGATCGACATTCTGTACGCTAGTACATTTTCCAAGGATCCGTGGTGAAGCAGGCTTGTATGAATTAGACCGCCCAAAAGCGGCTCTCTCTTCACGGCTTCTCCGGCTTCATCCCGAATTCGCGACCAAACTGGATCCACGGACGCAATTTTTGGCGATTTTCCGATCATGATGCCCTTGCAACATTGTTTCCGACTGCGTTGCCTGAAATATAACCACTGAAGTTAAACATTTAAATCTAACATGGACAAAGATTCGGAAAATATTCTCCGGAAGAGGCTAGAAGCCGAGCTGCAGGCGATCTTGAATGACGAGCAGTCCTCGAAGGAAAGCCGATCAGTCGTAAAACTTGACCAAACCGCAATTGGCCGCCTTAGCAGAATGGATTCTCTTCAAGCCCAGGCGATGGCTCTTGCGTCCAGCCGGAGACGGCACAACGCGTTGAAAAAAATTAGAGCCGCTCTCCAGCGATGCGAGGATTCCGAATTCGGCTATTGCACGAATTGCGGCAATCCAATTGCCCAAGCGCGCCTGGAATTCGACCCTTCGGTCGCGACTTGCATAGAATGCGCACCTTGACTGACTTTGACGGGCAACTGAATAGAATCCGCTCCTTCAAAGGCAAGAACGGTCCGGAAGGCGCTTCGCTATATGGCTTAACCGCGGGACTGGCTATTCGCCGCCGGCAGCTCGGCAAATTGATTGTTAGCGGTTGCTTTCCGATTCCCTCCATTGTTGCACGTAGCGCCTGTGATCCCTGTAATTGGTTGCAAACCTGTGCCCGCCTTTTCCGTCGGCGACAAAGTAAAGGTAGTTCGTGTCGGCCGGCTGAAGTGCGGCTCGGATAGCCAAGCGACCGGGGTTAGCAATTGGGGTCGGCGGCAGCCCTTTGATTTTGTAGGTGTTGTAGGGCGTTTCCCTTTCCAGTTCGCTAACTCGAAGCCCTCGTCCCAAGCTACCTCTTCCCTTCGTTATACCGTAAATCACAGCCGGGTCGGTCTGCAGCCTCATGCCGGCTTTCAATCGGTTAACAAAAACTGAAGAAACAATGCTTCTTTCATCCGCCAGTCCTGTTTCCTTCTCGATGATCGAAGCAAGAATCAGCGCCTGCTCCTTGGATTCAATAGGAAGATTCTGCGCCCGGGACTGCCATTCCTCCTCTAGAATTCGCGTCTGAGAATTTGCCATGATCTCCAGCAGGCTTTTTCGAGATGAGCCTTCCTCCACCTGGTAGGTATCCGGGGCGAGCGAACCTTCAGGGGGAACTTCTTCAATTTCCCCCGAGAGAAAATGAGCTAGGCGCAATCCCTCAGCAATTTGCCAGCTGGACAGGCCTTCCGGAACGGCAACGCGAAAATCAATCGGAACCCCCGAATTCGCGACTTCCAGAAACTCGCTCGGCAACGGATCCCGGGCTCCGAACTTGACAATCTGAATATCGCGGCCTCCGTCCGGAATCCTGTCGTACAGCGTTGCCGACGCACCGTCGCTCCCAATCCGATAGCTTAGTCGATAGCGATAGACCCTCGGTCCAGCAGTCGTAACTATGTCGAGAATGGCGGCCATCGAGGCTCCGGCCGGTATTTCATAGCTTCCGAATTTTGGTCCCTCGCCGGTATGCCAATACTTCGCGCCTAGCCGGAATACAGCCTTGCTGGATATCGCTCCCCTGTTTGCGAGCGCCTGGGCCACTTCGCCTATCGAGGAACCTTTCGGAACTTCAAAATAAATCGCGTTTTCGAGAGGGCCTTCGTTTTCGTAAATCCGCTCTCCGAGCCAAAAGGCGAGGATTGCGGCTAGAGACGCGAAAAAAAGGAGGGTTATTGCATTCGACGCGGCATGCCTCCACATCAATTGTCGACCCTGCCAAGAACAAGGGAAGCATTCGACCCGCCGAATCCGAAGGAATTCGAAAGCGCGAATTCGATTTCACGATGTCGCGCATTGTGGGGCGCCAGGTCGAACCGACCGCCCACGTCCGGCGAATCGAGGTTGATAGTTGGCGGCGCGACCTGATCCCGAATCGCAAGTATGCAAAAGACGGCCTCGACGGCCCCGGCGGCCCCGAGAAGGTGACCGATCGCCGACTTCGTCGATGAAACCGTAACCTCGCCGATAGAATCGCCGAACAGCCGCTCAATTGCCGACAATTCGATCGCATCGGCCATCGTCGAGGTTCCGTGCGCGTTCACGTAGCCGATATTTCCTGGCTCGATTCCCGCTCGTTCTATTGCTGCGGCCATCGACCGGTAGCCGCCCTGCCCATCCGCCGCAGGCGCAGTTATGTGCGAAGCATCGCCCGAAAGGCCGTATCCCAGGACTTCCGCGTAGGCCTTCGCGCCTCTCGCGCGCGCATGCTCGAATTCTTCCAGCACGACGACCCCTGCGCCTTCGCCCATTACGAATCCATCCCGATCCTTGTCGAACGGACGGCTCGCCTTTTCCGGCTCGTGGCGCCATTTGGTCGACAATGCCTTGCAGGCATTGAAACCTGCGATCCCGATTTCCGAAATGGGATTTTCGGTTCCGCCCGCGATCATGACATCGGCATCGCCGTACTGTATAAGCCTCGCCGCGTCTCCGATAGCGTGCGCACCCGTTGCGCAGGCCGTCACTACGGAATGATTCGGCCCCTTGAACCCGTGGCGAATCGAAACCTGGCCGGATGCCAGATTTATAAGCGCGCCTGGAATGAAGAACGGCGATATGCGGCGCGGGCCGCGTTCCTTTAGAATCAAGGTCGCGTCGGCTATCGACGCCATGCCGCCGATTCCGGAACCGATCATGACGCCGGTGCGGCATCTTTCGTATTCGCTTGACGGCTGCCAATGCGCATCCGCGATCGCCTGCTCGGAAGCCGCGATAGCGAAAAGAATGAAATCGTCGACTTTTCTTCGTTCGCGCGGCTCCAGCCATTCATCCGGGTTGAAGTCGCCCGCCTTCTCGCCTCTTGGAATCTCGCACGCGTAATTTGTCGCGAGATGCGATGCGTCGAAACTCGAAATCGTACCGGATCCCGATCGGCCGTCAAGAAGTCGCGACCAGGTCTCGCCGACTCCGCAGGCGAGTGGAGTTACCATGCCGAGGCCGGTTACCGCGACTCTTCGCATTAGAATTTCTCCGAAATCTCAGAATTCGCGGCGTAGATACACTCCGATGCGATCGGGCGGCAAGCGGGCTTTGCAGATATCGCCTTTCCGAGGCGCGGTTTCGGCCGCCGTCAAATATACTCGGCCCGGGTTTCTGGAATTGGCTGCGCGATCGCCAGAGCCTCGTCAAGCTCCACGGTTTTTTCGAGCAATGCCGCGCCGACCATTGCGCCGGCGACGTTCGGAACGTATTTCAACCTGGATACGTCGTCGCAGGTTCGAATAAGCCCGCTAGCGATAACCGGAGATTGTGCAAGTTCGGCAAATGAAGTTATCAGAGCCAGCGAACTTTCCCGTTCATCCACGCTGGAATCGATATCTGTAACGATATAGCCGGCGATCGGCGAATAGTGGTAGAATTCGACAAGTTTCTCCGGCGGGATCGCGCTTTTTCCCCTCCATCCGCTGATCATGACGGATCCCTGCCAAACGTCCACGGAAATGACGATTTGATCCGGGAAGAATTTTGCGGCGCGCTTCGCCCAATCGGGATTCTGCACGGCCAGCGTGCCGAGCACGACGCGACCGACTCCCAAATCGATCCATTCCTCGATTCTTTCTTGCGACCGGAATCCGCCTCCAAGCTGAACGGAAATTCCCACTTGCCTGATAATTGAAAGAATCAGATCGAAATTGCGATAATCGCCTTCCATGGCATCGAAGTCGGTTATGTGCATCCATTCAGCGCCGGCGGCGTAAAACTCCTTCGCCTTTTCCAGCGGATCGACATGCCAAATCGTAGGCTCCTCGGTTCGGCCCCGGAAAAGGCTAACGCAGCGGCCCTCCATCAATTGAATCGTGGGGTAAATTATCATGTCCGCTCTCCTCTCGTGCGTAAACGTCTGGCAATTCTAGAAAACCGGCAGCGAGTGGCGTATCAGATAAACCGGAATTTGGATATACCGCGCCGAATCAGTTGCCGCCGTGCTTGACCGCCAATTGTCGCAAGCGCAATTTCGTAGGCGGCCCAAATCAAAAAACGTTTCTGCGCGAAATCTGGATAAGCCGACATTAGCATGGGCTCAAGAAAATTGCAATTTCTTGATCGCAATTGGGTTCGGGAGAAGTTTTCTTGGCAGAACAATTTGCGGCGGACGGCGGACGCCGACCGCATGGCGCAAATTGTCTACATCCGCATGCAGGAGCTCGGGAGCCGCAAGCTGCCAATTGGCCATAAATTTAGTCGGACCGCAAAAGCTTGTACACCTCGCATTCCGGCCCCGGCCTCGCGGCGCGCCCGCGCATCGCCGGGCCGGCCAGCCTCCAGGCGAACACGGCGTTGATGGCTGCGGCGCGCTGGATCCGCTCGGCGGCGGCGCGCGCGATCTTCTCGACCCTGCAGCCGGACTTCAGGACCCTGTGCCAGTCCTCGACGCGCCAGCTATGAGCAACCACATTAAATGAAGCATTTGGCGGTTCCCCCGTTCACGGTTTTTTGGGAACACGGGCCGGTTCCGCCTCAGGAGCGAACGCGCGATCGCCCTTCGGAAGGGCATGAATTTCGCCTTCCGAAGGGCTTTTCTCTCTCAAATCACCAAAAGATGGAGAACGCCGAATTTCGTACATTTCCCGGCAGGTCTCCAGCGAGAGCCTGGCATTTCCGATTTCCGCCGAAGCATTGGGCGTCCTTTTCAAGTTCGACCGGCTCCTCGCCGAGGAAACGATGCTGAAGGGCTGCTCCCGCTGCGTCGGCATGCGATTTGCCATTGCGAATAAAGGCCAGCCGGAATTGCCGGGCGGCGATTGCGCCTGCCGGGACTCCCGTCGTCACGCGGCCCTTCGCCGGTAGAACGAATAGGAGGTCGCCGGCGGCAAGTTCCCCCAAATCGTCTCCGAGCGCGTCCAGCCCAGCGACAGCTCGTCGCGGATGGCCTTCCTGACGGGCGGAACCGGGCCGTAGGTGAACTGGATGAACAGCCCGCCGGGCCGGAGGAGATCGAAGGCGCCGCCGACGATCCTGCGCTGAATTTCCTGATCCATCGACAGCAGCGGAAGGCCGCTCACGACGGCTTTGACATCCGCGATCCCGTGCCGGCCGAGGTTCTCCGCCCGGTCCCGGTAGACGCGCAGCCTCGGATGCGCCCGCTCCAGGTGATCGCAGAATGCGGGGTTTATCTCGAAGCTGTGAACGGCTTCGACGGGAACGCCCGCGTCCAGCAGCGCCGCCGTGATTTTCCCGGTGCCGGCGCCGAGCTCGACGACGACGCCCGG
>MKWU01001953.1_pt1 | contig 33159 bp, 28 predicted proteins | sample 809101 | NCBI WGS metagenome assembly MKWU01 (sample SAMN05860141, study PRJNA318959) | sponge metagenome | host: Aplysina aerophoba | place: Slovenia: Piran, Adriatic Sea, Gulf of Piran | collected 2013-05-07
AATGCGCGCAGCATGGGTAGCACATCGAATGGGCGATCCGATCCGTACCCAGATGCACTACGCCCGCCAAGGCGAGATTACTCCGGAGATGGAGTACGTCGCTCGGAGGGAGAACCTACCTCCGGAGTCGATCCGCGACGAGGTCGCGCGAGGCCGGATGATCATCCCCGCCAATCTGCGTCACACCAATCTCGAGCCCATGGGCATCGGAGTCGCCTCGAAGTGTAAGGTCAACTCGAACATCGGCAATTCGGCGGTAACTTCCGAAATCGAGCAGGAGCTCGAAAAGCTCGAATACTCCATCAAGTACGGTGCCGACACCGTCATGGACCTGTCTACCGGCGGTGATATCCCGCGCATTCGCCGGGCGATCATCGATCATTCGCCGGTTCCCATCGGTACCGTGCCGATCTACGAAGCGCTCACCCGCGTCAACGGCAAGATCGAGGACCTCTCCTGGTCGGTCATGCGCGACGTCATCGCCGAGCAGGCCGAACAGGGCGTCGATTACATGACGATCCACGCCGGCGTGCTCATCCAGTATGTTCCGCTCGCCGTCAAGCGCATCACGGGCATCGTCAGCCGTGGCGGGTCGCTGCTCGCCGAGTGGATGGTCCGTCACCATCAGCAGAACATGCTGTATGAGAACTTCGACGAGATCTGCAAGATCTTCCAGAAGTACGATGTCAGCTTCTCGCTCGGTGACGGTCTGCGGCCCGGTTCGATAGCCGACGCCAGCGACGACGCCCAATTCGCCGAGCTCGAAACTCTCGGCGAGTTGACGAGGAAAGCCTGGGAGTACGACGTACAGGTGATGATCGAAGGTCCCGGCCACATTCCGATGGACCAGATCAAGCTGCAAGTCGACAAAGAGAACGAGATCTGTAACGAGGCGCCCTTCTACACCTTAGGGCCGCTCGTCACCGACATCGCGCCGGGCTACGACCACATCACCTCCGCCATCGGCGCCGCCATGATCGGCTGGCACGGCGCTTCGATGCTCTGCTACGTGACTCCGAAAGAGCATCTCGGCCTGCCGAACAAAGACGATGTCAAGCAGGGATTGATCGCCTACAAGATCGCTGCCCACGCCGCCGACGTCGCCCGTCATCGCCCCGGAGCGCGCGACCGCGACGACGCCCTCTCGAAAGCCCGCTTCGAGTTCGACTGGGAACGGCAGTTCAACCTCTCCCTCGACCCGGAGACCGCTCGCTCCATGCACGATGAGACGCTCCCGGAAGAGGGCTACAAATCTGCTCGCTTCTGCTCGATGTGCGGCCCCAACTATTGTTCGATGAACATCTCCTCCCGCGTCGCCGAGTTCACCATGGAAGATGCAGAGCAGGTGCTCAAGAAGCAAGAGTTGGTCTCGATCGCCGGCGACTGACTGCTCCTACAGCGGCACGGTATTCTCAGCCACGTAGCGGTTCGCGTACGACTGCGGCGGCCCGATGTAGTGGAAGTACTCACCGTACTCCAGACCATGCTTCAGCCCCCGTTCGCGGTCGCGGCGTAACGCGATGTGCTTCGTGTACTGAAGGTTTGCCGTATCGTCATCCTCGCCGAGCAACGGTAGCCGCTTGCCTTCAGCGGCGAGCTTCCTGCGGAGGCGCGCGCCATTGTCACCCGCGGGCCCTTGGGTAACGTTCGCGACGTTCACGTAGGCTTTCTTGTCGATATAGTCGCTTATGTCGACAACGTGATTGGTGAGTTGCGGCCCCCGCGAGAAGTAATAGCGCTCCTTGACGGCATACGGTTCCAGTCCGGCCTTGAAGTGCTCGGGGTAGTCCCACTTCGATCCGCACATCCAGGCCGCTGCCTCGGCGGCCTTTGCCGTCGTGTAGTGGTCCGGATTGCGCTCATAGAGGCCTGAAGGATCGTACACCAGGATCGTGTCCACTTTGTACAGCCGAAACAGGAAGATCAGCCGGGCCCGCATCTCCAGCATCTGCGCACCGTCCATGATGTGGTTGCGGTAGAGCAGGAACTCCACGTCTTTCAACCCCATGCGCCGCGCAACCTCGCGAGTGTCCAGTTCGTTGTTACGGATCACTTCGCCGAACGTCGCGCCCCGGCCCGCCATCTCATCGTTCGACATGTTGATCAGGATGCCCTCGTACCCCTCGTCGATGAGCTTCAAGACCGTGCCGCCGGCGTAGATCGGGATGTCGTCGCAATGAGGCTGGATCGCCGCTAGCATCTTGCCCTTGTGGGGTTTGCCGGCTTGCTTCCGCTCCACAATGATTTCGTCCACATGCCAGTCGGTCGAACTACTCCCGCCCGGTTCAGAGAACTGCTTCGTTGCTTTCCGGTCTTGTGCGGACGCGCCCGCACCCACCATGGCTCCACCCGCGAGAGAGCTGCCAAGGAAGCGTCTGCGTTTCATGAGATCCTCCTGATTCATGAGCGATTCGGATGCGGAATCCTCCGGTCACCGAATCCGAGAAACTGACCTGCATTTTTACCACCTGTGGAGGTGAAGAATGCAGGCTAGCACGATGCCTGCTCGGGAAGCAGCCCTTGCCCAAAGATCTAAGCGAAAGGCAGCCGAACGTCCTTTCGGCAGCCTTTAGCGGCTCCGGCCGTTTCATTGGGCGCCTCAAGACCCCGCAGGGCCGCAAGTCCCAGTCGGAAGTGATGTCTCGAACCGCGTCAGCGGCGATCGACGCCGATCAACTGTCGCCGCGGGCCTCCCGGAGGTCGGCAGCCAGGACTTTCACGGAGTTCCAGAGCAGGACGGCTTCGTTCGAGCAGCCGATGAGCTGGATTCCCTTTGCCATCCACATCTTGGCGAGTTGAGGGTTGCGAACCTGAATGCCGGTCCACTTGTTGTGGTTGCGGCAGCACTCGATCACGTGCTCGATACCGGCGATAAGCTTGGGGTTTTCGAATTCGCCGCCGACACCGAGGGAGATCGACAGGTCGGAGGGGCCGACCAGCAGTACGTCGACCCCGGGCACGGCCGCCATTTCGTCACAACAATCGAGGGCCTTCTGGGTTTCGACTTGAGAAACGACGAGGGTCTCTCGGTTGATGTGCTCGATGGCTTCGGGGAAGGTGGTCGCCTCGTAGCCGAGTTGTTGCGGCATGAGTCCGTAGCCTCGAATGCCAATGGGCGGGTACTTCGTCCAACTGACAGCTTCTGCGAGGCGTTCGGGGTCTTCGACGCGCGGGAAGATGACGCCTTCCGCGCCCTGATCGAGCGCTCGGGCGACGAGCGTGTATTGCAGGTCGGAGACGCGCACGATCGGAGTAATGGGTGTGAGCAGGGCGGTCCGCACGAGGTCTTGAATGACTGAAGTGGTGAAACCGCCGTGCTCGGTATCGGTGAAGATCCAGTCAAGACCGGCTGCGGCGAACATGCGGGGGATCTCGGCGGATCCGAGCTGGGCGAGGCCGCATCCGAGAGCGGGCTTGCCTTGTTGGAGGAGTTGTCGGGTTCGGTTGAGTCGCATGAGAGGTTAACAGTATCGCAGGGAAGCCTTTCCGCGCATCCAGGGTTGTATTTGGGCAGCAAGGATGTCTAGGATGGCAGCGGAACGTCTCATGATCAGGAGGTGCCGCAATGCGTCGACGAATGTTCGTTGTTCTGATTTCGGTCACCTTTTTGGCCGTAAGCGCTGCCGCGCAAGTGCCGCGCTTGAAGTCGGTGGAACCGGCGAACGGCAAAGCCGGTGACGAATTGGTCGCACAGGGCCAAAGCCTCGACGGGAACACCGTAGCGGATTTGTTCCTGACCGACGGCACGAACGACCACAAGGTGAAGATGGTCGAGCAGAAGGCCGACTCGATCCGGTTTGCTGTTCCCAAGATCAAACCGGGCCGCTACAGCCTGATGCTGCTGACCAAGGGAGTGAGCCCGGCCTATCTGCAGCAACCGGTTTTTTGCACGGTAGACGAGGAATAGGCGGAGCACGGCGGGACGCAGGGTCCCGTCCTGGAGATGTAGGTCATGGTGTCGGCTCCGGCGCCAGGGGGAGGCTTGCAGGCTGGGCTTGGCGATGTTCCCGTCATCACACCGACGGCTTCCGATGCGGCAACGGTCCGCCCGGCCAAGGCCTGGACGGAGCGCGCCTCACTCGATGGCACCGATCTGTTCGATGGCCCAGCGGGCGTGTTCCTGGATGAGCGGGTCTGGATTGGCGGCGAGCTTTTCAAGCAGCGGCAGGAAATCGCGGTTGCCGCTGTTGCCCATCGCCACCGCCACATTGCGGAGGAAGCCCCGGTAGCGGGCGCGTTCGATCGGCGAGTCGGCGAACCGTTCGTTGAACTCATCCTCGGTGAGTTTCGCCAGCTCCTCCAGTTCCGGGAGGGCATTGCGGGGCTGGAAATCGGGTCGGTCGGTTTGAGGGGCGCGGCGGTTCCAGGGACAAACATCCTGACAGATGTCGCAACCGAACACGTGCGGGCCCAGGCCGGGGCGGTCGTCTTCGGGAATGGGGCCGTGCAGCTCGATGGTCCAATACGAGATGCACTTGGTCGAATCGAGCGCGTGTGAAGGGCCCGCGGTCGGTACGATCGGCACAAGGGCGTCGGTCGGACAGGCATCGATGCAACGGGTGCAGGTGCCGCAGCGGAACGGGGCCGGGTCGTCGAATGCCAGTTCGAGCGACGTCAGGATCTCGCCCAGGAAGACCCAGGATCCGATCTTCTCGTTAATGAGGCAAGTGTTCTTGCCGATCCAGCCAAGCCCGGCTTGGGCGGCGTAGGCGCGCTCCAGAAGCGGTGCGGTATCGACACATACCTTGTGTTCGAACGGGCCGGTCTGCTTCTCGATGCGCTCGACGAGTTGATAGAGCAGCCGCCGGACTACGTCGTGATAGTCGGCCCCCCAGGCGTAGCGGGAAATCCAGGCTTGGGAAGTGAACTCCACATCAGGAGTGTATGGTTGGCGAGTGTCATAGATCAGCCCCAGTGAAATCAAAGATTTAGCGGACGTCAGCAGCTTCCGGGCCTCGCTGCGGAGGACCCCGCGGTGGCCTTCGAGGTAACTCATTTCTCCGTGGTACCCGGCGGCCAGCCACTCCGGGTAGAAGGCCGATGCCGGCGTGGGCCCCGTTGAAGTGATGCCGACGAGGTCGAAGCCGGTTTCGCGGGCCAGGGATTTGACGGTATCGGCGTCCATGGTGCTGGCTGGTGGTCAGTTTATCCTTGCTGCGCCGGGTCTGCGAGAGCCGTCGAACGGCATCCGGCTGCCTGTCCTCGCGATGTCATGTACTTTCAAAAACTTGAATCCCGAATTTGCAGATTGATCTCGGAGCTGCCGTTTAGATTACGGAATCGCCGTACAGGGTCGGATTTGCGCCGTTCAATCATTTCCATTAGCCACCGGCAACACCACTTGACTAAGCTGACGTATCGGACGGAAGGTGTATTCCGTCTGGTGCGCTCGGCCTGATCCCGCACAGCGCACTGACCTACATAAGGACGCTTGCCGAGCGCATCAGGAGACCCCCTCATGCAAAGACCTGTTAAGTACGTCGAAAAAGGCCTGACCAAGGCCGCGGCCGGGATGTGGAACGCGGTGCAGTACTTCAACACGAAAAAGGCGCCAAACCCGTCGTTCACACCCAACTGGTCGGAAAAGCCCATGCTCAAGACCTGGGAAAAGTCGAAGCCGCCTCTGGGCTGGCCTCGGCAGACCGATTCGCTCTGTCCCAAGTGCGTACGCGAAGCGCGTGAGGCGATCCTCAACGGTGAAGTCGACTACAAGATTCTCAAGTCGCAAAAGGTCGGCGAGGTCAAGGCCACGATCCTCGAGCGCGACAACGAGATCTGGATGGTCAAGGACTGTCCGACGCACGGCCGCGTCGAAGACATCATGGCGATCGACTCGAAGTTCCTCGAGCACATCGAGTCGAACTTCCCGGGCCGTGACATCCGCGCCCACAACGACAAGGATCTGCACAATCACGGCAGCAGCACGGTCAAGTACGGCCGCGGCTCCGTCCTGACCGTTGACCTGACGAACCGCTGCAACATGATGTGCGACCCCTGCTTCATGGACGCCAACCAGGTCGGCTTCGTCCACGAGCTTGAATGGGATGAAATCAAAACCATCCTCGACAACGCGATGAAGATCAAGCCGCGCCGGCAGATGTCGGTGCAGTTTTCCGGCGGCGAGCCCACCATGTCGCCTTACTTCATCAAGGCCGTTCAATACTCTCGGCAGATAGGCTTCAACTCGGTGCAGGCGGCGACAAACGGCATCGAGTTTGCCAAGAGCAAGGAATTTGCCGAACTGGCGGCCGACGCGGGTCTTCGCTATGCCTATCTGCAGTTCGACGGCATCGGCAACGAGCCAAACTCGCACCGCAAGATCGGCAACCTGTTCGACGTGAAGTTGAAGGCCATCGAGAACATGCACTCGGCGGGCACGGAGATCATTCTCGTCACGACTCTCGTCAACAATGTGAACAACGAAGAGGTCGGTCCGATCATCCGGTTCGCAATGGACAACCCCGGAAAAGTCGCCTTTATCGCTTTCCAGCCGGTGTCGTTCACGGGCCGTGACGAAGAGATCACCGACGAGCGCCGCTTGCGGCAGCGCTACACGCTCTCGCACCTCGCACGTGACGTCAAGCAGCAGGTCGGCATCACCGAACCGAACCGCGACTGGTTCCCCATCTCGATCATGTCATCCTTCGCCGACGCTGCGGATGTGGCGCACGGCCCGCAAGCCACCTGGGGGCAAGTCAGTTGTGGTTGCCACCCGAACTGCGGAGTCGGCACAGCGCTGATGATCAACAAGCAGACGAAAGAGATGGCTCCGGTCGCCGAGTTCATCAACGTTCCGCAGTTCGTGCAGGACATCCGCACAATTACCGACAGCGCCCGCTCGGCGAAGATGACCAACTTCCAGATGGGTTTGGCGCTGCTGAAAAACTATCATCCGGAGAAGGCGCCCTCTTCGTTCAGCCTGTTCTCGTTGCTGACGAAGTTCGATAAGTCATTCGGACTTTCGGGCAAGAATTACGGCAAGGGTGTCGCGCGCCGCAATGACCCGTGGAACTTCCTGTTCGTTGCCGGTATGTGGTTCCAAGACCTGTTCAACTACGACTTCCGTCGCACCGAGATGTGCATCATTCCCTACGGCACGCAAGAGGGCGAGATTTCCTTCTGCGCCTACAACACGGGCATCGGCTGGCGGAACATCATCGAGAAGATCCACATGACGGCCACGCTCAGCGAATGGTATGGCGAGCACGGCCGGCACAAGATCTATGCTGGCGGTAAGAAGGTCGAGGAAGTCAAGGGCCGGGACGGGCTCGATCTGTCCATCGACGAAGCCGATGCCGTCCGCGGTGCGCAAGTCTACGTAGGCCCCGCGAACGCCCACGAAGAGAAGATCATGGAGCGCGACCGCAAGCTGGCCGAAGCGCGCGCCAAGGGGGAGATTCCGCGTTCGGAAGCTTCGAAGAAGAAGATTCTGACCAAGGATGAACAAGATCGGTTGATGAAGATGTACCGCGAGCAGGTTCTCAAAGAGACAACGAAGCCCGGCTTGGTTCAGATCAACGGCTTGGGGAGCGGCTCGGGGAACGGTGCCGCGAAGCCGGCAGGTCAAGAATTGGTGGGGGTTAGCGGAGATTAGTAGAGCCCAGTGCCCTCGTCTCCCGGTTTCAGCAAGGCCCGCTCCCTGAGGGGATGCGGGCCTTTTGTTTGCCCTTGATGTCGCCGCGGAACTTTCGATTCAGCTCTTTCTGAGCAGCCATCGGACCGCGTTTTGCTTGAGTTTGATGTACTCCGGGTTCCAGTGCGCGGTGAGCAGGTGCCCCGGTGAAAAATAGCAGACGCGGCCCTTTCCGTAGTCATATGCCCATCCTGCCGGGGCGGTTGCGCCGAGGTCCCGGAACTCCAGCCCTTCTTCATTCACCGACTCCAGCAGGATGTGATTCGGGTCCTTGTCGTATTCCATGTAATGCTGCTCGTCCGTCACGACGAAGTCGTTGACGCCTTGCGTGATCGGGTGGTTCTGGTTCTTCACCTTGACCTTGAACGGCCGGATCGGCGGGTGGCCTTGGTAGGCTGCCCCGAGAACGTGACGGAAATCAGGGTCCGTCAGCCCTACGTGCGTGACGTTGTGCAGGAAAAGCGCCGTCCCGCCCTGGTCAACGAATTCGCGGACAGCCTTGCCTTGTTCCGGTTTCATCCACCACTGATACTTGCCTGACGAGGGAGCGACCGGCGGTTCGCTGACGATCTCTGGGGAGCCCGCCCGCTTGCGAGTCGGATAGCCGTCCGGCCAGATCATGCCGTCGCGTTGAATGATCAGCATCTTGTAGCCGTCAAGCGTTTCGGAAGTGAGCATGGTGGTGTCATCGCACAGTTCGATCGACACGCCCAAGCCTTGCGCAATGTCCCGGTTCAGTACCGTGCGGATGTAGTCGGAATTGTGATAGCGGTCTCCGATCAGCGCGAACGCCGTTGCTTTCTTCGCTTTCTTCCGGTTGCAGGCGAAGGCGGGGGTGAGAGTGAGGGTCAAGAGCGCTGAGCGTCGTGTCATGGCGCCTATCTTATCTCCCTCGATCGTCGATCTGCCGGGAGCGGGGGAGCGGATATCCCGGAATCTCAAGGGCGCCCGATTTTCAAGCAAGACCTGCATGGCGCCTAAACCGCTTTCCGGCGGTGCAAAGCTTCGTGCATAATTGAGTGACATGGCGCGCAACGTCACTGGCTGTGGAATCCTTCTCCTGCTTGCCGCCGGCTTCGGCTGGACCCAACAGGCGGAGAAGAACCCGTTCACGAGGTTCGAGGACATCGCCGAAGGCAGACGGCTCTACCGCCTTGACTGCGTCAACTGCCACGGCATGGACGGCAAGTCGGGCCGGGGGGCTCGACTGGCGTCGAAGTTCCGGCGTCATGGCAGCTCCGATAGCGAAATGTTCCGGACGATCTCCGACGGAATCCCCGGCACCGAGATGCCCGGCCTCTGGCGCGATCCGGAAGCGGTCTGGAAGATCCTCGCGTTCGTGAGAACACTCGAGGAGAGCGGAACGGAAGCCTGCGTCGCCGGCGACGGTGACCCTCGGAAGGGCCGCGAGCTTTTCTTGAACAAAGGCTCCTGCGCGGCTTGCCACACCGTCGGCATGGGCGGTGGAAGGCTGGGGCCGGACCTCTCGTTCGTCGGCGCCGTCCGCAGCCACGACTACTTGCTCGACTCGCTCGTCGACCCGGGAAAAGACATACCTCCACGTCATCGCACCGTCAGGCTTGTCGACGGTCAGGGCGGCAGGTTCGAAGGCGTCATACTCAACGAGGATGGCTATACCGTGCACATGCTCGACCGTGGCGAACAAATCCGCTCTTTCGTGAAGACCGACTTGCGTCAACTCGAAAAGCCGAAAGAATCGCTCATGCCCGGCTATGGCGGCTTGCTCGACGAAATCGAGAGGAGCGATCTGATCGCCTATCTCTGCAGTCTGACCGGACCCGATGTGAGGGCCGCTCGATGAGATTCCTGATCCTTCTTCTCCTTTTGTCCCGGGTTCTCTCCGCGCAGGTCACCCACGAAGACCTGCTCCGCGCCGATGAGACGCCCGGAAACTGGCTCACTTACTCCGGCAACTTCCAGGGCCACCGGCACAGCGGGCTGGGTGAAATCACGCCGGCCAACGTCGATCAGCTCCGGCTCAAATGGGTCTTCCAGAGACGCTTCCGTGAAAAGTTCGAAACGACGCCGCTTGTGGTTGACGGCATCATGTATCTCACCGTCCCTCCGAATGAAGCCTATGCGTTGGATGTCGAAACGGGCGTCGTGCTTTGGGAGTACAAGCGCTCACTGCCGCCGAAGATCATCGTCTGCTGCGGACAGGTGAATCGGGGACTCGCCATCCAGGGCGACCGCCTGTTCATGGCGACGCTTGACGCGATGGTCATCGCGCTCGACAGCAAGACCGGCCGCCTGCTGTGGGAATCGGACATGATCGACTACAAGCTCGGCTATGCCGCCACCCACGCGCCGCTCGTCGTCAAAGACAAGGTGATCGTCGGCGTGGCGGGTGGAGAGTACGGTATCCGGGGTTTCATCGACGCCTACAACGTGGAGGACGGGGAACGCGAGTGGCGGTTCTACACCGTTCCCGGACCCGGCGAATTCGGCAATGACACCTGGGAAGGCGATTCCTGGAAGACAGGCGGCGCTTCGGTCTGGATTACCGGTTCCTACGATCCCGCTACGAACCTGACCTATTGGGGTACGGGCAACCCGGGGCCTGACTGGAACGGCGATGTCCGAAAGGGTGACAACCTGTTCTCCGACGCGGTCGTCGCGCTCGACGCCGATACTGGCGCGCGGGTGTGGCATTTTCAATTCACGCCGCACGACGTTCACGACTGGGACGCTACGCAGATCATGGTCCTGGTCGACCGCGCATTCCAAGGGCGCGACCGCGCACTGCTGATCACCGCGAATCGGAACGGGTTCTATTACGTGCTCGACCGCAAGACCGGTGAGTTTCTGCACGCCAGCGAATTCGTCAAGCAGACCTGGGCGGAGCGTATCGACGAGAACGGCCGGCCGGTGCGGGCCCCCGGCAAGTTTCCGACCGAGAAAGGCAACAAGGTCTTTCCGATGGTTGCGGGCGGCACCAACTGGATGTCGCCGACGTACAGTCCGCGAACGGGGCTCTTTTACGTGACCGCCCGCGAAGGCAGCAGCATCTATTTCAAAGGCGAGGCGGTCTACAAGCCTGGCACGAGGTTCTGGGGCGGCCACTTCCGGAACCAGGACCAGGACGAAGACTGGAAAGGTGCCATCCGTGCGCTTGATCCCGTGACGGGCGCGCTCGTCTGGGAGCACCGCATGTTCAAGCCCGCCTGGGCCGGACTGGTGTCGACCGCGGGCGGGCTCGTCTTCGGCGGTAGCGAAGAAGGCTACCTGAAAGCGCTCGATGCCAAGACCGGCGAGCAACTCTGGTACATCAACCTGGGCGGCCGGATTATCGCCTCGCCGATGACTTACGAGAGCAAAGGCCGCCAGCATGTAGCGGTGGCGGCCGGGAATGGTTTGTTCGTATTCACGTTGCCGAACTAGCCGCGCTTGCTGTTGGCTCAGTCCTTCGCGTAGTTGACCCAGATGGGGCTTCCCCAGGCCATGTTGTTGTCTTCCTGGATGACGCGCACGTAGAAGTAGTGGCTGCCCGGCTCGATGTCCGAGTCGGTGTAGCTGAAGGTGACTTCACGCACGCCCGGGTGGGCGGTGTAGACGAAGGTATTGTCCTTGATGATGTCGATCTGCTGAAGATTCGCCGTGCCGATGATTCGCACATCGAAGCGCGGCGGTTCGTTGGTGGATAGCTCCTCGCCCATCGCATGGCCGTCGCTCTGGAAGTCGACGATGATGTTCTCGGTGGCCGCGTAGGTGCGGCGCGCATGGAGTGAATCCCAGATTGCTTCATAACTGCGCTCCGGGGTATAGACCGCCGCGTAAGACATATGCGTCGAGCGGTGATCGGAGCTGGCGATGAACCCCATCTTGTAGCCCTTCGCAAGGGCATTCCAGACAAATCCCTTCGGGCGCATGTCGCCCGATGTGATGTAGCCTCCCACGACGATCTTTTCGGCGGTGGCGCCTCGTGGGGCTCCCAGGTACTCGTAGGAGTCGCGGTTGCCTTGGAACATCTCGACCAGGCGCTCGGCTTGCTCGTCGTTGTACCGCCAGTCGGTTCCCATTTGCGTGGCGGTCGTGTGCGGAATGCTGATCGCCTTCTGCCGCTCGCCGGAAAGCAGGCTCTTCCAGAGCATCAACATGTCGTCCTCGGCGACGCCGTTGTCACGTTCTCCGAGTTTGATGCGGACGGGGTCGTATCCGCGTCCGCGCCAGACGATATTGCGGTGTCCGTCGGGATAGGCGACGGTGCGTTCATAGTTCAGCATCGGATAGAAAACGCCGGGGATCTTGTAGACGTCCACGGCCTTGTCGACCATGCGCCACAAGTACGTCGTATCGACCTTCTCCGGCAACAGGTGCTCGGAAGGCCCGAGAAAATCGAGTCGAGCCGCGTCGATGGCATAGCGGTAGCAATCATAGAGACTGCCGTCGCTATATCCGTCAAACGACAGGTCGCTGTGGCGATGCAAGTCACCCCAGGTGACGTGGTATTTCTCGCCGTCCACCTCCATCTGGTAGGTCTTCCAAAGGGGATCGGCTAGTGCCGGCACCTCGTCAGCCACCACCTCGGGAGCAGGCAGATCGTCCGTTCCTACGAAGAACTCGCTTTCGACCTGCCCGCCGGGGGTCTGATCGAGATCAAGCTTGCCCGCATATACGTCGTACTGCCAGAAGCGCTCATGATCCGAGGCATAGCTCTTCCCGTCTGTCTGCGACGCGACCCACAGATCGCCCGACGCATCGACTGCCACGGCCGGCCGCTGCTCGAGGCGCCCATCGGAAAAAGCGATCCACACCGGCCGTGTCCAGCCGTGGCCGTCGAACATCGTGGCCTTGTAATCCCAGTAGGGGAAGATCGAGCGCGCCGCAACTGAGGGCGGGTTCGCCCGGCCCAGAGTGCGCGTCCGCAGAATCGCCCAAACTCGGCCCTTGCCATCCACTTGCAACACCGGGTATTCGGTGAACGTCTGCCGGGCGCTGTCGAGGCCCAATGCCATCCAGCTTCCGGTGATCGGACTCGGGGCGAACCGATGATCGATCGGTAGCGCAGGCTTCACAATCCGGCCGCGATCGAGCACCCGTACCTGCGCTTGCCGATGGAAGTACAGGCCGCTCTCGCCGCGGTGGATGCCGTTGATCCCGTAGTGATCCTTGCCCCAGTTCGGACCGCCGTTGTCCCAGGCCATCCAGAGTCGGTCGCGATGGTCATAGGCCAGGCTCACGTGTGCCTGAAAGTCTTCACTCTCGGTCAGGCGTTTCAGCGGGCCCAGCTCGCCGTTGCCGTAGCGACGCAGAAAGATGTCGTAGTTCCCGTGTCGATAGCTGTCCCAGGCAATGGCGGCCTCGCCGCGCGAGTTGACCGCGATCGATGGCTCCCAGTCGTTGGCCGGATGCTCCGTCACCTTGATCGGCGCCGACCACCGGTCTCCGCGCCTGACCATCAGCGACACGTCCGTGTTTCCCGCCCCGCCCGACTGGTACACCAGGTACACGTCGCCGTTCGGTGCCGCCGCCATGCGGGGAAACGTGTCCGGCCCCGGTCCGCGTGTCAGCGCCTCTCCTGTAGGCGCACCGCCGACCGTGTACTCCACTTTCTGGAGGTGAACGAGGCCGTCTCGAATCGTCGACGCGACGGCCGTGACCGACCGCGGCCTCGTCGAAACCAGCGCCACCTGGTAGTAGTCGCCGGCGGGGGCAAGAGTCACGGCCTCGTCCCATGTCTCACCGCCTGCCGACGAACGAAGCCGGACCGTATCCATTCCGTCCTCGAACGCGATCCAGGCCACCCATACGCGGCCGTCGGGGCCGATCGTCATCGCCGGATAGTCATCGTCGGCCAGACTTTCCGACATTCGCTGCGAAGCCGGCGCGCGCTCGATCTGAATGCGCCCGTCGAGCCGCTTCAGAGTCTCCTGGTAGCGCACTTCGCCGGCTCGGAACCGGGTGTCTCCCTGCGTGGTCTTGATCGAGATCAACGTCTGATCGCCGCCGTCGACATCGACGATCACGCCCTTCCAGCGCGTCGGCGGGAAGGCCGCTTGGTCCTTCGGCTCCATTTGCAGCTTGCCGTCCCACTGATTGCCGCATTGCCATGACGACTCATCAAACGATTCATCGGGGCCGAAGTGGTGCGACGTAACAATCCTCGCGTCGCCGGACGCGGCCGAAAGTGAACCGCTCCAGTCCGCAACCGTCGCATCGGCGCCGCCGAACAGGATCCGGAAACGCTGCTGCGCCCCGAGCGGAACCGCCGCGGCAACGATCACAAGAAAAACAAGAGTGCGCACGGCAACAAGCCGGACCGTTCGTCGAATCATCGCGAGCCTCGATCCCCAATGATACTGAAACCTGAGGCCTCGCAATCACGCAGTCCGATAGGGGGGATGGCCGATGCTGCGTTGTCACTTCTCAGCAGCGAATGTCGAACGGCTTGTCGGGAACGCATGGTAGGTGATGTCCGGTTCTACCATCGGGCCGTAGTCCATCAGGAACGTGAATCGTTCCAGCCGGGGGCGGTATGATGACACTGAGGCGGGTGGGAGCCGGCAGCTTCCGCAACCGCTTCTTCCGAGGAACACAGCTATGAGAATCCATTCCTTCGCCGCCGCCCTGCTTGCCACTGCGCTATGGTCGTCCGCCGCATTCGCGCAGGTGGCCGAAAAGGCCAACACGGGATACAAGACCAAACAGGATCGCGCCCGCGTCGCGAGAAATCTCGACAACTCTGACCGGGTAGAGCGGCAAAAGCCGGTGGAGCTGCTGGAATCGATCAGTGTCGAACCCGGCCAGACTATCGCCGACATCGGCACCGGAGTCGGCTTCATGCTGCCCTACATGATCGATGCCGTCGGTCCGTCAGGCCGGGTCTACGCCGAGGACATTCAGGACGACTTCCTCGAGAAGGTCAAACAGAAAGCCACGGAGAACGGCTGGAAGAACGTCGAGATCGTGAAGGGAGCCCAGAAGGACGTGGAGCTTCCGGCGAACTCCGTAGATCTGGCTTTCATCCTGGATGTCTACCATCACCTCAACTACCCCGAAGAGACGATGGCGACGGTCTATGAAGCTGTCAAACCCGGCGGGAGGCTGGCCGTGATCGATTTCTACCGCAGCCGCGAGCATCCGCGCATGTCCGAGGAGCGCCGCAAAAACCATATCCGCCTTGACCGCGACGGTTTCAAGAAAGAGATCGAGTCGGTCGGTTTCAAATTCGATCGCACCTTCGATCACCTGCCCTATCAGTACGTGCTTCTGTTCAGGAAGTGACGGCCCTCAGTTCATCCGGAAGTTCATCTCGACAGTGGCGGCGACGCGCACCGGCTCGCCGTCTTTCAACCCGGGCTCGAACTCCCACTGCTCGACCGCTTTGACCGCTTTCTCGTCGAGTCCACTGCCGAGGCCGCGAACGACTCGGATATTGTGAGCCTTGCCATCGGGCCAGACTTCAACTTTCAGTACTGCGGTTCCCTGCACTTTAGCCTCGCGTGCCTCCTCGCTGTAGACCGGTTCGACCTTGTTCAGGAGCCGGGGTGCGGAGACTCCGTTCCCGACGCGTTCGAGGGTCCCGTGGAGAATCCAACCGCGGAGCAGATTGAACAAGTGGCGTGCCGAGGCTCCATTCTCGTCGAGTTCGAGATTTTCGAGCCCTTGTGGAGCTTTGTGCAATGGAAGGTAAGAGACCGTCAAGACTCCTGTGGCGGCTAACAAAATGGCCACCGCAGCCAGCGAAACGACAATGCGAGACTTCGTCATCGATACCTCCTCCAAGAGCGTTTGGACTCTTGCCTTGAGATGCCACCTTCGTAGGAAGGCGGGAACTGTCGGCAACGCCGGTGCGGCGCAAGCTTTTGTGATCTCCACCAACGCGCGCAGATACGCTTCGCGGTCACCGGTGCGATTCACGACTTCACGATCCACTACCTGCTCGCGAGCAAGCTGAATCCGGCTGATCAGCCAACGAACAGCCGGGTGAAACCACAACAGGGACCGGATGATTTCTTCTGCCACGGTCCACAACCAGTCGCGGCGCTCCACATGAACCAGCTCATGACTGAGTACCGCTGATTGCGTTCGGGGATGTGAATCGGCAAACGATTCCGGCAGAAGTATGACCGGTCGAAACCAGCCGAACGTGACGGGTCCATCCACCTGCGAGGTGACAAGAAGCTGAGGAGCCGCGATCCCTGTAGTCAGCACCGGAACACGCTCGTCTCGAGCGTCGCATCGTCGCGCCGACTTTCGTAGACGCCGGAGCCGGATGATCCCGGCGCCCAACCACAGCAGGCGTAGGACGGCCCCGCCGCCGAGCACCAAAGCGGCTACGGAACTCCACGAATCTTCCTGCCCATTCCCCGCCGCTTCCACCGGAGCCACAAGGGTGAAGTCCGGGGCAGGAGTCGCAACCGATTCGCGCCAAGGCTGCACCAGCGGCAGCAGAAGGCAGCAGGCTAGAAGTGTTTGCCGGTAGGCAAGCCGGACCCGCGGCTCACGCAGCCGAAACGCCACCGCAAGCAGGCTGCCGGCCGTAATCAACAACATGACCTGCAACGAGTAGTCAAACAGGTTGCCAAGCCACCACGACATCATTTCAGCTTCTCCTCGATGAGTTGCTCGATCTCTTGAAGGTCCGCTTCGGTCAAGTGCCGATCCTCGACCAGTTGCAGCAACAAGGGACGCGCCGATCCATCGAAGACCCGGCTGACGAAGTCCCGTAGCATCGCGCCGACAACCTGCTTCTTCGGCTTGGTCGGCTCGTAGCGATACGCGCCGTCTACTTTCTCTTTTTGCAGGTGCTTCTTGTCGACCAGGATGTTCATCATCGTCATCACCGTGGTGTAGGCGACCTTGCGCTTCTTGCGGAGAAGCTCGTACACATCACGGACGGTGCTCGCTCCCCGGTCCCAGACGACCTTCATGATTTCGAGTTCCTGCGGGGTAAGGACGTCAGCTTTCGGTTTCATTAGTACTAATTATTTAGTATATATAGCTCGCGCGAGTCAAGTACCCGCTATCGGCAATACGTATGGAAGATTACAATCCAAGAAGGCATTGAAGCCCAAACCCCATGGACGACTTGATCATCAATGACCGATTGACGATCCCGGCGGCGGAACTGACGATCGCTTTCGCGCGGTCCGGCGGCCCCGGCGGCCAGAATGTCAACAAGGTGGAGACCAAGGTGGAGTTGCGGTGGAAACCCGGGCAGAGCGCTGTCTTTGCCGGCGATGAGAGGTCCCGCCTGATCGAGCGTATCTCACCGCGGCTGACAGAGGACGGGGATTTGATCGTTACCTCGAGCCGCACGCGTGACCAGTCGAGGAACCGCGAGGACGCGCGAACGAAACTCGCCGCGTTGATTCGTCAAGCGATCGAGCCGGCGAAGGTCAGAAGGAAGACGCAGCCCTCCCGCGAGTCGGTGCGACGGCGGCTCGATGAGAAGCGCCTGCACGCGCGGCTCAAAGCGGACCGCCGTGCGCCCTCCGACGGAGAAGGCTGATGGTCACGCCGGAGAACTCCGGCCCTCGGAGCCGGGAATCCCCTTTGATCAGGGGTCGCTGAGCAGCTCCCCGACAGTCCAGTAGTCGGTACGCCCTTCGTTGGCGGTCCGGACCTGATGGACCATGGCGGCGGAAATGGGTTCCTCGGGAGCTCCGAAGCGGGATCGGACGAAGGTGAGCAGAGTAGCCGCGTCCTTGTCCGAGAGGACTTGGCCGAAGCCCGGCATTTCCCGGTTGTAGGTCTTGCCTTGGATTTCCATCTTTCCCCGCACGCCGTGGAGTACGATCTTGATCAGCCGCTCGGCGGGGCCGATCACCCAGGGGGAGTTGTCGAGCGGCGGCGCCTCGCCGACGCCCTGTCCGTCGTACTGATGACAGGCGGCGCAGTAGCTCTGGAACAGCTCGCCTCCGGGCGGGGCGGGTGGAGCGGGGGTTGCAGGCATATACCCGGGCGGCATGAAGAGGGAGCAGGAACTAAGCAGTGCGGCCGTCCAAGAGATGACGACAAACCATTGGTTCCTGAAGTGTTCTGACAAATCGTCCTTGTTCGTCCGTCGCTGGTCTCCGGGTTGAGCGGCAGTCAATCTTCCAGCTATCCGCTCGCTCCCTCCCAGAGTTCCTGAACCAGGGGAATCCGCATCGCTTCCTTTCATTATTGGCGAACCGAAGCCCTGGGGTACATCAGCGAACCCACGCGCCTCATGGGCAAGGACGGCCTCTGCTGACGACGAATGGCAAACGGGAACGGACTGGACTGTCAGGGGTGCTAAGCCCTCCGCTCCGCGATGACCGGCGCGTGTTCTCAGGCAGCAGGGTTCTGCGTCTGAGCGATCATGACGCGGCGCTTGAAGTCTTCGAACATCGACTCGTCGAGCCGGACTTGCGTCGGCCGAGTGGTGAGCGTCGTCATGCGGTCGATTTTGTCCTGCAGCTTCAGGAGCGCGTAGAAGAGGTTCTCGGGTCGCGGCGGACAGCCGAGGACATACACGTCGACCGGCACGATCTTGTCGACGCCCTGCAGGACGCCGTAGGTGTTGAACGGCCCCCCGACGGAGGAGCAGGCGCCCATCGAAATGCACCACTTCGGCTCGGGCATCTGGTCCCAGATGCGCTTGAGGACCGGTGACATCTTCAGCGTCACCGTCCCCGCGACGATCATCAGGTCCGATTGACGCGGGCTGGGCCGGAACACTTCGGCCCCGAAACGGGCGATGTCGAACCGCGAGGTCGACGAGGCGATCATCTCGATCGCGCAGCAGGCCAATCCGAACGTCAGCGGCCAGATGGCCGATTTGCGCGCCCAATTGAATACGTAGTCAACCGACGTCGTCATGAAGTTGCGTTCGAATTGATTTTGCAGATAAGGCATTCCTGATCCCCGAAGAGAACATTATAGCCGGGCGGGGCGCGGTGGGAAGCGATGATTTCGAGCTGCCTCGATCAGGCCTCCGCTCTCCTCACGGTCGGACCGCTGACCGGATGTTCGCCTTGGCCCTCTCCTCATCGCCCCGGTCATGCATCCGGACCACGATTGCAGCCTCCGGCTCTGCTGTGGAGGGTGCAGCGATAATGGTTATTTCGGTTCGCTTCATCACCCGCTGGCCGCGCGAAATGCAGATAATCCGGAGGACCGCAGAATGTCCGCATCCAGGGATTTTCAAATCGCCGACGCAACGCTTTCTTTCTTGGAAGGAAACATCACCAAGGTCCCCGCGGACGCCATCGTCAACGCCGCCAATGCGCGGCTGGCCGGCGGCGGCGGCGTCGACGGCGCGATCCACCGCGCCGGCGGACCCTCGATCATGCGGGAGCTCGACGCCATCCGTCCCTCGATGGGACGCTGCGAAACCGGCCAAGCCGTCGTGACCGGCGCCGGAGAGTTGCCGGCCCGCTATGTAGTCCACGCCGTGGGGCCCGTCTATCGCGATGGACAGCAGGGTGAGCCTGATCTGCTGGCTTCCTGCTACCGCGTCTCCATGCAACTCGCCGCGGAAAAAGGCGCGCGCACGATCACGTTTCCTTCCATCTCAACGGGTGTCTACGGCTATCCGATGGCTGCCGCCGCCGAGATCGCTGTCGGAACCGTCGCCGCGGAGCTCCGCGCTCCCGAGTGCCCGATCGAGCGGGCGACCTTTGTTCTCTTCGGCGCGGAGGCCTTCGGAGTCCATGTCCGCGCCGCCGAACAATTTCTTGGCTGACGGAAGACGTAAGCTGTCAGCCGAGTCCCCTTCTTCGATTGCGAGTGGCTTTGCAGGATCGGCGAACGGCCGCGGAGCGCTACGCGATGATCACGGGCCGCGGCAACTGTGCGTTGTGCTCCAGGAACGTCTTCTTGACCTCCAGTTCCTCCGCCGTTGGCTGCACCACCCCGTTGACGTCCGTCGCCCGCGAGGTGACCGTGTGCTCGCCCGGCGTCGCACCGTCCCAGGCGAAGTTGAAGAACTTCCAGGCGTACTTCTCGCGCGTCGATTCCGGATCGAGCGTCGCCGGCTGCCACGGCCCGTCGTCGATCTTCACCTCGACCGAGCGGATAGGAGTACCGTCGTGCAGCACGACGCCGAAGATGTTGTGGCCGTTCCCGCGGCGGGTGACCCGCGCGATGAACGACTTCAACTGCATCCGCGTAATCGCCGTCTCCTTCCACTTCATCTCGCCGTTGACCATCTCGCCTTTCAGGGTGCGGTACCACCGCGCCTGGTACTTCCCGAGGTACTGGTCTCGCTGGACGTGGATCTCAGCGAGGAACTTGACGTTGGGCGCGCCGTACCATCCCGGCACGAGCAGGCGGACAGGACGGCCCTGATGAGGCGTCAGCGGTTCGCCGTTGAGGCTGTAGGCGAGCAGCGGCTCGTCCGACATCGCCTTGTCGCGCGGCAGGCTCCGGCCGTACTGCTGGTCGACCTTGTAGGTCCCTCTCCGGAACTGCACTTCCTCTTCGCCATGGTCGGCGCCAAGGAAGACGATCTCCCGCGCTTCGTCTTGTACCCCGGCGAGATCAAGCACCGCCCGCAACGGGACGCCCTTCCAGCGGCCGTTGCTCGACAACCCGTTCAGCGGCCCGCGGTTGCCCGAGCACTCGAACCCGAAGATGAGCTCGCGGCTGGGCATCGCGCTGAGGTCTTCGATCGAGAGCGCCAGCGGCTTGTCCACCAGGCCGGAGATCTGCAAACGGTACGTCGAGACGTCGATCTCGGGGTGGCCGTAGTGCTGCGTCGTGAAGAACTCGTCGGCCGACGTCAGGAAGCTGTTGATGTGCCGCACGTCGATGATGCGGCGGTCGGGCCCGCGAATCAGCTTGATCTCGTCCGGTAGGTCGGTGAACTCCATGAGCGTTTCGCCCTGCGCCAGGGCCGGAACCGCCCACTGCGGTATGCCGAGCGCACCCAGCCCCGCCAACGCGAGACTGTCTTTGAGAATGTCACGACGCGTGCTCTGTCTTGTCATGGTTGATCCCCTTCCACAATCATGCCGCCACCGGCGTCCGAGCCCGGCGGCCGCCCGAAACCCGAGAGCCCGAGCCTTGAACCAAGCTTGTCAGAACGTCGGTTGGCCGGCTTGTCGCACCTGATGAACCATCAGTCTCCGGCACGTTTCCCAGGTCCCTAATGGACGTAGTCAGGCTAGCACAGCACCATCCACGTCGTCCAAAACCGGGATTTCCCTGCGCGTATCAACGGCGTAGTTGTGTGTCACGTTCTGCAATAGGGTTGAGATCCAGAGGAAGGTTGTTTTCACTGTGCCTCATGCTCCCGGCCGGCTTGATCGCTGATGGCGTTGGGGTTCCGTGTCCTGACTTGTTCGACCAGCGTGCCGAAGAACACATCGAACGTCTGCGATGTCTCCAATATCGACGAGTCGGAGTTGAAATCCACCTCCACGAGCACGAAATCTTCCACGGTTCCTGTAGTCCAGGAGGGTGGCCTGCGGCCGGATAGTGCGGTCGCACGCTCTCGAAAAAGCTCGCACCACGTCGAGCCGTGCTTCTGGGAGAAGTAGTCTTCCGCGATGTTGAAGATCATGATGTAGCCGATCACGATCTCAGGTGAGTGGAGCTGTGCGTTCGTGACTTCACCGATCATGTCGTCGATTCGGTTGGGCACGGTGCCGCCGAGATTCTTCAGGAGCGACTTCAGGGAGACTCCCAGTCGGTACTTTCCGTCGTAGCGCCATGCGATGTCCCATTTCTTTTCGCGGCCGGCGCCAGGAATCGGCGCCTCCTTCTCCACGTCCGTCAGCCCGCGGCGCGTTAGCTCCTGGACGCAGAAGTCTGCCAGCACATCGAGTCTGGCTGTCGATGTCGCCTTGGCTTCCTTGACGGCTATTCGGTACAGAGCGTCGACGGCGTCCTGGGCGGTAATCATGCGCAGACCGCCTACGCAGTGGCGGGCAACCCGTGTTCCGTGTCGATCTCGCCGGCGCTTACGTCGGCTGTGCTCAGCAGGCTGTCAGTCTCGTTCCACAGCCGTGTCAGCGCTTGCTCGTAGTACACCGGGTCGACTTCGATGCCGATGCTGTTCCGGCCGCAGGCGGCAGCGGCAACCTGGGTGGACGCCGTGCCGGTGAAGGGATCGAGCACAGAGTCGCCGACGAAACTGAACATCCTGATGAGACGGTCGGCGAGGGCAACCGGAAAGGGCGCGGGATGATCTCGGGTCGACGCGCCGGTGATGTCGGTCCAGACCTGTCGGAACAGCGTCTTGAAGCTCGCCTCGGACACCAGGCTGAGCGTTCTAGCGGCGCGGCTCGGCCTCCGGTAGCCGCCTGGCTTCCGCTGCATCAGGATGAACTCGACGTCGTTCTTGATCACGGCGTTCGGCTCGTACGGTTTGCCCAGGAAGCCGCCGGTTCCCCGCTCCACTTCGTGCATCGCATTCGCGATCTTGTGCCAGATGATCGGAGACAGGTTGTCGAACCCGAGTGCCCGGCACCGGTCCTGAATCGAGGCATGCAGGGGAACCACGGTATGACGGCCGCCGTTCCTGCGCCGCGACAGACACACGTCACCTACCACGCAGATGAGCCGCCCGCCGGGCACGAGCGCCCTGTGACATGCGCGCCAGACCGCGTCGAGCTGATCGAGAAACTCGTCGTAGTCGGAAATCCAGCCCAGTTGGCCCTCACTCCGGCGGTACTCCTTCAGGGTCCAGTACGGCGGTGAAGTGAGCACGAGGTGAACCGACTCAGCGGGCAGTAATGCGTGGCGGGCGTCTCCAAGCAACAGCCGATGTCGGGTCGGTACTTGCCCCACCGCGGACTCGATCATTGCCATCGCGTCTGCGTCCTTCGCGATCCGTGGTAGATCGCGCGAGGGGTCCTCCAGGTGCCGGAACGGCTCTGGAACGAAAGTATCGAGTGGCGCTTTAGCGTTCATTTGGGGCTTGCGGCGCCAGCGGTGCGCCAGCGCCGCGCACCTGCCCGTTTAGCGCGAACAACTCATCAGGCCGCCTACCCGCAAATCGTAGCACGGTCCCGCGATCTGACGTTGCCCCCATTCGCACGGTGTCGACGTGGCGCCACGTGTGCCAGAGAATCGAGCGGACAGGATGATACGGTTCTCTGTTAACGGCGGTAGACCACACTGGTTCGCAATCGAACCTTGAAGAAGTCATGGCGGAGAGGGAGGGATTCGAACCCTCGGTAGAGGTTATTGCCCCTACGACGGTTTAGCAAACCGCTGCTTTCGACCACTCAGCCACCTCTCCGCTGTGAGGGTGAGCACGCGGCGATGGCCGCGGGAGTGGATCTTGCAACTCCAATCTATCACACGGCCGGTGTCCCGGAGGGTCGAGAATCGGGCGCGACGGGCCCGCTGGACGCGCATGCTCCCGAGCTGTCACGAAAGCCGCACGACTTGAACAGGCTCGACCCTAGAGAAGCGAGCTGAGGTACTTCGAGATTTCCGGGCGGTTCCAGTCTTCGGGGCCGATGTATTTGCGGATGACGATCCCCTCGGGGTCGATGAGATACGTTTCCGGGTACTTGGCCGTGCCGTAGATGGTGCTGACGGAGCGCTCCGGATCGCGCGCCGTGGGGAAGCTCACCGGCCGAATCTCGAGAAAGCGGTCGTACGCTTCCTTTTCCTCATCGACGCTCACGCCGAGAACGACGAGGCCGTCCCGTTGGAATCGATCGTGGACGGTGCTGAGAGAAGGCATCTCCTGAACGCAGGGCGGACACCAGGTCGCCCAGAAGTTGAGAAGCACGTACTTGCCTCGATAGTCCGAGAGGCTCATCCCGCTCCCGTCATCGGCGGTCAGGTTGAAATCGGGCGCGCGGTCGCCCACCTCGACATTGTAGACTTCGAGGTACGGTACAGCGCGGGTGAGGAGCACACCCAGCAGGATCAGGTTCACAACTCCGGCCCACGTCGCTCTGGAACTCCATGCCATAAAATGAGGTCTGGTTTCAATGTAACGACCTCGCCGGGATTCCGCAAATTGGTATTGATCACCCGCAAGGCTGAGTTTTCGGCCTCCCATTTCTGTGCCGTTCCCGGTTTGAGCGTTGCGGAGAACGAGGCGCTCTTCGGAAAAGCCGCCCGCCGCTCCGGTCACGGCCACAACTACGTCCTGGAGGTCACCGTCACGGGGGATGTCGATCCGGTGCACGGCATGGTCATGGATTTGAAGGTGCTCAAGGAGATCATCAACGAGAATGTGGTCGATCTCTACGATCACCGCTTCCTGAATCACGAAGTCGAGCCGTTCGACCGAGTCGTGCCGACGCCGGAGAATATCGCGAAAGACATCTGGCGGCGGCTGGAGGCGCCGGTCGAAGAGAAGGACTGCCGGCTGCACGGGGTTCGGCTGTATGAGACAAGCGACCTCTATGTAGACTACTTTGGGCCGCGGGAATCAGCGGCTCGGTAAGGATCGGTCTTGCAAGTGCGTCTTACTCGGCGGTATTCATTTTCGGCCTCGCACCGTCTGCACGCCGGCGTGTTGAGCGACGCAGAGAACGAGAGCGTGTTCGGCAAATGCAACAACCCGTTCGGCCACGGGCACAACTACGTCCTCGAAGTGAGCGTGACGGGCGAGCCCGGCGGGTTCGCGGGAATGATCGTCCCCCGCAAGAAGCTGGACGATTTCGTCGGACGCACGGCCCTGGACCGGATCGATCATACCGACCTCAACAACGACGTCAAGGAGCTGCGGGAGATCGTGCCGACGACCGAGAACCTTTCGTTGCTCGTGCATCGCTGGTTGAGTTCCTCCTGGGATGCGGAGTTCGGGGACGATGGAGCGAAGCTGGATCGCGTTCGGATCGAGGAGACGGCTCGCAATTCTTGCGAAGTGACGGGTTGACGGACGCCATGAGCATGAAACTGAACCTGCACGACCTCGTGGATGACGTGGAGTCTTCCGAGGAAATCGAGAACCCGACGATGTCGGAGTTCTATCGCCGATTGCTGCTGGAAATCGGCGAAGACCCCGATCGCGATGGGTTGCGGCGCACGCCGGAGCGCGCCGGCAAGGCGCTCGCCGAGCTGACGAAGGGCTATCGGATGGACGCAAAGCAGGTGTTGAACGGCGCGCTGTTCGAGGTCAGCTACGACGAGATGGTGATCGTGAAAGACATCGAGATGTTCAGTCTCTGCGAGCATCACCTGCTGCCCTTCTTCGGCAAGGTCCACGTCGCCTACATTCCGACGAAGAAGGTGATCGGGCTCAGCAAGGTGGCGCGGGTCGTCGAGATGTTCGCCCGCCGGCTGCAAGTCCAGGAGAGGCTCACCAAGCAGATCGCCGACACGATCCAGGAGGCGATCGAACCGGAGGGCGTCGGGGTCGTGATCGAAGCGCGGCATCTTTGCATGATGATGCGCGGTATCGAGAAACAGCACTCGTCCGCGGTGACCAGCGCCATGGTGGGGGCGTTCCGCGACAACCTGCAGACGCGGGAAGAGTTCCTCTCGCTGATTCAGCGACCGGCCGACGGGGTATAGGCCGACCGCCATGAGCGCCCTTGCGCGCCCGACCGTCGTGATTGTGGGGCGCCCCAACGTCGGCAAGTCCACTCTCTTCAACCGCATCACCGCGAGCCGCCGTTCGATCGTCGGAAACCAGCCGGGCATCACCCGCGACCGCATTCAGATGCGCGCCGTCTGGAAAGGGCGCTCGTTTGACCTGGTCGATACGGGTGGCATGCTGTTCGGCGAGAAGGAGGAGTTCCCCATCCTTGTCAATCACAAGGTGCATGAGGCGCTGGAGACGGCGGCTCACGTGATGCTCGTCGCCGACGGCCGTGCGGAGTTGACAAGCACCGACCGCGACTTGGCGGATCTGCTGCGCCGGGTCGGCAAGCCGGCCACGCTCGTGGTGAACAAGTGCGATACCCCCGCGTCCGACGGCGCCGCCGCGAACTTTCATGAGTTGGGGTTCGACGCCGTTTTGCCGATCTCCGCCGAGCACGGCCGCGGCATCGAGGCTCTTCTCGATCGCGTGACGGCCGATCTGCCTCAGGGTGAGGACGAGGATGACCCGGAGCGGCCGATCCGCGTCGCGATCATCGGACGTCCGAACGCCGGCAAATCGACGCTGCTGAATCGTTTGACCGGAAAGGAGCGGGCCATCGTTTCTCCGACGGCGGGGACGACCCGCGACGCCGTCGATGAGCAGGTCACGCGGCGGGGCAAGGTGTACCGGTTCGTCGATACCGCCGGGATCCGCCGAAAGGGCGCGACGCGGGAGATGGCCGAGAAGCTGAGCGTCGTCATGGCGCAGCGCCACATCCGGCTCGCGGATGCGGTCCTGTTCCTGGTCGACGCCGTGGAAGGCGTTGCGGCGCTCGACACCCGTATCGCGGGCTACGCGCACGAAGCGGGCAAGGCCGCCGTGGTGATCGTCAACAAGTGGGACTTGGTCGACGACAAGCGCCGGCGCCGGTTCGAGACGGACATGCGAGAGAAGATCAAGTTTCTCTCTTACGCCCCTGCGCGGTTTGTCTCGGCTCTCGAAGATAAGGGTATGCAGCAGATCTTCTCGTCGCTGCATCAGGTGGTGCAGGCATCCCGTCGCCGCGTGCCGACCGGTGAGCTGAACCGGTTCCTCGAAAGCGTCGACTTCGAGCGTGCGACGTATCCCGGAGCGCGGCGTCCGAAGATCCGCTACGTTACGCAGGCCGGCGTGGCGCCGCCGACATTCGTCTTCTTCATCACCGGCGATGACAAGTTCCATTTCTCCTTCGAGCGGTTCCTCGTGAATCAGATCCGCGCCGCCTTCCCGTTCGAGGGCACGCCGGTCGTCGTCAAGGCGAAGCGAAAACGCAGATCGGGATAAGATAAGGTCGGGACGGAGCGCCGTCCGGCGCCGATTTTCCAGCAGTCCCGAGAGATTCGCCAGTGGCTCGAACTCGTGTAGCCTTTCAAGGAGCGCGCGGGGCGTTCAGTGAAGACGCCGCCCGGCGCATGCTGGGGGACGCGATCGACTTCTTGCCTTGTGAGAGCTTCGAAGATGTGTTCCAGGCCTTGGCGGAAGGCAAGGTGGAAGCCTCGGTCGTGCCGATCGAAAATACGCTTCACGGCTCGGTGCACGAGAACTACGACCACCTGTTGAACTTCAAGCTGCCGATCGTGGCCGAGACGCGCGTGCGGATCGTGCACAACCTCATTGGCCGGCCGGAAGCCACGCTCTTGAAAGTCCGGACGGCGATCTCGCATCCGGTGGCGCTGCGTCAATGTCTGAACTTCTTCAAGAGCCGCAAGCGGATTCGCTCGCAGATCGGCTACGACACGGCCGGCAGTGTGCGGCAGATCATGGAAGAGAACGATCCGTCCGTAGCCGCGATTGCCTCCGAGACGGCGGCCGCGTATTATGGCGCCAAGTTGTTGAAGAAGTCGATCGAAGACGATCGCCAAAACTACACGCGGTTCTTTTTGCTGAAGCGCAAGGCCCCGCGCAGGGCGGCGAAGAAGGGTGTCCCGCTGAAGACCTCGATTGTCTTCTCGACCCCGAACAAGCCGGGAACGCTGTTCCGATGCCTGAGTGCGTTTGCCCTGCGTGACATCAATATGGACAAGATCGAGTCGCGCCCGTTTCGCGGACGGCTGTTCGAGTATCTCTTTTATCTTGATTTTCTGGGTTCGCCCGACGAGACGAACTGCCGCAACGCAATGTCCCATCTGCGTGAGATGACGGACTTCATGGCCGTCCTCGGGTGCTACCCGCAGGCGACCTGATCGGAGCGAAGAAATCTATGGCGGAATTGCAGAGCGATCAACCGATTGCGTTCAGAGAGGCGGAGTTTCCCGAAGAGGTCGCGCTGTTGCCGGTGCGGGATACCGTGCTATTCCCGCGGGCGGTGATGCCCCTGAACATCGGCCGGGAGAGCTCGATCTCGCTGGTGACATCCCTAGGGGAGGACAAGATTCTGGGCGTCGTGACGCAACGGGATCCGCGCATCGATGCGCCCGACCCGGACGACCTCTACCAACTCGGCACCCTGGCCGTGATCCACAAATCCGTGCGGATGCCCGACAACAGCCTGCTGATTTTCTGCGAAGGGTTGGAGCGCATTCGCGTCACGGAGTTCGTTTCGCAAAAGCCCTATTACACGGTGCGTTACGAGCAGGTGATGGAAGAAGGCGGGGAGACGACGCCCGAGATGGAGGCGTTGCGCCAGAACGCCATCCACGTGTTCAGTGAAGTGGTCGAACTGTCGCCGGCGCTCTCGGAAGACGCACTGACGATGGTGACCCATCTGGAGGAGCCCGGCCGCGTGGCCGACTTTATGGCCGCGGCGCTGCCGGGACTGGCGTCTCCCGAGAAGCAGGGTGTCCTGGAGACAACCAACGTCAAGCAGCGCATGGAAGACCTGATGCGCTTTCTGGTGAAAGAGCGCGAGGTTCTGCAGCTTCGCAGCAAGATCCAATCTCAGGTGCAGGATCAGCTTTCCGAATCGCAACGCGAGTTCTACTTGCGCGAGCAGATCAAGGCCATCCAGAAGGAGCTGGGCGAGTCTGACGAAAACGCCGAAATCGAAGAGTTGCGCGTGAAGCTCGACGAGTCCGGCATGCCCGACGACGTCAGGAAAGAAGCGCATCGCGAGCTGAAGAGGCTCTCGCGAATGTCCCCCGCAGCCGCCGACTACACGGTCACGCGGACCTACCTCGACTGGCTGGTCGTGCTGCCGTGGGAAAAGACCTCGGACGGCTCCGTGGACATCATCAAGGCGAAGCAGGTGCTCGACGAAGACCACTACGATCTCGAGAAGATCAAGGAGCGCATCCTCGATTATTTGGCGGTCCTGCAGCTCAAGCCGTCGCTCAAGGGGCCGATCCTGTGCTTCGTGGGGCCGCCGGGGGTCGGCAAGACTTCGCTCGGGAAATCGATTGCTCGCGCGCTCGGCCGTGAATTTGTGCGGCTTTCTCTCGGCGGCGTTCATGACGAGGCGGAAGTCCGCGGCCACCGCCGGACCTACATCGGAGCGTTGCCCGGACAGATTATCCAGAGCTTGCGCCGGGCGGGAACGAGAGACCCGGTCTTCATGCTGGATGAAATCGACAAGCTGGGCCGCGACTTCCGGGGCGATCCGTCAGCGGCGTTGCTGGAAGTGCTCGACCCGGAGCAGAACAGCACCTTCCGGGACAACTACCTTGACGTGCCTTTCGATTTGTCGAAAGTCCTGTTCGTAACGACGGCCAACGTGATGGACCCCGTGCCGGATGCCCTGCGCGACCGCATGGAAGTGCTCCACCTGCAGGGATACACCGAATCCGAGAAGATACAGATCGCCTTCCAGTATCTGATCCCTCGGCAGATCTCCGAGAACGGCCTGAAGGCGTCTGATATTCGCTTCAGCGAGGACGCGGTGTCGCACATCATTCGCCGCTACACGCGCGAGGCCGGCGTGCGGAGCCTGGAGCGGGAGATCGGGACCGTCTGCCGCAAGCGGGCACGGCGCATTGCGCATGACAAGTCGCTCGCGGAACAGCAGGCCGACGCGAACAAGACCGTGAAACCGAAGAAGCGTTCCGTCTTGCGGGTGAGCCGCAGGAAAGTGGAAGAGGCGCTCGGCGCCCCGAAGCATCGCAAGGCAGAGGAAGTCGCAAAACGGACGCGGCGCCCCGGGGTATCGGTCGGTTTGGCGTGGACGCCCACCGGCGGCGACGTGCTTTACCTCGAAGCAACGCAGATGCCGGGCGCGGGCAAAGGGCTCACGCTCACCGGTCACCTCGGCAAGGTCATGCAGGAATCGATGCAGGCGGCGCTGAGTTGGGTGCGGGCCCATGCGAATCAACTGAACATACCGCCGGCACATTTCAAAGAGCACGACTTGCATCTGCATGTCCCGGCCGGCGCGATCCCGAAGGACGGTCCCTCGGCAGGCATTACCGCCGTGACGGCGCTGGTCTCTCTCATCTCCGGGCGTTGCATCAGGAAGGAGTTGGCGATGACCGGCGAAACGACACTCAGCGGTCTGGTCCTGCCCGTCGGCGGCATCAAGGAGAAAGTGCTGGCGGCTCGGCGCTCCGGTGTCAAGACGGTTATCCTGCCGGCCGAGAATGAAGTTCAGGTAAAAGAGGACCTCAAGAGCGAGCAGCTCGGTGATCTCGAGATCAAGTACGTCGAGACCGTGGATCAGGTGATCTCGCTGGTTCTCGAACCGCCCAAGGACGCCGGCAAGACCGCCCCCAAGACGCGCAGACGCCCCGCGCGATCTCACACCGTCAGCCCCGTGGCGAGTGCCTGACCTTTGGCCCTCATCACCATATCGGAACGTTTCTGCGCCGCCAGACGTGAGGGAGGCGGGCTGGTGTCGTCACCCTGCTCACACTGAACCGAGAGATCGCAGCAGCCCCCCGCGTTCCACGGGACTTCCACTACGGGCTGTCCCTGCCGGTGCAGTAGATGGTTCCGTAGCTTACTCGGTAGCCGCGCGGATGGCGGCCAGGGTGTTCTTGGCTTCGCCTTGGTAGGGGTTGGGTTCCTTGGCGGCGATGGCCATCCACTTCGTGGCCTGCCCGATGTTGTCGCCGGCGATGTCGAGCTTCACATAGCAGATGCCGAGCATGTAGGCCAGGATGCCGTAGTGCTCGCCGCCCCTTTCCTGGATGGGGCCGATGGTCGTGAGCAATTGCTTGCGGCCGTCCCGGTAGCCTTGCGCGGCATTGCCGGCCTGCAGAACGGTCAGCTTACCCAGCATATAGTTGCCGTAAGCGGTGAATAGTTCCTTGTTCTTGGTCCACTCTTCTTCGGTTTGGTTTTCGGGCTTGGCCTTTTGGTTCATTACTTGAACGAGTTGCTCGGCGTAGCCCTTCGCTTTGTCATATTGCGCTTGGCGGACGGCGCTCTCGGCCAGTGTGAACAGGTAGTTTTCGTTTCCCGGGTTCTTCTGGACGGCCGCTTCCATGGCGGCCAGCATCTTCTCGACGTCGCCCATCTGCTGGTACGACTGAACATAGTAGTCGTCGAGTACGCCCGCATACTGCCCCTCGGGATAGAGTTCCCTGAGTGCGTCCATGTACTCGATCTTTTTTGCGGGATCGGTGATCTTGAACAGCGAAGCGTACAACGAGTATTCGATGTACTGCAGGACGCCCTTGGCGTAATCGATCTGAGCCTGCCAGGCTTCGACTTCGTCCTCGTATTCCGGTTCGGGAAGCTGGGTGTCTTTCTCGGCATAAGGCCTGGTCGCGAGTAGATGCGGAAGCAGGTTGTCGAAATCCTGCTTGCCCTCGTAGCCCTTGGTCAGGTTCTGACGAATTTCGACATCCTCCGGCACGGCCTCGATCAGCTTCTCTCCGTAAGAGATCACCTTGTCGAAATTGCCGGCGGCGAGATGGAGTCCCTGGAGTTGCAGGTAAACGTAGTTGATGGCGTCGTGGTCACTGTATCTCTCGACGAAGGTCTCGAGGAGCTGCATTCTCGTGGCGTCGTCCTCGGCCGTGCCGGCCTGCGAAATCAAGGAGCCTTGTTCGGTCTCCGTATTGATCGAAGGGTTACGAATGTCCATGACCTGAGCGAACGCCAAGGCGCAAGTCATGAGAAAAATCGCAAGCGCGGCCGGTAGTCGTTTCATCGTGTTCTCCCTTGGCTCGTGGATACTCAAGCATACTACGCCAACATCGCACGGGAATCAAGACGGGCATGCGGCGCGGCTCGCAATGAATGTACAAGGGAAAGAACTCGCTGGCCCGAACGGTCGGCGGATAAGGTGTGGAATGGCGGCTCCGAGTTTCTTCCTGGGATAATCTCTGGGTCCCCCGTGCCGAAAGGGATTGTCTCTTGCTCGGTCGAATGCACACTTCAAGGTTTGTTGTCTTGTTTGCGGCGGCCCTCGGGTTCGCCGCGATCTTGCCGCGGGCGGCGGCTCAGGCCCAACCCGTCACCTACGAGCAGCTCAGGAAGGCCGCCGGCGATAGCTCATCGTGGTTGATGTATGGCCGTGACTACTACGGCCACCGCTACGTTGAGCTGGACCAGATTACGCCCGCCAACGTGAACCGGCTGCATCCGGTGTGGGTGTTCGCGACCGGTGGTGAAAACCGCGGCTTGGAGGCAACACCGCTGATTCACAACGGTGTGTTCTACGTTTCGGCCGATGGGTCTCGCGTCTTCGCCATCGACGCGCGAACCGGAGCAAGGAAGTGGGGCTACGATCCCAAGCTTTCCGACGAGACGGAGCGCGTTTACTGCTGCGGCTCGATCAACCGCGGCGTGGCGATCTGGGGCGAGTTGGTCTACGTCGGGACGATGGACGCCCGGCTCGTCGCGCTCGACATGCACACTGGCGATGTGGTGTGGGAAGTCGAGGTCATCGATTGGGAGCAGGGCTACAGCATTACCGGCGCCCCCTTGGTCGTCAAGGATATGGTGCTCACCGGTGTGGCCGGAGGCGAGTTCGGCATTCGCGGCTTTGTCAAGGCCTTCGACGCGAAGACCGGTGAGCCGCGTTGGACGGCGTACACGATTCCTGGTCCCGGCGAGCCGGGCAACGACACGTGGCCCGGCGACACCTGGAAGCACGGCGGCGGCTCGACCTGGACCACCGGCGTCTACGACCCGGACCTGAACCTCGTCTATTGGAATACCGGCAACGCCGCACCCTGGAATTGCCACGTCCGCAAGGGCGACAACCAATGGACGGCGGCCACAATCGCCATCAATGCCGATAGCGGCGGCATCGAGTGGGGCTTCCAGTACACGCCCTGGGATTGTTGGGATTACGACGCCGTCAGCACGCCGTTGCTGGCGGACGTCGGCCTTGGTTCCGACGGCTTGGTCAAAGCGCTCTTCCACCACGACAAGAACGGTTTCTTCTACGCGCTGGACCGCACGAACGGCAAGTTCATCTACGGCGATCCGATTGTGCCGGGCATCAACTGGGCCTTCGGACTCGATCCCGTGACCGGCCGCCCGAAGGTAAACCCGGACATGATCGCCGAGTCAGGCGGGCCCGAAGTGGGCCCGATCATTCCCAGCCTCGAAGGCGCGATCGACTGGCAGCCTCTGGCCTACAACCCGCAACTCGAAACGCTGTACTTCATGTCGAATCAGTGGGCTATGGGATACAAGTTTTGGGCCGAGGACACTTTCGAGCCTCCGACCAAAGGCGAGTGGTACCTCGGCGCTGACTATCAGCAGTACCTGACCAGCGACCACCCCGGCAACTTCGTCGCTTACGACGTGGTGAACCGCAAGGTGGTGTGGCGCGCCGTGAGCCCCGCGCCTTTCTGGGCGGGCGCCGTCGCGACGTCAAGCGGACTCGTGTTTACGGGCGATATGCGCGGCTACTTCATGGCGTTCGATGCACGTACCGGCGCGGAGTTGTGGAAGTTCCAGACCGGCTCGGGGATCATCGGCAGCCCGATCACTTATGAACTCGACGGGATCCAGTATCTCGTGGTGCCGTCCGGCGGTATCGGCGGCGACATGACGTTCTACTACACCGAGCCGAAGGCCGGTAATCTCTGGGTCTTTGCGCTGGATGGAGGTGGCCCGGCGCGTGTCGCTCCGGGAACCAACCTGACGCTTCTCGAAGGCGGCCTGCCGCGTGTGGGGCAGCCGGGGCACACCCTCGGCGGCCGGGTCTTGCCGGGTTACGGTTTTGCGC
>MKWU01001954.1_pt1 | contig 33157 bp, 19 predicted proteins | sample 809101 | NCBI WGS metagenome assembly MKWU01 (sample SAMN05860141, study PRJNA318959) | sponge metagenome | host: Aplysina aerophoba | place: Slovenia: Piran, Adriatic Sea, Gulf of Piran | collected 2013-05-07
GCCAGCCTTGGCTGGAGATTCGGCTCATGGATCTTGGCTGCGACGCCATTGGCGCGACTTCTCCATAGCCGCCTAACGGCATGCTCTTAGCGTAACGGCATCTTTCGAATAGCCTTCGCCCTTACGGCTTCTAGCCTCGAAGCACGGAGCTGCTCGCGGATTGGCGGCCCTTTGCTCTTCCGGCTGTGACGATCATCCGCATGTCGGCCGCCATTGGGCTAGATGAGAGATGGTCGGTATATGCTCCTCCGCGGGACAAGTCGGTGCCGCCGAGAGCACTCCTCGACCTGTAACACGCGTTGGGCTGGACGAGATCACTGTTCTTGCGTGCAGGTCTGGCGTGTGCCGTACAATCGGCAAAGCGCTATGGCATCACGCAACTCATGGTCCGATTCATTGCCTCTGGTGATCGCTCTCGCCTCGTTGGTGGCGCTTGCGGCCTGCTCGTCCCAGCCGCCACCGGAGGAGCGCAGGCCGAACATCATCTTCCTGATGGCGGACGATATGGGCTACGGAGACCCCGGTAGCTTCAACTCGGATTCAAAGATCCCGACTCCCTCCATGGACGCCTTGGCGGCCGTTGGCTTGAGGTTTACGGACGCACATTCGGGTTCTGCCGTCTGCACGCCGACGCGCTATGGAGTGCTGACCGGGCGCTATGCTTGGCGCAGCCCCCTCAAGCGTGGAGTCCTGTCGGGATACTCGCGAGCGCTAATCGAGCCGGACCGAATGACGGTCGCCAGCATGCTGAGGCAACAGGGCTACCACACCGCAGTCGTTGGTAAATGGCATCTCGGCTTGGACTGGACGACGCTGTCGGAGCCCGTAAGCTGGGACGAGGGCGACAAGTCTGTAGCATTCCAAGGGGCTTCCGATTTTGCCAAGCCCGAGGGCTTGGAGATCGATTTCAGCGCGCCGGTCACAAACGGACCGGCCACGCTCGGCTTCGACTACTCCTATATCATTCCGGCTTCGCTCGACATGGCCCCGTATGTCTACCTGGAAAACAACGTCTGTGAGAAGCCCGCCACTGTGCATGAGCCTGGCCGCTTCGATGGCCCCGTATTTTGGCGACCCGGCGAGGCGGCGGAGGGCTTTGACTTTTTCGATGTGCTGCCCAACCTGACTCGGCACGCTGTGGACTACATCGAACGCCAAGCCGAGAGCCCCGACCAGCCCTTCTTCCTTTACTTCCCGCTGCCAGCGCCGCATTGGCCGTGGGTGCCCACCGAGGAGTTCATCGGACGCAGCGGCGCCGGCAAGTACGGCGACTTCGTCACCCAAGTCGATGCCAACATTGGCATGGTCGTAGATGCGCTGAAAGAGACCGGCCAGTTCGAGAATACGCTCTTCGTCGTCACCAGTGACAACGGTGCCGAATGGGATCCGAGCCACATCGAGGAGTTCGACCACCACGCCAACCATGCCAGCCAGCGCGGCAAGAAGCGGGACGCTTGGGAGGGAGGCCACCGCATGCCATTCATTGCTTCGTGGCCAGACAGAGTAGCAGCCGGGTCCACCAGCGAGCAGACGATCTGCCTTACAGACCTGATGGCGACCGCCGCCGACATTGCGGGAGTCGAACTGCCAGCCGACGCCGGGCAGGACAGCGTCAGCATCCTGCCCGCATTGCTGGACATGGATGGCAGCCCGTTGCGCGAAGCCACGGTGCATCACTCGGTGGACGGCACGTTTGCGATTCGCCAAGGCAAGTGGAAGTACATCGACGGGCAAGGCCCAGGGTCAGAGCAATGGGACGGCCCCCAGCCGGGCGATCCGCCAGCCCAGTTGTACGACATTGAGGCCGATCGCCACGAAGATAACAATCTCTTTGCCGAACAGCCGGAGGTGGTGGCACAGCTCAAGGCCCTGTTGGAACGTTACAAAGAGCAAGGCTACAGCAGAGCGCTGTAAGAGTCGCTGGCGACGGCTGGTAGAGGGTCGCTCAGCCCTTGCTATCCCACCAGATGTGGTCCAGTTCTTTCTGCGGCCGCGGCGGTTGGCGGGCCTCTTGCAGGAGAGCTTGGATCCTCGCCGTGATGGCGGGCTCGTCCGCTGCCAAGTCTTGCGTCTCTCCGGGATCGGCCTCGAGGTCGTAGAGTTCGAGTTCGCCGTCCGGCGCTGGCCGAACAGCCTTCCACTTGCCCATGCGCAAGGCTTGCGAGGGGGTCTCGTCGAGGAAGGTGCCCGAGGTGCCGTCGTAGCGCGGCAACTCCCAGTACAGGTATTCGTGCTCGGCTTGCTCGCCGCTGCCCAGCAGAGTCGGAACGACGGAGATCCCGTCGGTGTCTGTCGGAGTTTCCGCACCTGCAAGTTCTAGGGCCGTTGCCAAGAAATCGTGGAAGCCCCAAATGTGGTCGCTGCGCGAAGCTGCGGCGATCTTACCTGGCCACCGCACGAGCATCGGAACGCGGATGCCGCCTTCGTAAAACGCCCGCTTCGCACCACGCAGATCACCGCTGCTGCGGAAGTAGTCCGTCCAAGTGGCGGCGGCCGCGCCGTTGTCGGAGGTGAAGAACACGATTGTGTTCTCGTCCAAGCCCAAGTCGGCGATCAACCCCAAGATCCGGCCTACGTCGCGATCCATGCGCGTGATCATCGCTGCCAGCGTCGCGTGTGGTTCGGGAGGTCGGATCAGGCGCTCGGGGCGATTCCGATTCTGGGCCAGCTCAACTTCTTCGAAAGTGCCGGCGTATTGGGCGTAGATTTCGTCATCGGGCACGACGTACTCCGCGTGCGGAATCGTGAACGGGACGTAACAGAAGAAGGGCCCGTCCTGATTCTTTCCGATGAACTCCAGCGCCCGGTCCGCGATGACGTCATGGGAATACGTGCCGCGCCCATCGCCCTCGTTGCCTTCCAAGGGCAGTTCCTGGTCGTTGTCGTAGAGGTAGTGGGGATAGAAGTAGTGCGCGTGGGCTTGGTGCAGGTAGCCTACGAATTCGTCGAAGCCCTGTTTCCAAGGCACACCCTCGGTACCGATGTCGCCTAGGCCCCACTTGCCGAAGCAGCCCGTGGCGTAGCCGCGCTTCTTCAGCAACTCGCCAACGGTCACGTCGTCCGCCAAGATAGGCACGCCCCCGGGATTGGAGCGGACCGAGGTGTGCCCCATGTGCATGCCGGTCATTAGCACGCTGCGCGCCGGAGCGCACACCGAGCATCCGGAGTACGCGTTTGAGAACCGCATGCCTTCGGCTGCAATGCGATCGATGTTGGGAGTGCGGATCTTCGCTTGCCCGTAGCAGCCGAGTTCGCCATAGCCGAGATCGTCGGCCATGATGAACACGATATTGGGCGACTGGGCTGGGCTACCGCTCGGCGGTGCGGCTGTGTCCCCGCATCCCAGCAGGGAGGCGGCCCCGGCGGCGGCTGCGAAGAATTCGCGGCGATTGGCGCGGATTGGCGCGGATTTCGATGCTGGCATGGCCGGGTGCGTCCATTCTACCGAGCCAGCGCGCCACGATTTGCCAGTCGGGCCCAAACTCGAGCCAACGCTCCCACCCCATCCGAACAAGCACTGCTCGCATTGTGGCCTTCTGCTCGATTGCTGCACGGGCGACTCCTGCTCGTTGCATACCGAGGGCAGTGCCTTGCCAAGAGCCGGGGTGCTGGCCCGGGCCAAGTGGGCGGGCTAGGATCCCGACCTAGCGGAGGCTGCAATGCTCTGCCAGGATCCTAGCCCTAATGCGGTCGGGTCAGGGATTGGGGAGGGACCTCCAACCGCAGTCTTGTGCCTAGAAGGTGATCCGCAAGCCTCCATTGATCTGCCGGAATAGCCCTGGCTGAATTCCTTGGGGAGCCCGCGACGCGATGTAGATCGCATCGAACGCGTTCTTGATCGTGAAGTACGGCTCGAACGCCCAATTCTCGCGCTGGATCTCGTACCCAATTGCCAAGTTCGCCACTTGGTAGGCGGGGAGTTGGCCGACCGTCCCGTCAGGCGACGGCTGCAAGGTTTCGCGGTTGTCTCCAAACTGAGCCGCCACGGCGCTAAGGTCGAGTTGGAAACTCAGACCGCCGAACTGCTTGACGCCGAAGATCACGCCGAACGTCTGCTCTGGGGCGTACGGCAGGCGGTTGCCGCCGTACAGTTCGTTATTTCTGAATTCGGCGATGGGCAGATACATGTGCCGGAAGTCGGTGTATAGACTCCAGCCTGTTAGATCCGCAATTCTGTCCCAGTGGATCTTGGCCGAACTCTCGAAGCCTTGATGCACGGTCGCGCCGCCGTTGGTCACGGTGGTCGTGGCACCGCCCGATTCGGCCGCGGTGATGATCTGGTTCGAGAAATCCATGCGGAAGAACGTGAATTCACCTGATACAGATCGCTTGCCCGCCAAGCGGACGCCAGCCTCGTAGTTCCAAGACAGTTCCGAATCCAGATCCAGGTTCTCGCCGTTGCTCGTAATGGCAATCTTGGTCCCCGGGGGGGCGAAGCCTCGGTGCACACCAGTGAAGAAAGTCACGTCCTCGATGGCGCGGATTGAGAACCCGAGTCCAGGGATGACCGTGGTGACGCCGTTATCCTTGCGGATGTCGACGTCGGTTGGAACCCCTTGCACGCGCTTGCGCATGATATGACGCTCCTGCTTGTAGTGCACGAATCGCGCGCCTGGCGTGAGCGAGATGCGAGAGCCGACCTTGAAGCGGTTCTGGATGTAGCCTGCGAAAGCCCTGCCATAGCGAAATTCGTCGTCGCGAGTCACACCGGCGCGGGCGTTGAACACATCCCCGTTGACGCGCCGGTCGCGGGCCTTCTCGTAGATGTAGCGCACACCAAGGTCGAGTTGGCCGTACTGGTGCTGTCGGCTGAAGTTCGACTGGGCGCCGTATACGTTGAACTCGCGGTTGCGATTGCCGGCCGAATCGCGCAAGTACAGCGCCCCTCCGCCAACGCTCGGATCTCCGAGCACGCCTAAGTAGTCGCGTCCCCTGTCGCTGCGGTCAAAGTCTTGCCGCCCCCAGTACCGCTTGGTGCTGTACAGGAATGCCGAAGTGCTCAGTGTGGAGGCGGGGCTGAGCGTGTAGGCGTGAGAAAAAGAACCGGACCGACGTTCGACATCGAGCGTGTCTGACGGGACCGCGTTCAGGTTCGGGTCTTGCTCGTACATCGACTGCGTGAGCCCCACATACGTCGAGTTCGAGATCTCGTCGTAGACGCCCAACTTGACAGCGAGAGTGTGCCGCTCGCTGGGGCGGAAGTTGAACTTGGTCTGCACGTCCTCGATGTCGTAGAAGAAACTGCGCCAGCCATCGCCTTGCTTGTGCAGGTAGTTGGTGATCCAGCCGATCGACTGGTCGCGGGTGCTCGCACCCAGCGACGCCTGGCCCACGAACAGTGCGCGCTGCCCGCCCTCGAGGTCGACGTCTCCATGGAATCTTGATGGCGGTTCTGGCGTGACAAAGTTCACCACGCCGCCGACGGTCTGCGGGCCGTGGGCGATCTGGCCGCTGCCCTTGAGGATCTCGACCCGGCTCATGCGCTCGATAGGCGGCGAATAGTACATGTCCGGCTCGCCATACGGTGCGAGTGCGATGGGAATGCCGTCTTCAAGAATCAGTACCTTGCGGCTGCGGTTGGGGTTGAGGCCGCGCATGCCTATGTTTAGCCGCATGGCAACTGGCCCGGAATCTTCACGCAGGTTTATGCCGGGCACGCGGCGCAGCACCTCGTTGGCGTCGATCGGTTTGGCCGCTTGAAGATCCTCTTTGCTAACGATATGCAACGAGCCCGGAATGGCCGTACGCAGACTTTCCGCCGTCGCAACCACTTCAATCGTAGCTGCGCTGTGCCTCAGATCCGTCAATTCGATCGTGAGTTCAGATGTTCCAGCCGAGCCGGTCACTTCGACCGGCTCGAAGTCGGCGGCGACGACGCGGACCGTGACCGATCCCTCGGTAACGTCGGAAAGAGTGAATCTTCCCGAGCTGTCAGTGCGCGTAGATGTCGCAGATTCAACAGCCTCTACCCTTGCTGAGGACACAGGGAAGCCGTTGGGATCGGTGACTTGACCACTGAGATCCCGGCCTAGCAGCGTCGTGCCGCAGCAAGCCAGCGCGATCGTTGCGCAGCCGGCGCGCAGAAGGGGCTTGATCATTGGAGAGGCTCCTTGAGGTCAGCGATCAGAATTCCCGACGAACCGGGCGCTGGCACCAGAATTCCGAACGTATCAGATAATGCAATCGAGTGTCAATTAGCGAATTGTATTTGTTCGGTAACGTCCTGCGCTGCGCGACAGCGGTCGCGCAAGATGGCCGGCACTGGCTCACACGAGGTTGTACGACGGCCCTTGACGGCCGGCGCGGTCACGTACTGAGAGCATCTGTGAAGCGCCGCTGCGTGCGCGTTCGCTGGGCTGGCCCAACGGACTTGTCACTCGCTGCGCCCGGGGCTCTGCTAATAGACACAGTCGGCGCGGGGCGGGCCGATCCACCTGCGGGCGGGGGAATCTTGGTCCGATAAGGCTAGTTCCGACCGGTTGAAATGGTTCCGCTTTAGTGCTATGTTTTCAGCGTCGCACGCTGTGGCTGGAGTCCGCAGCGGTGTGGTGCAAGGAGTGAATTTATGCATTTGAAAAGCTTGGGATTGCTGGCCGCCTGCCTGGCGCTTGTCGCCGGTGCGGCGTTTGGCCAGACGTTCTATGGCAGCCTGGTCGGGTCCGTTCAGGACTCGACGGGGGCCGTAATTCCGGGAGCGAGCGTCACGATGACGAATCTCGCGACTGGCGAACAGCGCGTGCAAGAGACCGAGGCCGCGGGCCTGTATCGCTTCGTGAACTTGGTGCCGGGCCAGTACCGCCTCGAAGCGCGATCTGACGGCTTCAAGCAGTTCGCGCAAGAGCCGATCACCATTGAGGTCGAGGCGAGTATCCGCATTGACCCAGTGATGGAGATCGGAGAAGTGACTGAAGTCGTCGAGGTCGTGTCCAGCACGCCCCTGCTGCAGTCACAGACCTCGTCGCTGGGACAGGTCGTCGAGTCTCGCAAGGTCACCGAGACGCCGCTTAACGGGCGCAACGTGCTGAACCTAGTCGCTCTGGCTCCCGGTGTCGTGCCTCAGGGCCAGTCCATGCAGAGTCCCACCGGGGTCAACATCTTCGCGTGGGGCAACTACCAGATCGGTGGTGGCCAGTCGAACCAGAGCGCCACGACGCTAGACGGCGCGCCCGTCAATATCGGCTACGCCAACCTCACAGCCTTGGTCCCGACCCAGGACGCGGTGCAGGAATTCAAGATCCAGACCAACAACCTTGGCGCGGAGTTCGGCCGCTTTGCCGGCGGCGTCATCAACATGACCACCAAGTCCGGCAGCAACGAGTTCCATGGCTCGGCCTATGAGTTCCTGCGCAACAAGGTCCTCAATTCCAACACCTTCTTCAACAACGCGAGCGGCATCGGGACGCCGCCCTTCGTCCAGAACCAGTGGGGTGCCAACGTGGGCGGCCCGGTCGTCAAGGACAGCGTATTTTTCTTCTCCTCCTACGAGAGCTACCGCCAGCGGCAGGGCCGTTCGCTGTTGGTCGATTCGCCGACCCCGCTCCAACAGCAGGGTGACTTCTCGGAGGTGGGGCAGGCTATCCACGATCCGTTCTCGGTAGCAAGCTCGGACGAGCTTCCGCGGACGCGGTTCGTCAACGACACAATTCCGGCTCCGCTGCAGGACGCCACGGCGAAGTCGCTGAGCCACCTTTGGGATCAGCCCAATCTGCCAGGACTGAACAACAACTACGCGACCAACGCCAGCGATGGCGGCAACAACACGCAGTTCAACAACCGCGTCGATTGGAGCGCCAGCGACAAGCACCGCGTGATGGGCCGCTGGACTTGGTGGGACAACCTGACGTTCGGCGTTGACCCCTACGACACCGGGGCCCACATCGACGCTGGCCCGGAGACCTTCACGACCAACCAGTTCGTCGTGGGCGATACATACCTGCTTTCGCCGACCACGATTCTCGACATCCGGCTGTCTTGGACACGTTTCCGCTACGACCGCTCCCCGGCCAGCCAAGGGATCGATCTGACTCAGTTCGCTTGGCCATCGTCGCTAGTGAGCCAGATTCCGGACAACTTCCGCCACATTCCCACGCCGTGCGTAGAAAGCTACGGGCTGTTCTGCAGCCAGGGCACCGGAAGCATCATCATTGGCCGCCAGGACAATGCCGCCGTCCTGCCTAGCCTGACGTTGATCCGCGGGCGACACACGTTCAAGGTCGGAGGCGATGTGCGCAGGCTGACGCACAACTATGCCCAGAGCAACACCCCAAGCGGGATCTTCCACTTCAACGGCAAGTTCACCGCCGCCGACCCGTTCAACCCCGTGGACGGCTGGGGCTTCGCTTCATTCCTGCTCGGCACCGGCACTGGCGGGGGCATCACGACGCCTGGCTTGGTGGCAGGCCAGATGATCTATCGCGCGGCCTATGTCAATGACCAGTGGCAGGTCAATGACAAGCTGACCCTCAACATCGGGCTGCGCTGGGAGCGTTCGGGCAACTTCTCGGAGCGCTACGACCGCATGACTTCGCTGTCGCTCGACTCGGTCAACCCCTTGGCCGGCGAAACAGGCTTGGACTTGCGAGGCCAGTTGGCGCTGGTGAACTCGGAACTGCGCCAGCCTAGAACGCGCCTAGATGATCGTCATTCCTTCGCTCCGCGGTTGGGAATCGCGTACCGCCTGGACGACAAGACCGTGATCCGGACCGGATACGGTATCTTCTGGTTGCCCAACGATGTCGCGTTTTCGGTGGCGCCCAACCAAGATGTCGTCACTACCATCGCCACTCCTTGGATTACCTCCCTCGATGGCGGTGTGACTGCATTTCGCCGTCTGGCGGATCCCTTCCCGGATGGCGTCTTGGTTCCTCCCGGACGCGACACGACGTTCCTCAATACCCTGGTCGGCGGTCTGGGCATCCGCTCGCCCGTACCCGACCAGCCGCTGAGCTATATGCAGCAGTGGAATTTCAACATCCAGCGCCAGCTCGGCGACGGCACTCTGGTGGATCTTGCGTATGCCGGGTCCAAAGGTACGAGCCTGCCGGTCAATGCCCAAACTATCAATCAGTTGCCGGACCAGCACCTTAGTCTTGGTACGCAGCTCAACGACCAGGTGCCGAATCCCTTCTTTGGCACCTCGATCGCCACCGGGCCACTCTCGCAGCCGACCGTCGCGCGCGGGCAGCTGCTGCGCCCCTATCCGCAATTCACCAATGTGGAAATGGCCGGTCCGACCAACCGTAGCTCGAACTACCACTCGTTTCAAGCCAAGGTTGAGCGGCGTTTCAAGGGCGGGGCGAGCCTGCTGGCTTCCTACACCGCCAGCAAGCTGATTACTGACGCGGGCACGCTGACTGGCTGGCTCGACGGCCTCGAGGGCTTCAGCGCACAAGGTTGGGCTACTGGCGGCAACAACAACGACCTCCGCTCGCTCAAGTCGTTGGCGGCCTTCGATGTCTCGCAGCGTTTCGTCCTGAGTTACGTCCTCGACCTGCCATTCGGCAAGGGCAGGCGCTTCGGTGCCGACCTCTCTGGAGCGGCCAACGCCATTCTTGGTGGTTGGGGAATCAACGGTGTGACGACGGTCCAGCGCGGATTTCCGATCGGCGTGAGTCCTTCTAGGAACCTTTCCAACTCCTTCGGAGGTTCGCAGTTCGTGGACAACAACGGCACCAGCGCCGAACTTTCAGGTGACCCGCAAACACGCCTCAATGAGTACTTCAGGACGGACGTGTTCAGCCAGCCGGATGCGTTCACGTTCGGCAACACTTCCCGGATTCTGCCAGACGTGCGCGGTCCCGGCATCTCCCAGTGGGACTTCGCGATCTTCAAGCGCACGCAGCTAGGCGAGAGTCTGGGCCTAGAGTTCCGCACGGAATTCTTCAACCTGTTCAACACGCCGATCTTCCGTCATCCGGGCACTGCGCTGGGCACGCCCCAGTTCGCGGTGATCAGCGGCACTCGGGGCGTGCCTCGACTTGTGCAGTTCGGGTTGCGCCTGCTGTTCTGATCAGCTCGCGCCAGCCTGGCTATTCCAGCCGGGGAGCGGCCTTGCCGCTCCCCGGCTTCTACTGGTGTTCGCGATCCCGCCATAATTGATACCGGTCCCATGGGTTGGAAGACGCTTGGTTCGGTGCGCGTGCGTGGCCGGCAACTTGGCATTGCTGCCAGCTCTTGCTCGGCAGGCGCATTGCTGCTGTTGGGGGCCGCCCTGATGTCGGCGCAGCCGGCATCCGAGCCACCGGACGTCCAAGATCGCTTTCAAGCGGGCCAAACTGCGCTGGAAGCTGGGAAGTTTGCCATAGCCGAGACGGAATTCCGGGTCGCCCTCGATGCCCTGCCCGGGCTTTCGGAGGCGCGCGCCAACCTTGGCTTGGCGCTCTTTCTGCAAGGCAAGTACGAGCAATCCGTAAGCGCGTTGCAGCAGGTGGCTCTGGCCCTGCCCGACCTGCCAGTGGCGCACCTCTTTCTGGGACTTGGCCAGCTCAAGCTAGGGGCCTCCGACCAAGCCATCGCTTCGCTCACACGCAGCCTGGAACTAGAACCCGCCAACCTCGAGGCGCACCGAGCGCTGGCGGCGTGCTACCTGGCGAAGGGGGACTATGCCAGCGCCGTGCGGGAATTCCAAGCGGCGTTTACACACAGCCCGGACAAGACTGAGGCGTGGTACTTGCTCGGCCGCGACTACATGGGGCTGATGAGCGACTTGGCCGGCCGCTTGGTTGTCGAGCAGCCGGAATCGGTTTGGGCCACCCGTCTCGGAGCGGACATGCTGGCGCTCAGCGATGCTTGGGATGCGGCCGCCAATTATTACGCGGCCGCAATCGCCAAGCGTGCCGACCTGCCCGGCCTGCATTCGGCCTTGGGGTCGTCTCGCCTGCGGCTCGGTGCACTGGACGAAGCCTCGATCCACTTCGAAGACGAGCTGCGCATAGATCCACGCTCCGAGCGGGCGTTGCTCGGACTGGCCGAAATCAGCTTGGTGCATGGTGATGCTGCCGGCGCTCTAGAACGTGTCCGCGCGGTCTGGAATTCGTTTCCGCACTGGCTGGCGTCCCAGCCGGTATTTCATGCCGGGTCGATCGCGCCCGAATCTGCGGTCCGGCTGTTGAAATCGCTGGGGCAGTCCGACACGGGACCGGAGGCGTTCTTGGGTTGGGCCTTGTCGGTCGCTGCCGGAGATGCGGCTGGCGCCGATGCCGCTCGAGCACGCTTCGAGCGCGCTGTCCAAGGCGCACCGTTGCGCTCCGGAGGGCCTTCCCAAGCTGTCGCGCTGTGCGCCGACCATCTCTACGTGGCCTGCGCTCAGGCGCTGGTGTCGCGCAGCTCGATGACGCGGGCGGAACTGCTGCTGCTTGGCCGGGCTTATCTCGCACTCGGCCAGCACGAGCGGGCGGTGATTGCCTTCACGCACGCTATGCGCGGTACGGACCAGGGACCGCCGGAGGCTGTCTATTGGACGGTGCGAACACTGCAGTTGCTGGCGGACCAATGCTTCGAGCAGGTCGAACGCTTGGCCCCGGAATCTTGGCGCGTGCATCAGTTGCGGGCGGAGTCCCACCGCCAGCGGCAGGCCGACGATGAGGCGATTGCCGAGTACCAGCGCGCAATCGAGAGCAAGCCGGATGCAGCTGAATTACATCGGAGCTTGGGGCTGGTCTACTTGCTCAACAACGCCTATGACGAAGCCCAGCAGGCGCTCGAAAAAGCTCTCGATCTAGACGGTGCAAACCCGCGCTCGCTGTACGTCACGGGTCGGCTGTTCGTGGCCAAGCAACAGCATGCCGAGTCGATCCGATTCTTGGAGACGGCGCTGCAACTGGACCCCAATCTGGTCGAGGCTCGGCCAAGCCTCGGCCGGGCGTACTTGCGAGTCGGGCGCGTGGCAGAGGCCGTCGCGCAACTCGAACAAGCGCTCATCCTCGACTACTACGGCGATATCCACTACTCGCTCTTCCAAGCCCACCGGCGGCTGGGCAACATGGAACGGGCCAAGCTGGCGCTGGACAAGTCCACCCAGATGCGCAAGCGATCATTTGCTCGCGACCGGAGCAAGTTTGAGCGATGGATCGAGAGCGAGTAACCCCGATCACGCTGACGCTCGCAAGCCTGCTGGTTGCGGGAGTGATGCTGCAGGCCGCGCCCGGCGACATCCAGTTCCGCGATATCGCGGGGGAGGCCGGGATCGACTTCGTGCTGCACCACCACCCGACGCCCGCAAAGCACATGATCGAGACGATGGCGGGCGGCGTGGCCGTCTTCGACTACAACGGCGATGGCCTGCCCGACATCTACTTCACCAATGGGGCCGCGATCCCGTCCTTGAACAAGGAGTCACCGAAGTATTGGAACCGCCTGTACCGCAACGATGGCGAACTGCGATTTAGCGACGTGACATCTGAGGCGGGCGTCGCCGGCACTGGCTATGACATGGGTGCGGCGGCGGCCGACTATGACAACGATGGTGACGTCGACCTACTGGTCGCCGGAGTCTTCCACCTGACCTTGCTCCGCAATCGCGGCGATGGTGCATTCGAGGACGTCACTGCCGCTTCCGGCCTGCAGGGCGGCCAGTGGTCGGTGGCTGCGGGGTGGTTCGACTACGACGCCGACGGGCACCTCGATCTGTTCGTGGTCAATTACGCGCACTGGAGCTTGGATTTCGATACGTTTTGCGGCGACCAGCGGCGCGGGCTCCGCGCCTACTGCGACCCGATGCAGCTGACTCCGATACCTAATCGGCTCTACCGCAACGTCGGTGGTGGCGCGTTTGAGGACGTGAGTGTAGCGACTGGGATCAGCGACCATGCCGGGCGCGGCATGAGCGTGGCGTTCGCCGACGCCAACGGCGATGGCTGGACCGATGCGTTGGTCACGAACGACAACCTGCCGAATTTCCTGTTCCTCAATCAAGCCGGAGAGGGCTTTGAAGAGGGCGGACTGTTCTCGGGCACCGCCCTGCTCCAGCATGGTGACCCGGTGGCCAGCATGGGCGTCGATTTCCGAGACTACGACAACGATAGCCTGCCGGACGTGGCGGTTACGGCCTTGATCGCAGAGACGTTCCCGCTCTTTCGCAATGTCGGCGAGGGGTTCTTCGAGGATGCGACCGGTACGTCCGGCCTAGCCGTCCATTCCAACCGTCACAGCGGCTGGGGCAATGGGCTCTACGACTTCGACAACGATGGATGGAAGGATCTGTTCACAGCCAACTCTCATGTCAACGACATCATCCGCGAGTTTGAGGCTACGACACCGTATCGCGAGCCAAACAGTGTCTTCGCCAATCTTGCCGACGGATCGTTCAAAGAGGTCACAGCCGACGCGGGCAGGGATTTCGCGAGTTCGTCCAAGGCCCACCGCGGCTGTGCCTTCGCAGATTTCGACCGCGACGGCCGGGTTGATGTCGTGGTGGCTTCGCTGGGGGAGGCGGCCGAATTGTGGCAAAACACCAGCCCGGGGCAGCGTGCATGGCTCAATGTCCGGCTCCTAGGGGCCAAGTCAAACCGCGACGGCATAGGTGCTATCGTCCGAGCGGGCCGGCAGACCAATGTGATGACCAGCGCCGTTGGCTACGCCTCGTCCAGCCACGACGGGGTGCATTTCGGGCTGGGCGAGTCCGCCGACACTCCCTTGCGGGTCACGTGGCCAAGTGGCACCGTTCAAGATCTCGGTCGCGTTTCCGCAAACCAGGTATTGGAGGTGCGCGAGCCCGAGCAGGTGCCTTGATCGTCAGAGTCGGAGCTTGTTGTGGTGCGGAGAAACCCGTCCCAGGGAATGGATGGTCAACGTGAGGGGCGGACATAGGATCGCCTGGCCAGAATTCCGCCGGGCATGCCTTACATGTCCGCTCACGGACCGCTCAGTTCGATGGCTCGCGATCTTGTACTTCTTCAAATAGGGGGGAAGGGAACTAGTCCTTGACTACTTGGCGGCTGGCACGCTCCAGGGCGAGGGGTTCCGTCATTTTCGCCTTCCTCTCGGGCTCCGGCTCTTCGACCGCTTCCCCTGCTTGGACCGCAGGCGTTCGTTTCTGCTCTGCTCCATCGCTTTCCTGCTGTTGATCTTCTTGACGAAATCAATTGTGCGATCAAAGTCCGGTGGCGTCCGGTAGCTCATGACCAATCTGTCCCCGGCCTCGTGGGTGATCGAGAAATCTCCCAAGCCGATGATGTCCATCCCAATTAGCACATCTGCCCCAAGAAGATCACCTTCTGTGACGCGCAATGCTTTGAACCCAACCGCACTTGGCAGGTGAATGTTGACAAGGTATACATTGGACTCGCGAACACCGTTCGCAGTCTCTACCGGAATTCTGTCGATTGCTTGTAGTCCGAGTTGATCAATGACGTGTTTGGTTATCACGGACCCTGTAGCGCCCGTGTCCCAGATCCCATCGCACTGGATCATTGTCGGAGGCGGTAGGCCGGAATCGGGATCGAACGCCTCGCAGACTCCAACATTGCATGCGAAGACGCGAGTGCCCTCGGGTACTCGGAGGGTGAGAGCCCGTGGTTGCAACTCCTGCGTTGCCAAACTAGGTGCCTGCGGTTATGCGACTCGCGAACGGAACATATGGCGAGTCTCTTGCTCTGGCAGGACGCATTTTCGAATCAGAAATATCCTCGACCCTGCCTTCTTGCGGGCATCCATGTACGCCTCTAGTTCGGAATCGTAGTACCCCGTCACAGACTCTCCGCTGATTACAACGAACTTCCCGTGATGGTCTTGCGCCAGCTCCGACTGTCTTGCTTTGAAGAAGGCAATCTCTGTTTCAAGGTGTGCCATGGCCTGTTCATCATAATCTCCTTGAGGATGTCGCTGTGGCTGCGAGCGAACATCCGACGCCGGACCATGGCTTTGTCGGAACATCCGCTTCGTTCGGCGAGTGGAAACTGGTGTGATCACCGCCTTGACGAGTTCGTCGAACTTTCCGTAGAGGGGATTCCGAGGCGCTTGGCTGCTGTGCTTCATGGCGCCATTGCTTCATATTGACTCCATCACGAAGAATTCTGCCCGAAGCCTCGATTTCCCTTGGGTAAAGTTTCGCTGCTAGCGAGCTAAGGCATGGGTTTCCAACGGGATGGAGGTCCGCGGCCGCTTGACCGGCAATTCACCCTCAGGGTGAAGCGGGCGAGCCTTTAATTGAGCCAATGTTCTTGCTGAAATGTAGCAAATCATGCGTACCTGCGTGCTCCCAAGATTCTTCGCATCGCCGTCACAGACGAACAACCGCCGCGCCGCCCCGGCTGGCCGTGTTGGCGAGTCAGGCAACCAAGATCGAATTATCCTACCGACCCGCCCGATGGCTGAGCATTTGCTATAGCCGATTTAGTACGGCGTAGCGGATCTCGGCAACCTGCTCACCGATCACATCGAGGGCTCGCAGAGTCAGTGTGCCTCGGGAGGCCGGAAACTCCGCTGTGCCTAGAGATTGCATGCGAAAGTCCTTCACCAGAGACTCGCCCAATCCACGCCACACGCGGTCGGCCTCCGAGCCATACGCCGGTGGGTCGTGAGCCTCGATCACCTTGCCTTGGATCGTGACATCGTTGAACGACGCCTCGATGGTCGAACCGGCTGTTGGTGCGGCGTAATAGATCGCAAGTTCATACTCGCCGGGCTCGGCGACTTCAATGTCCCAAGTAATGCTGTCGGAGGTATTCGTCCAGTTCGTGAAGTACGAGCAATTCGGGGCACGCCCACTGCGTTCGACTCCACCGTGAGGCAGCCCGTCGCGGGCTGGCAGGAGAGTCATCGGCGAATAGCCGACCGGGAAGGGTCGGTCATCCGGTCCTACGTTGGGGGCTACCTCTGCCAACCATTCCTTCGCGGCTGCGCGAAGCTCTGCTGCTTCTTCAGGAAACTCCTCGGCCGCATCGGTGTGCTGGCCGGGATCGTTCTCGATATCAAACAAGCGCCCCTCGGGGTCGAGGCGGAAGCGTTGCGTGCGAATGCTGAGCTGAAGTTGACCGCGAGCTTTGCGCAACGAGAACAGCATGCGGTCTTCCCATTCGATCTCCTGTCCGAACAGCAACGGGACCAAGCTGCGCCCGTCAAGCGGCTTCGTCGCTCCGACCTCGATGCCTGCTAGATCCGAAACGGTGGGCAGCAGGTCAACCGCGCCGGCCACGTTGGAAATGCGTTGCCCAGCAGGGATCTGCCCCGGCCACCGAACCAGCAGCGGCGATCTGAGACCGCCCTCGTCAACGGATCCCTTGCGCCCCTTCATGCCGGCGTTCCAGCGCCAGCCATTAGGGCCGTTGTCACTGAAGTACAGCACGATGGTGTTCTCGGACAGGCCCAGCTCGTCCAGCTTGGCGAGCACTCGCCCGACATTCCAGTCGATGTTCTCGACCATGGCAAGGGCGGCGCGGGTCTTGGGCACGTCCTCGGACTCGGGATCGCGGTTGCGCATCGCCAGTTCCTTCGACTCGAAGCGCTGCCAGTACTCGTCGGGCACCTGCATGGGAGAATGCGGCGTGTTGTACGGCAGGTAGGCGAAGAACGGTCGGTCGCGATTCTGCTCCATGAACGCCATGGCCTTGTTGGTGAAGTCGTCGATTACGAACCCCTCTCCGCGTACCAGTTCGCCGTTGTGATCCAGTTCGTAGTCGAAATAGTGTCCCCAGTGGCCTTCCGTGAATCCATAGAACTCCTCGAATCCGCGGGCGTTGGGATGGTATGGGTGCTGCGTGCCGTTGTGCCACTTGCCGAACGCCCCGGTGGCATAGCCGGCGGCTTGGAATGTTTGGGCGATCGTGTGTTCGTCGACATTAAGGCGTTCCTGCCCCGTCGAAACTCCCCGCACTCCGCCCCGGGCGTGGTAGCGCCCGGTCAGGAACTCCGCTCGCGTCGGCGCGCACACCGAGTTGACGTAGAAGTAGTCGAACATCGCCCCGTCGTGCGCTAGCGAGTCGATGTTGGGGGTGGACAGGTTCGTGTTGCCGTGCAGGCTGAGATCACCCCAGCCTTGGTCGTCGGCGAGAATCACCACGACGTTTGGCGGACCCTCCGGGTGGCTCTCGCTGGTGCTGCAGCCAATGCAGGCCAGCGCCACTGCCGCGAGGATGGGAAATGCAAGGATCGTGCGCATAGAAGTTCTCCGCATGTTTGCAAGGACGCGCAAAGGTGTGGCGCCTCCTTGCAAATCAAATCGTCGCACAAGCGGTATACCACAATGAGGGGAAAAACTGTCCGCCGGTGCGATGCCGCCGCGCTGCGCGCGACAATCGTCCAAGCAGCGGGCACCAGCCGCAGTGCGCTGGCTGTGCGCACAATTGATCGCTTCGACCTCGGCGTAGAGCCTGAGCGGGCCGAGTCACCGCTCGCCGTCTGAACCGCGGCGAACACAAAATCTCGGTGCGTGACCTGTTCGGACTCGCCCCACATCCGGCGAACCAGATCCCCCAAGACGCCACTCAAGAGAATTGACAACAAGTATAATTTACGAAGAAAATAACAATCTTTCATGAAATTTCTTGACGAAATGCTTGCAAAGCGAGATGGCTTGTGCTTCAATAATGAACGATGTCCAGCTCCGGCTCAGAGGATCTTCTGCCGACTTTCTGGAATCCAGGGATCGGAGAGCACCACCAAGCCGTCCGGATTCCGGTCACGACCCCGACACGCTATTTGTCATACTCGGTGGCCCTCAATCTTCGGCTGCCTGGCGAGGACACCGGCGACTGGCACGGAGACGTGCCGTTCGTCACGTCCCTTGACAATCCCCGTACCCTGAGGCCCGCCGGGCCGGGCGGCTGGTCGGACACGACCCCGAGCCTCGGAAGCAAGGGCGTCCGCGACATGGCCCACGTCATTGAGGGCCTCTACATCCCGCCCGGCTGCGGGCCGGTATGGGCGGCGAACCACTATCGTGCGATTGCGGACTACGTGCTTGTCGATACGCAGGGGTGCTGGTGTGCCGAGTTTCCAAGGCACGTTCCGGTCCACAACATCAACCAATGGCTTTTCGCCCCTGAGCACGTAGAACACTTGGTCGAGGAGTACCTCAAGCCGCTCCGGAACCAGCTCTCCCCTGAAGAAAAGGAACTTCACGACGCATGGCTGCCCACCGTGGTGTTCGGCTGACCTCGGAACAGGCACTCCATGAACGCATAATGCGAGAGATCGCTCTCGAGATGCAAGACACACCCTTTGTGCTGAAGGGCGGGACTGCGCTGGCGTTGCTGTATGGGTCGGACCGGCATTCTCTCGACCTCGACTTCGATTGTGGCCGCGCAAAGCGGGTCCCAATCAAGAACCGTGTACGGCGCGGCCTGCGAGAAGTCGATGTTCCGATGTCTGGCTTCAGGCGGGGTCGCCCCATGTGGAAGGGGCGACGATTCCATGTGTACTACATCAATCACGCGAGCAACGCCGAGCGATTGCTCAAGGTGGAGTTGAGTTCTAGGACCGTACCGAAGGCGAAGGACATCGAAACCGTGGATGGAATTCGCACCTACAAGATTCCGGCCCTATTCGATCAGAAGATGAATGCCGCGGACGACCGGACCAAGGCGAGAGACTTGTACGACCTCGGGTTCTTGGCAGATTCCTATGGAGACAGACTCTCAACCGAGCAGATTATGCGAGCTGACCGATTCAGCAGACACTACAAGAGCCTGGCAGGTCGGTATCGCCCGGCATTCCAAGACGACGCACTGCTAAAAGACGTGACCACCGCCGATGATCGAGCGCTGGCGTTCAGGATCGCAATTGTCGAGCAGATGCACCACCGGGGCCAGATGATCATCGAGCAGTCCGTTGCCGGCGCACGGTCGCTCGCGGACGAACTTGCTCTGCACAAGATCTGGCTCAAATCGGATGGCCAGCAAGGTTCCCGAGCGGATTTCAGCGACGGGAAATTCGTCGGGGCTGCCTTGTGTAGCATGAACTTCGAGCGGGCAGATCTGCGAAGGGCCGACTTTTCGAACGCGGATCTTCGGAACGCCAACTTTCGGAACGCCGACCTAAGCGAGGCGGTATTCGCCAGCGCCGACCTGCGGGGAGCCGATTTCTCCGGCGCGGACCTCACAGACATCTCGATGCGCAATTGCAACGCCGGACCGTCCACTAAGGGGTTCGCCGAGGCACTCATGAAAGTTGCCAAGCCCGATCGATCTTCCTACGTTCGCTACGACCCGCTCCCACGTCGGGCCGGACCGGAGAGGGAGATCGGGCCGTCACGCTAGACCCGAGAGTGGTCTGCCATCAAGCTTCGAGGACGTCAGATCATAGCCGGAACTTCGGGATTGCGTGCCCGACCGCGAAGGCGGGGTGCGCTGTTGCAATGGGCATGCCTGAATGCGTTTCCAGAGGCGCACGCCAATCACACCTCAAAGGATGATTTTGGGGTAGATGGATTCGAGCTTCAATGGAGCGTCGTCGAATCTAGTTCGCGATTCCACGCCGCGCCGACGATGATTAACACCAGTCAACCAAGCGACGCTGTCGACGCGGTCGCCCACCAAACGCGCAAGAACGATTACCACTTTTTGAACTTAGCACTTGGCGTTGGAACTTGGCATCGTGGAGAGCTCGCCTTATTGGTGTCGACGGGTCCCCAGGGAGGGGCCATGATCCCGACGGGCAAGCCGATTGAGCGGGGGGTGCTGCTGCGCGGTGTCGGGACCGGATGGGAGTGCGGCCCGAAGCGCTTGGCGACAGTCCGGGCCAACTGCAGCACCTAGCCGCGATCTAGCGCAGCATAGCCGCGACTGCAGGTGGGAAGCGATTGGTCGGGCCGCCGAGATTTGAACTCGGGACCTCTTCCACCCCAAGGAAGCGCGCTACCAGGCTGCGCCACGGCCCGACGTCAGTCCTTAGTCTAGCCCGAATCGCGTTGGACTACGATCCCTTGGCTGTTTGGCTCTTTGCGGCCTGACGGTGTGCTAGATTGATGCCTGTGGTCCAGAAGCAACTCGAATCCAACCCCCTCGAGGCGTTGCGTCGTCGGGGCTTCCGGCTCACGCGCCAGAGGGAATTGGTCTTCCGACTGATTCACAACTCGCGCACGCATTTGAATGCGCACGAGATCTACGAACTGGCCGCCAAGGAAGACGCGAAGATCAACCAAGTCACCGTGTACCGCACGCTCAAAGTGCTCAAGGAGCAAGGCTTGGTTGACGAATTGGACCTGATGCACTACGAGGGCGAGCAGCACTATTACGAAACCCGCCTCAAGCGCGAGCACGCCCACCTTGTCTGTATGGGCTGTGGCGCGGTCTCGGAGTACTTCGGCGATCCGCTCCGGGAAATGAAAGCCCAGATCGAGACACAGTTCGGCTTCCAAGTGGAGGTTGCGCGCACGGAATTCGGCGGGTACTGTGCGGACTGCCAGAAGAGCGGCATATCCGGGGCCTCGTCCGATGCGTCGCAATCCGACGCTGCAGGACTCACAGCGGCGCACTAGCGCCTACACGTCGCAGCGATGGAAACGCCCCAGGATTCGGGGGAGGCGCTAGTATCCCTGTCGTTGCTGGTGGAGCAGCCTTCCGGCGAGTGCCTTCAGATTCCGGTCAACCGCAGCCCGTTTGTCATCGGGCGGCTCAAGGACTGCGATCTGACACTGGCCGACAAGCGGATTTCGCGTCGCCACGCACAATTGCGCTTGGAGCGCGGCGGAATCGCAATTGAAGACCTCGGCAGCCGCCACGGCACGATTGTCAATGGCGAGTCGGTGCGGCGTAGCCGCCTCGCAGTCGGAGACCGGATCGGCTTTGGAGTCGAGGACTCCTTCGTGGTCACAGTCTGCGAAGGCCGGAGCCCGCAGACGAGGCTCCTCAAGCGGGTCTCCGAGATCGGCGCTGGGCCGCCGCGCACCGGCGCGTTGGGACGGCTTTCGGCGGTGTTGGAGGTTGCCCGCACGATGGAGCTCGCCAGCGGCGTGGAGGAGGTCTTCGAGGCGGTCGTGGAAGCAGCCCTTTCGATCGCCGGTGCCGACCGCGCGTTCCTGCTGCTGCGTGACCCCAGCGGGCAGCTGCAAGTGAAGGTGGCACGGCACGCGTCAGGTGAGCGCGGCAGCGCGGCCCAGCTGGAACTGCCGCTAGCGCACATTGCCGATGCGCTTGAGCGGCGTCCCGACCTGTTCGCGATCAGCTTGGATTCGCCGCAAGGTAGCGCCGAGGACGCCTCGCGCAGCGCGCTGTGCGTTCCGATCCTGCGGATGCGGATCGGGCTGGACCAAGAGACGAGCGTCATCTCCGCGAAGGACGACACTCTGGGCATGCTGTACATGGATGCTGAGAACCCTGATCTACGGCTGGCTGAGGGCAACCAAGCGCTGCTGCACGCCTTGGCGATCGAAATCTCGACCAGCGTCGAGAACGCGCGGCTGATCGAGGAGGAGCGCCAGAAGCGCCGTTTGGAGCACGAGCTGGAAATGGCGCGTAAGATTCAGCGTTCCCTGCTGCCATCGACCCTGCCCAGCGAAGGCTGGTTGGTTGCCAAGGGGCACAGCGAGGCCAGCTCGCAGTTGGGGGGCGATTACTACGACTTGATGCAGGTCGCGCCCGGACGCTGGGCGGCCGTGCTGGCCGATGTCTCGGGCAAAGGCGCGTCGGCCTCGATCTTGGCGTCCCTGCTGCAGGGAGCATTCTTTTTGGGATCTGGTTCGGACGTGTCCTTGTCGGGAACGCTGCGACGCATCAACCGCTATCTTTGCGACCGGTCAAAGCGGGCGCGCTTCGCGACCGTGTTTGCGGCCACCATAGCTCAGGACGCGACGATGCGCTGGAGCAGTGCGGGACATTGTCCGGCGATCCTGGTGCGCCCGACAGGACACTACGAACTGCTGTCTCCGACCAGTCGCCCAGTCGGCTTGTTCGATGATGCCGATTTCCCAGAAGAGGTCTGTCAGCTGGAGCCGGGGGACAAGCTCGTTGTGTACAGCGACGGGGTTACAGAGTTGCGCAACACGCGAGCGGAGTTGTATGGGGAGCGGCGGCTGATCGAGGCGGCTTCCGAGCTTGCCTACCTTGACACTGGCGAGTTTTTCGACGCGCTGCTCGCTCAAGTGTCCGAATTCGGCAGCGACGCGCCGCGAGAGGACGACCTGACGCTGGTGGTGCTCGGTTTTCATGGCCGGCCCGGTGCTGCCCCGCATCGGTCGCGACGCTGAGCGCGCGCGACCGCGCTCCAAGCTCCGCTCCGACAGCCGCGGGGGGTGCGTCTTGGCCGCGCTGGTCGCGACACTCCCGTCGGCCCCTCGGGGCCGAGATTTCGAAATATCGAAATAAGCTTGACCAATGCCGCGGAAGGCACTAGAATTGACACTGAGACAAAATACCCGTGCCGTTGCGCGCGGGATTGCCCCAGGGGCAGCACTGAGCAGCGGCGAGGGGACAGCGCAGGAGAATCGATGCGAAGCCGAATCTCGACGTGGATCGCGGCCCTGCTAGTGGGCCTGCTGGCGGTTCCTTTGATCGCCCAGGAGGCTTCCGAACCGGCCAAGCTCACGGCCAAACAGGAGCGCCGCCGTCTCGAGAAGCTGCGCAAGGAGTTGCGCGGGCCGTTCAAGCGCTGGCTGGACGAGGACGTGCGCTACATCATCACGCCGGAAGAGCGCAAGGCGTTCGTGCAGATGGCGACCGACGAGGAGCGCGAGAACTTCATCGAATCGTTCTGGATGCGGCGCGACCCCACCCCGGACTCGATAGAAAACGAGTACAAGGAAGAGCACTACCGTCGCATTGCCTACGCGAACGACCGGTACGCTTCGGGCATTCCTGGCTGGAGGACGGATCGCGGCCGTATCTACATCGCGTACGGACCGGCTGACGAGATCGAGTCCCACCCGTCGGGTGGCCAGTACCAGCGGCCGTACGAAGAGGGCGGCGGCTTTACCTCGACCTATCCGTTCGAAATCTGGCGCTACCGCTGGATCGAGGGAATCGGCAGCGACATCCTGCTGGAGTTCGTGGATCCCACGATGACCGGCGAATACCGGCTTACGATGGATCCGTCCGAGAAGGACGCCCTCTTGAACGTGCCGGGCGCGGGCCTGACCTTGTCGGAACAAATGGGCCTGACAACCAAGGCCGACCGTTTCCGACGGACGGACGGCACGCGCATGGGCACGCCGATCGGCGGTGCCCAATCGATCCGCTACAACCAATTCGAGCGCTTGCAGCTGTACGCCAACATCTTTAAGCCGCCGGCGGTGAAGTTCAAGGATCTCGAGGCGATCGTCAACTCCACGATCGACTACAACACGCTGTCGTACGACGTGGATGTCCACTTTGTGCGGGTGACCAACAGCTCGGTGTTGTCGGGCATCACGGTGCTGCTGCGCAACGAGGACCTGATGTTCAAGGAAGAAGGCGGGCTGCACAAGGCGGTCGCCAACATTTTCGGGCGCATCACCACCATGACGCGCCGGGTGCAATCGACCTTCGAGGACACCGTCAGCATCCGGACAACCGCCGAGCGCATGCACCAAGAGGTGGGCCGCGCGTCGGTCTACAACAAGTCCGTGCCGCTGGCGCCCGGCATGTACCGCTTGGAACTGGTGGTCAAGGACTTGGTCGGCGAGACGATGGGCACCTACCGCACCGCGCTGCGCGTGCCCGAGTACGACGACGAGGCGCTTGCGGCCTCGTCGCTGATCATTGCCGACAAGATCGAGCGTGTGCCGATTCGCTCGCTGGGCACCGGCCAGTTCGTCATTGGCAGTTCAAAGGTCCGGCCGCGTATCGACGACTCGTTCAAGCGCGACGAGAAGATGGGCATCTACATGCAGATCTACAACCTCGGGCAGAGCGAAGAGACGAGTCGCCCGGAGGGTAACGTCACCTATCAGATCGCGCGCCTCGACAGTCCTGAAGAGTTGTTGCTCAACTTCACCGAGGACGTCAATTCGATCCGCGGGGCTTCGTCGCGACAGGTGGTCATCGAGAAGCTGCTGCCCTTGCAGAGCTTGGAGCCGGGCGAGTACCGCCTGAACCTGCTTGTGCAAGACGAAGTCAAGAATGAATCCTTGACGCCTTCCACTACGTTTAAAGTTCTCTGAGGTCCACGTACAGGTGAACATGCGGCAGCTGGGTCTAGCAAGATTCGGGGGAGCCGGGCTTCTGGCGCTGTGGCTGCTGTGCCTGCCCGCTCCGGCCCAGGTCGACGGCAGCATCGGCGGGCTGATCCGCGACGAGGGCGGCACTCCCCAGATGGGAGCGGCGATCAGCCTGCTCGCCGCCGACGGCCGTGTCGTGCAAACCATCCGGAGCGACTATCGCGGCTGGTTCCAGTTCACCGGCCTGTTTCCGGGCGTGTACGCGATCGAGGTGCGCCAGGCGAACTTCGCCCTCGCGCGCCAAGCCGAGCTGTCGGTGGAGCCTAACGAGCGCACCTTCCTGGACGTGTCGCTGCGCGGCGTGTTTGCCAGCCTGCAACTGGCATACGGCAGCCAGGTTCGCGACATGTCCGAGCGTTGGAAGTGGGTGCTGCGGGCCAAGCATTCGCGGCGTAGCGTATTGCGTATGGCGCCCGGCGAGCCTGACGAGCGCGAGCGCTTCTTGCGCAAGTTGGATGGCACCTTCGAGGACACCCATGCCTACGCTGAACTCAGCGCCGGCCAGGGCAACCGCTCCAACGGCCTGCACGCGCAGCAGGATCTGGGCAGCGCCTTTGCCGTGGCGACCTCGCTGTTCGGCACCCACGATCTGACGGTGAGCGGCAGCAGCGGGGCTGGCAGGCCTGACATTGCGGGCGGCTCGACCGCGTTTCGCACCACGTACGCCAAGGAGATCGGTCTGGCCAAGCCCGAGGTAGCCTTGACGGTGCGGCAGTTGCAAGCCTCATCGGCGGCCACCCGCGGGGTGTTCGGCTCGCAACTCGACGGGCAGGGAGTGCCGCGCTTGGAGACGTTCTCGCTGGAATTCGGGGACTCGGTGGAGTTGACCGACTCGTTGCGCGTCGAGTACGGGATGCTCTTCGAATCGGTGAACTTCGTCAATCGACTCCACTTTGCCAGCCCGTATGGCAAGGCCGTGTACAAGCTGGGCCGGAATCGCGAACTGGCCTTCAGCTACGCATCCGGCGTGCCCCCGCCGATGGCGACGCGGGTCGGCCAAGACGCGGCGCTGCGCAGCAATGTGCGCCAGCTTGGCATGTTCCCGCGCGTGGCGGTGGTTCAAGGGCGGCCGACGGTGCAGCGCTCCGAGCACGTCGAGGTGGCCTATCGCGAGACTTTCGGGGACAATATGGTCGAGGCGGCCGTGTACCGGGACTCGATACGCGACGCTGCCATCTCGGCGGCAGTGCCCGAAGGTGTGTTCGGAGACGGCGAGGTCGTGCCGGATCTGTACTCCGCCGCGGCGACTCTCAACGGCGGCAACTACCGCACCCCGGGCGTGCGCGTGTCCTATTCGCGCAACATCCGCGACCGCCTGCAGGCAGCGCTTGGGTACGGCTATGGCGGCGTGCTCGCGCCGACGCGGGCGCAACTGCGCTCGGCCGTGTCGGAGGAGCTGAGGGCAGTTCTGGAGTCGCAGGGTGCCCACATGCTGCTGGCCTCGGTGTCGACCGAGCTGCCTGGAGCCAGGACTGTGATGACGGGCTCTTACCAGTGGTCCAGCCGGGAATCCGTCTTGCCGGCCGACCCGTTCAATGATTTCGCCTCCCGCTCGGCCCCGGGATTGAATCTTGTCTTGCGCCAGCCGCTGCCCAGCGTCGCGGGCATGCCGGGCAAGTTCGAGGCCAGCGCCGACTTCCGTAACCTGCTCAAGACCGGGTACGTACCGCTGCAAGTTCCGGACGGGCGGGTGCTTAACCTATTGCAAGCGATCCGGAGCTATTCCGGCGCGCTGAGCTACATATTCTGATCGTCGTGACCGTATTCCGCAAATCTGTCCTAGGATCCTCGCCGGGCAGGCGGGGCGTGTTAGCAGCCCTAATTACGGCCCTGCCGGGAGCGGGGCTGCTGGTGGCCGCCAAGCAATGGACCACCCTGCGGATACTGGTCAGGGACGAGCAAGGTCGCCCCGTGCCGCGTGCCAGCGTGATTGTCCGTCAGCTCACCGGCAAGAAGAAGAAACTAAAGCGGAAGAGTCCTGCCTACGAGCTCAAGACGAGCAACGAGGGCAGCACGCCGGTGCCGCCGCTTCCGCGCGGCGCGATCTTGATCCAAGTCATCAGCAAGGGATTTCAGACGCACGGCGCAGAAGTCGCGCTGACCGATCCCGAGCAAACTGAGACCATTGTCCTTAAACCCCCCTCGGATCAGGTCTCGGTCCACAAAGAATAGGGATCAGGCCACTTCCTCGCTGCCCTTGGAGCTAAGCATGCGCTTGTTTGTTGCACTCGACTTGAACACAAAGGTCATCGCCAACCTGACGGAGCTGGTGCGCCGTCTCGCACCGATGGCTCCCATCCACTGGGTCCATCCCCGCAATATGCACGTGACGCTGAAGTATATCGGTGATTGGGACGAAAACCGCCTCGACGAGGTGGTCGACACTCTCAGCCGCGTGCGGGTCCCGGCCAAGGTGAAGGTGCCGCTGGCCGGGCTGGGATTCTTCCCCTACCCGCGCAGCCCGCGGGTCTTCTGGGTGATCGCCGAGAACACGCCGCCGCTGCGCCAGCTCGCCAGCAACGTCGACTCGCGCCTGTCGCACCTTGGCATCGCGCCGGAGGTCCGTCCGTTCGTGCCCCACCTGACCCTGGGCCGCTTGCGCGGCGAGTGCGACCTGACCGAGATGCACGAGGCGATCGAGGAATTGCCCACCCGCGACTTCGGCAACATCGAGCCGGACTCCTTCTCGCTGTACGGCAGTTCCCTGACCGAGAGCGGTCCGATTCACCGCAAGATCGAGGAGTTCCCGTACCAGCTGCCGGTCTCCAAGGACTACGCTTCGCGCGTCGTCGTGAGAGCCTAGGCGGGCCCGGCTCGATGGGCGCGGTGCTGGAGCGGCAGGCTGCAGCGCGGCTGCGCCGGCAATGGCAGGCGGACGGCGACCGGGTGGTGTTCACCAATGGCTGCTTCGACCTGTTGCACCCGGGCCACGTCCGCCTGCTCGAGCGCGCTAGCGAGCACGGCGATCGACTGATCGTCGCCATCAACTCGGATCAGAGCGTGCGCGACCTCAAGGGCGAGGCGCGGCCAGTGTTGTCGGAGGCCGAACGCGCAGCCACGCTGGCCGGATTCGCCTGTGTCGATGCCGTCACGGTCTTCGGCGAGGAGACGCCGCACGCGCTGCTACGCCTGCTGCTGCCCGACGTGCTCGTTAAGGGGGCGGACTGGGCACACTGGATCGCCGGGAGAGAGATCGTGGAGGAGTATGGCGGAGTGGTGCTCGCGATCCCGGTCGAGGCGGGGTATTCTACGACTGATCTGGTGGCCAACATACTCCGGATGCGCCCAACTTGACACCCCGCGGCCTGCGCGACCGATTTGAGCGGCTGGGGCAGCACGCGGCGGCCCAGGCGCTGGTGGCGGCATTGCGCCAGCAGGGGCCTTGCGTGCAGCAGATCTCGGGCCTGTCCCGAGCCGCCAGTGCCGCCTATACGGTTGTCCTGCGTCTGCAAGCCCGGCGACCGCTGCTCGTCGTCACCGGCAGCCAAGCGGCCGCCGAGTCCTTGCACGAAACCATCAGCGCTTGGTTTGAGATGGTCGCGGCGGACGAAGGAGACGTCGCGCCGTGCCTGTTGCCGGCCCACGACGTAACCCCGTTCGACGGCCTTTCGCCGCATCCCGACATTGCGCAGAGTCGGGCGCTTGCGCTGTGGCGCATGGCCCGGCGGCAGGTGTCGATCGTTGTCACGCCGATCGCCGCCGCACTCCAACGGCTGGCCCCGCCCGATTCTTACCGCGGCCTGGCCTGGCAACTCCGGGTTGGCGAAGAGCAGCCTCTGGAGGGGTTGGCCCAGCGGCTGGGCGAGGTGGGCTACCGCCGGCACGAGCCGGTCGAGATGGTCGGGCAGTTCGCGGTTCGCGGCGGCATCGTGGACTTGTTCGTTCCCGGCACGCGCTATCCGTATCGCTTGCAACTCTTCGGCGACACCATCGAGTCGATCCGCGAGTTCGACCCGCGCACGCAACAATCCATCCGCCCTGGTGATCGAATCGAGATCCTTCCCATGCAGGAGTACCCGGCTGGCGGCTCCGGGGCGGGCCTGTTGCCGCCCGGGTGGGAATTCAGCGTGGTCGAGCCGCAGTGGCGTTCGGCGTCGCTGTTGGATCTGCTCCCGGGAGCCGTGATCCTGGCGTACGAACCGCAGGCGCTGGAGCGCGAAGCGGCCGTCTTGTGGGAGCGCTTGGAAGAGTCGGGCAAGGGGGGATCGCAGCCGCCCGGCACGTATTACATCAGCTTGGAGCAGTTCCGCGATGCCGCCCGGGCGCGCAAGCTTGTCCTGCTGAACGAGCTGGAATTCGGTTCCGAATCATTCGGGCGGGCCGAAGCGACCGGGCGCATTCGCTCGCGGCCGGTGCCGCGCTTCGAGGGAGACATCAGCCACTGCCTGCAAGAGATCAGGGGCCAGATTGCCGAGGGTTCTAGCGTGTTGGTGGCGGCATCGACTGTCGGCGACCTAGAGCGGCTCGCCGACCTGTTCGGCGAGCACGAGGTGCCGTTCCAAGTTGTCCTGCGAGAGCGTCCGAAGGGTCTCAGCCGACAGCTCGAGGAAAGGGCCGCGATCTCGGACGACGTGCCTTCGGCGATCATCGTCAAGGCCGCAATTTCGCATGGCTGCGTGCTGCCCGAAGCGGGCTTGTCGGTTTACGGCACCCAAGATGTCTTTGCGAGCACGGACGGGCTCCCGCGGCCTAGCCGGCGCAAGGCCGCCAGCGCGGCTTTCCTGACGGATCTGGAGGACTTGCGGGTGGGGGACCCGGTGGTTCACGCGCAGCATGGCGTGGGGCAGTATCTCGGTGTGCGGCAGGTTGAGGCCGGCGGGCGCAGTGAAGACTTCCTCTTGCTCGAGTACGCCCAGAAGGCGCGGCTATACGTCCCTCTCACGCGTCTGGACTTGGTGCACAAGTACCACGGGGCGGGCGGTCCGAAGCCCCAATTGGATCGCTTGGGCGGCCAGACTTGGGAGAAGACCAAGAAGCGCGTCAAGGCGCGCCTGCTGGAGATGGCCGATGACCTGCTCAAACTGTACGCCAAGCGCACCTTGGGCCGGGAGTTCTCGTACTCGCCGGACAGCAACTGGCAGAGGGAGTTTGAGGATTCCTTCCTGTTCGAGCCGACGGAAGACCAGCTGACGGCCACCAAGGAGATCAAGCGCGACATGGAATCGCCGCGCATCATGGACCGCCTGGTGTGCGGCGACGTGGGCTTCGGCAAGACCGAAGTGGCGATGCGCGCTGCCTTCAAGGCGTTGGGCGATGACAAGCAAGTGGCGGTGCTAGTGCCGACCACGGTCTTGGCCTACCAGCACTTGGAAACGTTCCGCCAGCGCTTCGCAGCCTTCCCGGTCGAGATCGAGATGTTGTCCCGTTTTCGCACCCCGAAGGAGATCAGGGAGACCATCGGGCGGCTGAGCGAAGGCACGGTGGACATCGTGATCGGCACCCATCGCCTGCTGTCGAAGGACGTGGAGTTCCGCGACCTCGGCCTGCTCATTATCGACGAGGAGCAGCGCTTCGGTGTCCGGCACAAGGAACGGCTCAAGCAGGTCCGTCAGAGCGTCGACGTCTTGGCCATGACGGCGACGCCGATCCCGCGCACGCTCTACATGTCGCTGGTGGGCCTGCGCGATGTGTCCGTGATCAAGACCCCGCCGCAGGACCGCTTAGCCATCCAGACGGTCGTGGCGAAGTACGACGAAGGCATGGTGACCACCGCGATCCGCCGGGAGGTTCGGAGGGGCGGGCAGGTCTATTTCCTGCACAATCGCGTGGAGTCGATCCAAGCCAAGGCCGACCGGCTGGCGGCGGCGCTTCCGGAGGTGCGCTTTCGGGTTGGGCACGGGCAGATGGCGGAGCGCGATCTAGAAAAAGTCATGGTCGGTTTCATGCGCCACGACTTCGACGTGCTGGTGGCCACGACGATCATCGAGAACGGCTTGGACATTCCTCTGTCGAACACGATCATCATTGACCATGCGGACATGTATGGGCTGGCCGAGCTATACCAGTTGCGCGGTCGAGTCGGGCGGTCCAATCGGCGGGCGTATGCGTACCTGCTGGTGCCGCCGGATCGCGAGCTGAGCGATGTCGCCCGCAAGCGGCTAGCGGCTCTAAGGGAATTCAGCGAGTTGGGCGCGGGATTCAAGATGGCCGCCTTGGACATGGAGCTGCGCGGTGCCGGGAATTTGCTCGGCGGCGAGCAGAGCGGGCAGGTTGCTGCCGTTGGCTTGGAGACCTATACGCAGTTGCTCGAGGAGGCTGTGCGCAAGTTGCGGGGCGAGCGGGAGGAGGAGGTTGTCAGGACCCAGATCAAGCTGCGGTTGGACTTTCACATCCCGGCGAGCTATGTGCCGGAGGAGACGCAGCGCCTGCAACTGTACAAGCGGCTGGCCGCCGTGCGAGACGAGACGGAGCGCGACCGCGCGGTCGCGGAAATGCAAGACCGCTACGGCCCGCTCCCGGATGCGGTCGACAACCTGCTGGCGCACGCACTGCTCAAGCACCGCGCGGAGTCCATGCGCGTCCCCTTGATCGAACGGCGCGGGGACCGCTTGGTTGTCAAGCTGCGGGAGGACTCCAAGGTCAGCGCGGACCGCCTGATGCGTGTGGTGTCCAGCACCAAGGGCGTCCGCTTCGAGCCCGACGGCACGCTCGAGTGGCCGGGATTCGAGAGTGAAGGTGCGGCAACCTTCAGTCGCGCTCGGCAGCTATTGGAAGAACTCGCCACGCAAGATGCGAGCTAGGGGCGCAGGCCGAGGCGTGCGCCGGGCAATTCAGCGCTGAACCGCTAGTAAGCGGACGCAATCAATCCTTGCGGCCGACCCTCTCGGCAAATGGCCCATTGTGTCACGGAACCTTTCGCGACCTGTAATTGGGCGTTAACACAGCCTCGATATAGTCGCCATTCTGGGCTCGGGATGATCCGGGCTAAGGAGGCTAATGACAAACAGATCAAGAATCGCGCCAGGCGACTTCGGCTTCGAAGGCAACGAGCCCCGCCGAGGCTGCAGCGATACGTTCGACGAGGTGCTTGCCCGGCGACTGCACCGCCGCTCCGTGCTGAAGGGCGGCGTGTTGGCACCGCTGTTCTCGATGGGCACGATCGCCAACCTGAAGGGCCAGCAAGACGGCTCCGGGCTTCAATTCGCCCCGATCCAAGGCAGCGCCGCAGACGAGATCGGCGTGCCGGAGGGTTACAAGTGGGAGGCGCTGGCAGCTTGGGGGCAGCCGCTGACCAACAACGCTCCGGAGTTCGACCCCAACGATCTCGACCCGGCGGCACAACGCCAGCAGGTGGGCTATAACTGCGACTTCGTGGCGTGGTTCGACTACGTCCACGGGTCGGGCATCGTCGGCGTGAATCATGAATACACCAACCCGGACCTGATGTTCCGGAACTACTCGGCGGAGCGGACCACGCAACGCGAGGTGGACTACGAGATCGCCGCGCACGGAGTGTCGTTTTTCTTGACTGTTCCCTACCGGCGCGACGATGGTCCGGGCTACAAGCACTATCTCGGAAGTGCCTTCAACCGCAGGATCCACGGCGAGACGCCGATTGCCATCAGCGGCCCGGCGGCGGGTCACCCACTGCTCGTGACAAGCTCGGATCCGGCCGGAACGCAGGTCAGGGGCACGCTCAACAACTGCGGCGGCGGGATCACGCCGTGGGGCACGTACCTCACCGCCGAAGAGAACTTCGACCAGTACTTTGGCAATGGCCGCGGCGTAGCCGATGAGATGGCCAAGGCTGCCAACGACCGCTTCGGTGTCAGAGAAGAGGGCGGCAGACGGCAATGGTGGCGCTTCCAGCAGCGGTTTGACCTCGATTACGAGCCAAACGAGGCGAACAAGTTCGGCTGGGTGGTCGAGATTGATCCGTACAACCCGAACTGGATGCCCCGCAAGCGCACGGCGCTGGGTCGCTTCAAACACGAGGCGGCTGCGACAACGTTGTCAGCGGACAACCGGGCTGTCGTGTACTCGGGGGACGATGCTCGCTTCGAGTATGTCTACAAGTTCGTCTCCGACGGCACCTATGACTCGGAGAGCCGTTACGCCAACTTCGACTTGCTCGACAGCGGGACGCTATACGTCGCAAAGTTCAACGACGACGGAACGGGTGAATGGCTGCCATTGACCTATGAGAACGGTTCGATCAATGCGACTAACGGCTTCACCAGCCAGGCCGAAGTCCTACTGTTCGCGCGCCAGGCGGCGGACCTGCTTGGAGCGACGCAAATGGACCGCCCGGAGGACATCGAGGTCAATCCGCTGACGCATAAGGTCTATGTGGCTCTGACCAACAACACGCGCCGCGCCGCAGGTGACGAGAATGCACCTAACCCGCGGGCGCCCAACCCGATGGGCCACATCGTGGAAATATCGGAACGGAACGCTGACAACGGCGCCACGCGTTTTGAGTGGGAGATCTTCATGCTGTGCGGCGATCCTGCCGACGAAGACGATGGTGCCTTCTTCGCCGGATTCGACCCGCAGCGCGTCAGCCGGATCGCGAACCCGGACAACCTGGCGTTCGACAAGCGGGGCAACATGCTGATCGCAACGGACGGCCAGCCCCGAACCCTGGGCATCAACGACGGCATCTTTTTCGTGCCTACCGAAGGTTCCGAGCGGGGCTACAACCGCCAGATCTTCAGCGGAGTGGTCGGGGCCGAGTGTGCCTCGGTCATCATGAACTCCGCGCAAGATCTGATGATGGTCTCGATCCAGCATCCGGGAGAAGGCGGCACGCGCCAGCAACGGGTCTCCAGTTTCGGAGGAGCGACGGTGAACCGTCCCACGGTCGTAGCCGTCACCCGCTCCGAGCAACCCCACCGAATCGGATCGTGATCCGGTAATCCGGCCTTGGCGGCGCTGCGAACTCGCCGCCAAGGCACTCAAAGGCACAGAGCGCATCGCCCGCACTGCGGGTGGGTGGCTACAATCAGAGCAGGGGAGAGTGCTCGGCGATCGGACCTGCCGCCGAGCAAGCCTTCCATAACCGCATGGACCTCTCCTTGATCCGTAACTTTTCGATCATCGCCCACATCGACCATGGCAAGTCGACGCTGGCCGACCGCTTGCTCGAGA
>MKWU01001955.1_pt1 | contig 33154 bp, 32 predicted proteins | sample 809101 | NCBI WGS metagenome assembly MKWU01 (sample SAMN05860141, study PRJNA318959) | sponge metagenome | host: Aplysina aerophoba | place: Slovenia: Piran, Adriatic Sea, Gulf of Piran | collected 2013-05-07
GGCGCTGTGCCGTTAGCAGAGAACCAGTCGGCGTTAGCCAAGCTGCTGGGCTTTGAAACCCTCACCAGCCACCAACTGGTGCAGGATTCTTCCTTCAGCTTCTCTCCCTCCGTCTCAGCTCCACACCTCTCCTTCTGGGGTGAGGGTGCGCTCGCCTCCTTCAGCGGCAAGGCCGCCGCCGTCTCCCTTGACAGCGACGTGACCACTGCCCTGCTGGGCGCGGAATGGAACGCCGAACGTTGGCAGGCCGGTGCTGCACTCTCCCACTCCTGGGGTAACGGCGGCTACGAAGCAGACAACGGCATGGAGGGTGAGATCAGCACCACCATGACCGGTCTCTATCCCTACGGTCGCTACGCCCTCAGCCCACGGCTGGGCATCTGGGCCAGCGCCGGGTACGGCTGGGGTACCCTCTCCCTCACCTCGGAGGGGACAAAGTACAACCCCAGCGCCAACATGACCATGGCGGCAGCAGGCATGGACGGCCTCTTGCTGGACGGTGGCGCTGAAGGGCTAAGCCTCAGCACCATAGCGGACGTGATGACGGTGAAGACCACTACCGATGCGGTGGATGGTCTCGCCGCTTCGGAGGGGAACGTCTCCCGTTTCCGGCTGGGATTGGAGGCGGTCAGGCCGTTCCCCCTGTCCAACGGCGCTTCACTGCTCCCCAGCTTGAGTGTGGGTGTCCGTCAAGACAGTGGTGATGCAGAAACCGGCTTTGGCACCGAGCTGGGTGCTGGAGTCTCCTGGATGGATCCCCAGCGTGGGATCAGCGCCGACCTCAAGGGCCGCATCTTGCTCACCCATGGGTCAGAAGATTTCCAGGAGCGTGGCATGGCCGTATCTTTTGCATGGGACCCCAACCCCTCTGATCGCGGACCGTCCTTCTCGGTGAGTCACGCCCTGGGTGCTGCCGCAACAGGTGGCCTGGATGCATTGTTGAACCCCACCACCATGGAGGGGATGGGTGCCGACCCCGATAGCAACGAGCATCAGCAGTTTGTCACCAGGCTGGCCTACGGCTTCCCCGCCTTCGCTGACCGCCTCACCGTTACCCCGTCACTGGGCTTGGCACTGTCCCCGTATAGCAGTACCACCAGCCTGCGGTGGGCGCTGACGCCCTACACCGGGCCGGGACAGGTGAATGAACCTTGGGCGATCTCCCTGGAGGGGCAACGGCAGGAGGACCGCACCGCTGCTTCTCTCGTGGATCACTCCCTCGAGCTGCGTTTCTCTCTTCAACTCTGAAGCACCCTCCTCATACCACAAGGCAACTCCCGGCCCTCTTCCAGTTGGGGCAGTGCGTGGCCCGCATAAGCTATTGGGCACTGGTCATCCGGCTACTCCCATGGATGTCGTACGCATGGGCTTTAACCACCATCGGTAACCGCACCGTAATGCGCCTCAACCTGACCGGTTTGCCAGGCCCAGAGCTGGTCCCCGAAGCTGAAGTGCCACCACTCCCAGGGATGCATGACAAAGCCGGCAGCCAGCATGACCTGCCGCAGTTGCAGGCGGTTGTGGTGGGCTGTGGCTTGGTGGAGATCAGTGGCGAAATGGTCCGGATGAGACGCAGGCCCCAAGGCGTCAATGGCAGACCCCATAGGCACAGGCTCTCCGGAACGATCCACCAGGGTTAAATCCACTGCGGCGCCTGTGCTGTGGGGCGGGGGCGTACGTGGATCTCTACTGGGGATCGCCCAGAGGCGCCGCACCTGCTGCTCCACATGGCGACGCCAGGCAGGGTCTGCTTGCCGTGACGGGGAAGCGCGGGCCAATTCCGTTTGGAAACTGTGGTCCACCATGAAGGCCTGCACGGCAATGGGCCGCCACGCATCAAAAATTTGTAGATCCCGACCGGGATGTGTGGCCTGGAGGATGGAGCGGGCCCGCAGGAGGCGCAGCACCACCGCCAAACGCAGCCGCCATGGACCACGACCCACCGGATAGGGGGCTCCCAGGCAGGCATAAGGGTGGGGGCTCGTGCGGGGTAAATCCTTGGGCAGTGGCACCAGGGGCTCACCACAGTCGGTAATGGCAATGGCGCGCCATGGTCTTTCCGTAGCATCCGGCATCAGTTGAGACGGGAGGCAGACGCCAGTCGTTTGTTCTGAGCATCCAGTCTGGCCCTTAGCTGTGGAACTGTGCGCAGTTGAGGATCTTCTTTCAGCAAGAGCTTGGCGGCGTCCCGGGCCTTCTCCAGCACAGTGCCGTCGCTGGTGAGGCTGGCCAGCGCCAGGTCCGGCAGGCCCGACTGACGGGTCCCCAATACCTGCCCTGGCCCCCGAAAACGCAAGTCCATCTCGGCAATTTCAAAGCCGTCCCGGGAGCGGGTCAACACCTCCAGCCGCTGGCGTGCAACGGCCTGTTGCGACTCGCTGACGAGAAAACACCGACTTGGGGCTTGCCCCCGTCCAATGCGGCCACGGAGTTGATGCAACTGTGCCAACCCGAAACGCTCCGCATGTTCAATGACCATCACCGTGGCATCGGGCACGTCCATGCCCACCTCCACCACAGTGGTGCTCACCAGCACCTGGGCCTTGCCACTGACAAAGGCCTCCAACACGTCCTGCTTGGATCCAGGGGTCAAGCGGCCATGGAGAAGCACCACGTTCAGGTTGGGGAACACGGTCCTGGCCAAGCGCTGGTGCTCCTGCACCGCTGAGCGCAGCTTGAGCTTGTCGGATTCGTCCACCAGGGGCAGGATGACGTAGGCCCGCTCACCATGGGAGGCCACCGTGCGAATGGCCCCGTAGGCCTGCTCCCGCTCACCAGGGGTCAGGATGGTTGTGGTCACGGGCTGACGCCCTGGTGGTAGCTCGTCAATTTGACTCACCTCCAGATCGCCGTGGATGGAGAGAGCCAGGGTACGGGGGATCGGGGTAGCGGTCATGGTGAGCAGGTGGGGGGCCTCTCCCTTGTTGAGCAAGCGACTGCGCTGATGCACCCCGAATCGATGCTGTTCATCAATCACCACCAGCCCCAGCCGGAAGAACGTCACCGGTTCTTCCAACAGGGCATGGGTTCCCACCACCAGCTTGACGGCGCCGGTTTCCAGGTCCCGCAGCACTGCTTGCCGCTGCCGCTCGGGGGTGGATCCCGTCAGCAGGGCCACGGGCACATGAAGCTGCACCATCCAGGTGCAAAGCTTGTGGTAGTGCTGTGCTGCCAACACCTCCGTCGGCGCCATCAAGGCACCCTGTCCTCCCGCCGCAATCACCTCCAGCAAGGCGATGATGGCCACAACCGTCTTGCCGCTGCCCACGTCACCCTGCACCAGACGACCCATGGGGGCGGTGACCTGCAAATCCTTGCGGACCTGTTGGAGCACCCGCTCTTGAGCACTGGTGAGCTGGAAGGGCAGGAGCGCAAGGAAGGCTGTCACCAGGTCACTGGTTCCCGCCATGGGCGCCATCGGTAGATCAGCCATGGCTTGGGCCCGTTGCCGCTGCCGGCGGCGCAGCAACCCCAGTTGGAGGTCTAGAAATTCATCAAACACCAGGCGGTGGCGGGCGGCCTGTCGCGCCGCTTCGCTTGGGGGCTGGTGAATTGTGGTGAAGGCTTCGGCCAGGGGAATCACCCCAAAGCGCTGGCGCCATGGTTCCGTCAGGTGGTCCTGCTGCCGGTCGGCCATGGGGAGCACAGCCTGCACTGCGCGGCGCAGGCTTTCCGCGCTCAGACCGTCCGTGGGTGGATACACCGGCAGGATCCGCCGGCCTGAGCTGGCTGTCGTCGTCACGGCGCCTGAATCCAGGACCTCCAGCAGGGGATCCTTCAAGCTCGGACCGTAGGGTCCTGCCTTCACCAAACCGGAGGCAGCCACTGTGGCTCCCGGCGGAAACAGCCGCCGCTGCCGCTGCAACCACCTGGGGCTTGTAAAGCGGCGTCCCGCATAGAATCGCGTCACCCGCAAACGACCCGTGGAATCCTGCAACTGAAGTTCCAGAATGGCCAGGTTGTGGTTGCGGCTGCTGACAAAGGCATGGCTACGACGCACGGTGCCCACCACCGTCACGGTTTCCCCAGGCCGCAGGGCACGAATGCGGAGTAGCCGGGAGTAGTCGATGTAATCCCTGGGGTAGTAGCGCAGCAGGTCTTCCACCGTCCGGAGTCCTGCGCCCATCAACTTGGCCGCCAACCTGGGACCAATGCCTTCGACCTGGGCGAGGGGTGGTTGCGCTCCTGGGGGTGACGGGTCCGGGGATGGCGCCGTGGCCTGGACCTGGTAATGGAGACGCTGATGGTGAAGCCATTGGCGGGTGCGCACTACCCATTGGCGTCGTTGCTGGAGAGGCCAGGTTGAGTAGGCGGAAAACCCGTCCCGAAGTTCTGCACAGGTGTCGGAATTCCGCAGTGTTGTCAGGGGAGCTTCAGCGAGACCTTGAGCCACAACCTCCGCAAAGTAGCCGCTGTGGCCCCGGCTGTTGACAAAATCATGCTCCGCTTCCCACTGCAGGATGCGCTGCAGTTGCCCAACCCAGTCCTGCAGAGCACGGAACTGGCTGTGGGTCAGGGGACTCAAGGCCGTGGAGATTGAATCTGCTGAAGGTCATTGTTCCAGTCGGCCGTGGCTTGTTCTGTAACCAGTCGTCTCCGCCAGTGGTGGCTCCGGGTGACAAGGTTTTGCAGACTCTTCTGGTGCTTCTGCAAGCGCTGACGGCTCTGCCGCAGGGGTAAATGGGCAAACTCCATGTCCTGCAGACGTAACAGCAGCAAGCAGGTGACCACCTGAGGGGTATTGTCTTCGTTGCCAATGGGAACAGCCATTTTGAGCAGGTTGGCTGGCGCATTCATGGCCTCCACGTCTCCAGCGAGCACTGCATCCAGCAACCTGACCGGGAGCACCGCCTGGATCAGGTGGTAGTTCAGCAGTACGACATTCAGTTGATGGGACAGGGTGCGCAGATGGTGAACCATGGCTTGGCGGAGCCATAAGCACCAGTTCTCGAGACCTTGGGGATCCCTGGGTAGCACCAGGTTCAAGGTGGCGTCTTCCTGGGGTGGCTCCTGAATGGCCAGGATCAGACCGTCTCCTGAAGAGTTGTCTTTCTCCCCACCGTTGAGGCGCTCCAGGGCCGCAAGCATCTTGCGTCGACGCTCTTGCCTGGTGCGTTGATGCTCTGCTTGAAGCTTCCGGGCCAGCAGCAACAGATGTTCCACGGTCAGCAAACAGCAGGCCTGTCGGGTCAGGGCTTGCAGGCGCCACTGCAGGGCTTGGCGCTCGTCAGGGCCCAGGTTGCTATAGCGTTCAGGGCAATCCTGGGAAACCAGCACAAAGACGGCTTGCAACGTCTGGTGGGGCACCTGCTGACGCAGGAGGGCCAGGTAGGCCTCCAGTTGACGGAGCAGGGGCAACACCAGTTGATCCGTTTCTGCTTCCAGTTGACGCAGTGCCTGGCTGGCGTCTTGATGGGGATTCAGGTCCTGCAAGGCCGACGGGTTCAACTGCTGGTGGTCATGGCTGCCACCTCGGCTGCGAAGTCCGTGGAAGCAACCTCGATACCCTGACCCAGCACGAACCGGGCAAAGCGACGCACAACGATCTTTTCCCCAAGTTTACCGGAGGTTTGCTTGACACGATCCTCCACACTGAGGGAGGTGTCCTTGATAAAAGGCTGATCCAGCAAGGCCAGCTCCCTGAGACGTTTGCCAATGCGTCCCGCCACGATCTTTTCCCGAATGGCAGGGGGTTTTCCGGCCAGATCGTCTCGCCCCATCTCAATGGTCTTTTCCCGCTCCTTAATGGCTTCAGGGATATCGTCCGTGCCGACAAACTCCACCTGGGGACATGCGGCAATCTGCATGGCCACGTCCCGCGCCAGGAGCTGGAACTCCTCGCCCCGTGCGACAAAGTCGGTCTCGCAATTGACCTCCACCAGCACGCCAACTCGGCCGCCGGTATGAATGTAACTGCTCACCAAGCCCTCGGCAGCGGTCCGGCCGACTTTCTTCTCCGCCGAGGCAATGCCTTTCTGTCGCAGCCACTCACCGGCCTTGGTCAGGTCTCCCCCGCTTGCGGCGAGGGCCTTTTTGCAATCCATCATTCCCGCGCCGGTTTGTTCGCGCAGTTGCTTGACGGTCTGGGCGGAAACGGTAGCCATGGAGACAAGTAGGGGTACGGACAACAGAAATCAGCTTAGGGCTGGACCAGGGAAGGACGTTGCTGGGGCCGGAACCGGGGAGCCTTACTCCCGGGAGCCGTAGCGGCCCTCGTTGACGGCATCGGCAAGACGGCTGAGCACCAACTGCACGGAGCGCACCGCATCGTCGTTGCAGGGGATGGGCACGTCGCAGAGATCGGGATTGCAGTTGGTGTCCAGCATGGAAACCAGTTGAATGTCCAGCTTCCGGCATTCCAGAACGGCATTGGCTTCCCGCTTCTGATCCACCAGGACCACCACGTCCGGCAGCCGCCGCATGGTTTTGAGACCACCCAGATACTTCTGCAAGCGATCCAGTTCACGACGCAATATCGCGGCCTCCTTTTTTGGCCGCATGGCAATGGCGCCGGACGATTCCATCCGCTCCAGATCCTTGAGATGGTCGATTCGGGCCCGCATGGTGGTCCAGTTGGTCAGCATGCCCCCCAGCCAGCGCTGGTTCACGTAGGCCGCGCTACAGCGCCTGGCCTCTTGGGCAATCACTTCCGCGGCCTGTTTCTTGGTGCCCACAAACAGGAACCGCTTACCGGACTTGGCCGCTGAGCGGACCCATTTGTAAGCGTGGTTCAGACAGACGGCTGTCTTGACCAGATCAATGATGTGGACCCCATTGCGGGCGCAGTAGATGTAGGGCGCCATTTTGGGGTTCCATCGACGGGTCTGATGCCCGAAGTGGGCGCCAGACTCCATCATTTCCGTCAGAGTGGCAATGGCCATGGGTTTTGGGTTGAGTTCCGGGTTAAACCTCCACCCGCGTCGGAACCCCGAGCCGGAAGCCTGGGGCTCACCCGAAACACGCAGGTGTGCGGTGTGTCGACTTCCCCAGCTTATCAGGATGGCTGTGGGGCCTGCCGACGCTGATGCCGGGCTTCCGCAAAGATGGTCTGCACACAGACGCGGTTAAGGTGCAGACGTAGCAGTTCCAGTGCCCAACCAGGCCGTCCCCAGCGCACCAACACGGCCAGCAGTGGGGCCATGGTGCGGGCATTGAGCAGCCCACCCAACGTGAGCAACTCCCAGAGAAGGAGATGGAACCAGGTGAATTGAATGATCATGCGCACCCGGAGGGTGGGGTGTTTGCGGTAGAACACCAAGGCCATGCGCGCCCGTTCCTTCTCCTGCCGGATCAACCGGGGGACCTGCCGGAGTTGAAAGGGGGGATGCCAGTGGTAACCGACGGCATCCGGACAACGCACCAGTACAACGCCCAGTTGCCGCAGCCGCTCCCCCAGTTCAAGGTCTTCCCAGCCGTACTGGTAAAAGCGCGTGTCAAACAACCCGGAACGCAGCAACAGATGGCGGTCAATGGCCACGTTCCCTGTGGCAAAATAAGCCCAGGAAAGGTCTGTGATTTTACAGGGCTCCGTGGTGGGCTGTGTAAAGTTGCTGGTGTTGATGACTGCGCCGTATGTGAAGCAGAGATGATTGCCACGGTGGCGCCAGTGGCGCTGAAGACCACAGGCATGGGCAGCGAGAAAGCCCTTCACCACAATCAAATCGCTATCGATAAAGACAATCACGCTCCCCCGTGCGGCCTTCACGCCACGGTTGCGGGCCATGGCTGCACCGCCGTGGTCCTGCTGGAGCAGGCGTACGTGAGGGTAGGCAGCCTGCTGCAAGGCCGTCACGGTTTCGTCCGTGGAACCGTCGTCCACCACAACCACCTCATAGTCTTCCGCCTCTGGCGCTGTGGACAGATCCTGAGCTTCCAAGGCCGCCAGGCACTGGCGCAGGATAGGAAGGCGATTGTACGTGGGAATCACCACACTGAACAACACCGTTCCACTCCGTCGCAACAGGGTGATCTCAGTCTGCGGCGCCCCCGTTGTTGGCCGTTCCGGTGACCCCGTTGCCGGCGCCTTCGCCACGGCCGTCATGGCCACTCCGCTTCTTGAAACGGCGTGCGTAGGCGCGGTTGCGGTCTTGTTTTTCTTTTTTGAGGTTGCGGCGTTTGGCCATGGTCACGAAAGGTTGATCCCGGTCATCCTACAGGGCCGGGATGAAGAGACGGTTGATGAGGACGTGCCGGGACGAGAGCATGGAGAGGAGTTTTGCAGACCTTATGGAGAAGGCGCCGAAGGAGAACACCATCCTCAATGTCTATCACCCGTTGGAAACCGTCAATGAGTATCTAGCGGGTCAGGATCTGACGGTTCAAGAGAGGGACGATACTGGATGCCAGCATCATTGCAGCGCCTTCATCCACAAAGAACCATACAGGGGAGGATAATCCCCGGATAAAGCAGAGTAGAAAGGGGAACCAGTGACACTTCGGCATAAAGCTTCATATCGGCGTAGACGATGGACGTGGGCTGGTGCATACTGAGCAAAGACATGTTCCAGCTTGGAACGGGTCCTGGATCGTTCCCGAGTTCTTTCTTTTAGCAGCATCCAGCGGATACTGGCGACTCCCTTTCTCTTGAAGGCTGTTCTCATAGCTCACTTCTTTCAGAAGACAAGAGGGCACCACGAAAAACTGGACAACCTTCCCCACGGGATACTGTCTTACCATGAGAACGTCAGTGATGGAGAGGTTTTACATGGGTCAGCAGATTTGCTGAAATAGGGAAGTGGTAATTTCAGGAATGGAATACATGACAGCCAAGCCAACAAACTTCTCAAGGCCATCACAAAAAATTACCGTTTCCCCGCCTGAAAAGCCTGCTTGTCCATGCAAGCCCACACTCCACAACCAGCTTTTTCATAGTACTCTCAAAAGAACAACAATCATTGACTTGAGATTCCATTTTTTCATCATTCAAAAAGATTGAGGAAAATTCTTCTGCCTTGGTCATACTCTTTCACACAGTTTTGTTATAAAATAACAGCGACTCTCTTCTAGAAGTATCTTCCAAATTGTTTTTGGCTTTTCTTATTTTACGTAATGCCCTTGAGATGATATCAAGACAATTCTCTAATTATCTATCAAGATTTTATCAGTTTCTATAAAGATGAAGAAGCGTAACAGGCCACAAGAGCGGTTGCTTCCAGGAGAGAGACCCCCCACTCTCTCCCTCTCCGAGCCATCCCACCTAAGTTGCCACAGAACGCTACAGGGATAGCCTGCGTCCATGCCACACTGCGGATAAAGCAGTGTGGCATATTTAGACTTGTCAGTTTTCATAAGACTTTTAAGAGAGAAGCAATTCCAATTGGACAGGCATTGGACCCGGCAACCAGGATTCTTCCGGTTGGGCTTGGCGGGTGGGTCGGGATTGGATGTGAGGCCCCCAGGATTCCAGAAGCTGTTTGTTCATACCATATGAGTCTTATTGTTAGACTTAATACAAGTCTTATATGAGAGTAGTGAGATGTTAACCGTAGTCGAAGCGTTCCATAATCCTCCTGAGCTTGTCTGGAACCGGGATTATGTCAGTCCCTAAGAGCTTGTTGAAAAAGCCCTCGAGGGGAATGAACGTTGCCCCTGTGGGGAGACGGAGCGTCAGGAACTGGTAGAATTAGCGTTGGGCAGGAGGCCAGCTAGCGTTCCCGGGATGGGGATTGGCATCGTTATAGGATCATTGTCGTCTTCCCTCCACTAATTGTATAGCTGGATGAGACCGATTGCGCTGGTCATGACATAGCCACTTTGGCTTTGAGGATATTGCCTAGACGGACCGTGTCGTAGCTCATTGCCTGTAGCAGGAAGACACCACCCACAGTGCATCGTCCTCGTTGTTTGCATTGTTGGAAGCCGGCGGACTACAGGTGTTATGCACAACAGAGGTGTGACGACCCGCCAGCCCATGAACTCCACAAAATCCTTTGGTGTCGTCGCCCTTATCGGCACCGACGGTTCCGGGCTGCTTCCAGTCAGGGCAGCCGCCATCTACTGTGGGGCATCCCGTTCACCGTAGCCGTCAGCCAGTAACGCCCGGCTATCCACCACCAAACAACGACGGTTGTCCATGGGAACATAACCCCGCTAGCCAAGTCGGGCGGGATGGGTTGCTGCGACGCGCCAGGAGGGCGTCAGGATCACTACTGCTGCGATGGGGGTTGTGGAAGCGCTTCCTGTGCAAGTCTCTGGCGCCACGTCTCTTCTTTTCTCTTCCTACTGCCCTGGTCTCAGCGGCGCCAAAGCCCTGGCGGCTCGGAAGGGGGAGAGTGGGAGTGGTATCAGTCCGGCCCAAGTCCTTCTGGCCATCCACAAGCTTGAGGGAGCTGTGGATGGCCAGGTTTGCAACAGGCCGCCATCTACCAAGAAACGGTCAGTCTTACCTTCTCCCTGACCGGCAGCGTCTCCGGAAGCAGGGACAGCACCTTCTCGCTCAGCAGTGACTCCCGGTTCGCGGCTGTTGCTGGAGTGATGCCAAACGGGATCGGCTGCTTCAGGACCCACAAACCAACGATATAATATATCTAAGCCGAGTTCCGGATTAAGCAGAGGGAACAGGCTTTATGTACCACACAAACGGAAGAATCCCTCATGGGGGATTTTACCGTTGCCTTGTTCTGCTGTCTCAATGCTTTTGCCACGCTCCTTGAGGGGTGGGAGTGCCACCACTTGATCCCCTCGGCTCGCCAGCACAGACGAGTTGGCACGCTTCCCCTTGGCGAGACGCTGTTCGTTACGGTGCTGTTTTATCTATTGGCCAATAAGGATTTCAAGCGTTTCCGGCGGTATGGCCTGAGGCAAGAGTAGCGGGACTGCTTTGCAGCTCTCCCCGGCTATGGCCAGTTTGTGAGCCTGATGCCCCGACTGTTGCCGCCGTTCTGCTTGCTGCTTCGTTATTATCGTGGGGAGACAATCGGCATCTACACTCCATGACCGGCATCTCAAGATCCTCCTGAACTTATCCGGAATTGAGATATATTACACCATGAAGAAGATAGTTTCCCCTGCGATCTGTGGCATCTTTCCCCTTTCTATTGTGCTCTTGCGCATGGCCACGTGATTGGGCCTCATGGCCCTGAGATTGGCTGCACGTCTACAGGGGCAATCAGCCTCAATCGTGCAGGGTGACCCATCGGGGACAATCACCCGCGCCTTCCCATGGCGGGAAAACCGCTGGATTGAGGATTGGCGGGTGAGGTACATGATCCAGTACCCCACGTCCATGGTGACGGAATGGAGGACCCTTGACGGGGAACCTTGACAGTAAATATGCACTAGGATGGGGGTATCCGTCCCCCGGGGTTGGGCGCCCCATGAATGCGATGGGGGACGGTGCCGCGCCCTGGTAGAATCGGAGTTCCTCCACAGGGCGCTCCCCAATGACTGAACCCCAAACCCAAACCATCATAGACAAGGCGCGGGAACTCGCTGCACTTCTTGTTGACGCTCCCATAGGTCTCCCCTCCCATTCCCTACCCATCACTCTCCCAATGAAACGTCTTTCCACTGTTTTACTGTCTTTCTTCCTCATTGCGGCTCCGGTTAATGCTGAAACGGTCCGTGAATCATTACTAAATATGATAAATAAACAATGTAGTAACTATGAACCCTCTTCTTATGACCATGGAATCTGTAAAGGAATTACAAGGGGAATGTATTTAGGAATTATATTAATTAAATGCGATATATTTAGTAAGATATACACAAAAAATGAGAGTAAATGTGAGGATATTGGCAATGATTTTTATGATAAAACATATGATTTTCCTCCCTATAAAGATTTCTTTGAGTATCTAGGTATAATAAATGGTTTATACGATTCTTACCTGTTATTGGAAGTATTCCAAGACTATATCAACCCACCCTAAATTAAGCTATCTTAATTTAAGCCATACCTGATTCCCTTCGGGGTTTTATTCGGTTTCATCAACTACATAGAAACCACCAAAAATTACTCCAGAAAAACCGTTAGATCTACTGAATGTCGATGTAACTATGCCTAATAGCATCTTGAGGTCTATCACCTTCTTTTGATGTAAATCTACCGGCAAAATTCCCACCACTGCTTGTTATACCTGACCTTTTAACGGTAACATTACGGGAATTAAACTTGCCGTCTGTAGTTATTAGAGTTGATCCTAAGGTTATACTTATATCTGTATCATATTCTTTCTCATAAACGGTTCTTCCTAATCCCTCTTCGTATAATTCATAATCGTAAAGTCCCGCATTACGGCATCCTATACAACCTGAAATAGTATCATTATTAAAGTTAGCGATAAGATCTACTGAAGCAAAATATTCAGCTGACTCTATTGCGTTTAATTCTGGAGAAATAGCTAAAGCTTGCCCCGAAAAATTTCCCTGATAGGTAGCAGTTCCATTAAGATTAGAAACATAATTGGCTGGATCATCAAAGTCAGGTCCAGTAGCTATTGCACCTATCTCAAGAAAACGATCCCCTAATACAGTTTCATTATCATATGTAGCATATGACCAGTAACCCCATGCAGTATAATCAGTAGGATCTTCCTCATCATATTCTACCATAATAGTTCCATCTCCAAGTTTATCGCGAAGATGAAAATGGTCTTGACGTATTAAACGATCGGACCAATACCATGATTCTTCGGGTGGAAAACCGATTCCTGAATCAGGGTGAGATTTATATGATCCATCCATAATTGTTGAACTACTAGTTCTTCTAATTATTAGATCAGGATAACCTCCACTGAACGCAATTTCAACTGAATCAACTTCATCTGTTCCGGTAGAATAAACTTGAAAGACTGAACCATACTTAGGTTCTTTTCTTTTTAGTCTTGATACATCTATTGGATTATTAACTACATTTTCATCAACTAATAATGGGTTGTTAGATGTATCAGGGGGTTCACCACTAGATGGTGGAGTGGGTTGGGATGCAGTTGATGATCCGCCTCCCCCACCGCCACCGCCACCGCATGAAGCAAGAAGAACTGAGGCGGCAATGGAAGGAAGGAAGGAAAACCGTGGGGACGGTGCGCATTGGGATCAGTGCGATACCGTCACATATTACATGCACGGTCCCCACCGTCAAGCCAATCCCATGGGTAACCCCGTCCCCACGGACCCCACCGTCAAGCCTCCTCACGATCCCCATTCCCCCGATCCGGGTAGAATACCCACGGGGAAGGGAGCAAACCAGTCCCATCCCCCTAGGTACATCCCCCGGTAGATGGTATGGGGGAATGGGGAGACTCCGGAGCCGGGGTTGTCTTCCCCGCGCCGGTGGGGAACCAGGTGGGGATGGTCCCCATGGGGACGGGGAGCACGTGGGGGATATGGCCTCTGGCCTGTCTCTGACGGGCATTGTTTATGCCTTATGTCCAGGGAATCGACACTCAAGGATGGAGAAGCCATTGTCCGGGATCAGTTGGTGTCGCTCTTTGAGAGGATCACAGGTCATAGGGTGCCCAGGCGCGTCATTCGCTTCGCTCCGGTGGGACTCTCAGGGACAGTTGTTCACGACGGTCTCTTTCTGATCCTCAGGACTTGGGGCTGGAGCTTTCTGCACAGCCGGAGTGTGGCCATTGCTGCAGAGGCCAGCTCCAGCTACCGGGTCAATAACCGTCTCACCTTCCGCTAACGACAAAGGCTACGATATTCATTGCACGCTTCCAGCAAAGAAGGAGGTACAGGCTCACGGAGCCTCCGAGTTTGACACATATGATGTAAGCGTTCTGCATGTTCTTTGCAATCTCTTTCGCGTTTTAGTTTAGGATAAATTTCGGACTCATTGACATTATTACCTTCAAGATAAGCAAACCAAGTTTCAATACTTCTGCGGGGAATAATATGGAGTACATTGGCGTCCCTGCTATTTCTCGGTAGGATGCCCTCCTCTTCGCACGCTTGTTTCAATTCCGCATGGCGCTCATCAACGGTATGTGTATCGGCATCAATAACAACAATCAGATAGGCTTGTTCTTTTTGACGTATGGCCTTTTGACGTATGGCCTTTAATTCCGTGGGATACTGTTCCTTTACCCGTTGCTCCCCTGAACCGCTACCGGCAGAAAGAGAGACAGTTGTGATGTCACGATACTTAAAGTTCCGGTGCTTCAAGAAGCGACGTACGAAAGAGTCGGTCTGCTTGTCCTCGCAGAGCAGAACGATTGTGACGCCGCTCATTTCTCCCATCCTCGCGCCACGATTTCGGAGAGAGGAAGTCCGTCGATCACCTGCTCGGGTTGTGTGCTCACTCGCACAGGATTGGCGCCGTCCCTGTAAAACCATCTGCCGCTTGCACCTGCCATGTAATCAATGGTGACTGGATGATGAGAGAGGATCACTGCCTGCGCCAACGTTTCACCACACTGCTCGTCAATCCTGGCAAGGAAAGGTTGAATTTCCCGCAGAGCAAGATAGTTATCTGGTTCGTCAAGGAATAAAGATGTTTGACTGGGCGACAAGTGAATGAGACTGTACAGAGCTACAAGCAATCTTTGCCCATCTGAAAGTTCATCCAGACGGAAAGGTATTGTCTCATGATCTTTATCACTGCCATGAAAACGAATTTTCATGGCTCTTGAATTCTCTCCAGATTCAGTTAAGTTAATTGAATCAAATTCTGGCATTACTGCCTGTAGATCCTCGAACAACGTCAGGATGCCACGCATATTCTCCTGTGAAACATGGCGATACCAACTGACGAAATTTTCCATATGCAGATCGAGAAAGTCATCCTCGCTTCTGGCTTCAGCTTGGAAAAGTGGGGGACATGGACCCACGATAATGAACCTGGATATGGCGTGTTTGAATTCCGTCAATTTCTGGTTATCAGGTCTTGCATTCAGAGCACCAACACCCGAACAAGACCAGTTGAAGGGATAGTTTGGCCCTTGGGAATAGTCATCGTGGTAAAGCTGGGCATTACCATCTCTAAAATCAAAGATGGGGCGGTTATTATGGGTTAGTAACTCTTTGATAATTCGCATTCGGTGACGACTACGTTCATGCTGAATGACTAATGTATAGTGGTAGGTATTTTCGTTAACCGTCAAGTTGAGTTCGAAGCACTGTTCATTGCGACTGTCCCACCGGGTCAGATCTCCCGTTGACATCACCTTGTCGATTCTTGCACCGCGGATTATCAGTTGCTGAAGGAGAGACAATGCCTTCAGGACAGATGTTTTACCGCAGCCGTTGGGGCCAAGTAGAACATTTGTCTCATCCAGATTCAACTCGAAGTTGACCAAGCATAAAAAGTTGTCGATGTATAACCTTGTCAACATGATCCAACTCCGAATGCAGCCCACCACAGCCAGGAGACCATGGCGCAAACGGATCGTTGGTCTGGAATCTGCGCAGCCATAACGGCCAGGTCTGGAGCAGGAAGAAGCTTATCACATCCGGATACACTGCGGCTGGCCAACAGGGGCCCGTCAGCTTGCAGTGGTGTGAGCCGGAGGACAGGCCTCTCACAAGTCAGCGCCTCAAAGGTTCCCCTGAACCTGCTCCACAGCCCTTGGCCATGCGGCGCCCAAGGACGGCAGACGGGTAAGATCGCCACCCATCACGGCAGCCAGATCACCCACAGCCTTGAGGAGGGGCTCGTCCTGGGCGCGGGGGTGAGCATGAGCCACGCGCCGGGCCGCCCATGGCTTCCAGTCCATCAGCAGCACCGCAGCGCGATAGGTTGTTGGCCAAGGATTATCAGGCAGCACGACCTCCAGTTGGGCCAGCCAGTGATCTGCTGCTCCGGCGTCCTGGCGCAGGATATTGAGCGCCGCCATGCTCCAGAGGGCATCCGGGGCCCGGGGGGCCTGGGAGAGACGCTGACGAGCCCAGGCTTCAACCTGTTGCTGATACAGAAAATGGCCGTCCAACTGGTGGTGCGGGCCGATCTGCTCGATGAACCGGGCCAGGCCCTGAGGACCAGCAGCCAGTCCTTGGGCCAGGACGACAAACTGCCGGGCAAAGGGTTGACCGCGTGTCGCATCAGGCCGACGCTGCCAAAGCTCCACAAAGCGTCCCTGGCTCCACGGCCACCACCGCACCCGCTGAAAACGACCGTCCTTGCGGATGCCATGGCTGAGTTGGCGGACCTGCTCCCGGTGGTGCCCCTGATCACCCGTGGCCAGCGCTACCCATTCCGCCTGCTCCAGAATCAGGTGATGATGGGCAGGACCTCTCAAGCTACGTGCCAACAGTTGACCCTGGTTCATGCGGCCGTAGGTGGTGGCGGTGTGATCGTTGAGATCAGCGCTGCCTGGCACGATGAGCAGGGTGATGGGGGCGTTGGCTGTGCGCTGCCGCAGAAATCTCACCAGGCTGATGAGAGGAGGCTCGGTCTCTGCCCTATGAACGGCTGCCATGCGACCCATGGTGGTGTGGCCGGTAGTCAACGCCAGGGCCACAGTCAGGACGGGGAAAGCCCGCCACCAGCCCAGCCGGGTCTGTAAGGCAGAGATCAGCACAACCCAACCCAGGCTGAGCCAGAGGATAAGCAGGGGCAGCAGAGGGGCGATGTAGCGGGAATCCTTGTTGGGACTCATGGTGGTGAGCAACCAGCCACTGATGGTGCAGCCCAGCAGCCAACCCCATCCCTCCGGCAGTGCAATCCTTGACGGCTGTCGCCTCAGCAGGTTGCGCCACAGGGTGAGCATCAGCCCCGCCACAGCCCCGACCCAGGGAAGAATGCCCAACTGCTGCCACCAGAGCCGCGGATAATACAACAAACTGGCCATAGAGAACACTGGCGGATCCCCTTCGTTGGCAGCGGATACCACCACCGCCCGATAGGTGCCGCCGATGGTGGTGATCCAGTTCTGATGAAGCCAGGGAAGCAAAAGGGTCAGCGCCAAAGCCGTTCCCGCCAGGAGTTGCTGCTGCCGTTGCCGTTGCCCAACTCCGGTCACCACAGCCCAGAGATAAGGAATTGCTAAATATAGAAGGGCACTTTGCTTCACCAACAGCGCCGCTGCCAAGCAAAATGCAGCAAGCATGGCCTGAACCCAATGGCCTCCATGGGGGTAGGGTCGTTGCCAGCGCCAGAGCCATCCGAGGGCCGCTGTGGTGACTGCGGTGAGGGGGAGATCCAGGGTGAAATTCACCCGTAGGAACACTAGTCCTGGGACGATGGCTGCCAGGAGGAGAGCCACCAATGCCAGGCGAGGGGAATGGAGTTGCCGTGCCCAGCCATCCAGTACCAGCAGCAATACGCCATGCCAGAGGGCCAAGGCCCAACTGGCCTGATCCGGCGATTCACCTGCCACCGCCATAACTGTGCCGTGAACCAGAGACGCCAGGGGCGGAATTTTGGGGGACAGCAGCAACAGCTCCCGCCAGCCCCGCCATTCACCACCGGGGAGCAAGCCGAGCGCGCGGCCATGATCCACCGCACTATTCAGATAGTCAGCTTGATCCCAAGCAGGAATGGCCTGATCCGCCGCTAACCAGGCACGATCCGCAACCGTGGCCAACAACCAGACCAGCAGTAAGGGTAACCAACGCCATGAACACCGGATGAGCCAGTGTTGACTGGTCTGCAGTGGTTGTGGCTTGGAGTGAATCAAGGTCGTCTCAAAACACGGAAAATCGACAATATTCTTTTGTGAGTGTCTTCTCACCATGGGACAGTCGGTTGTGAGGAGGAGTTGAACGGGCCGACCGGCTCTTGAGGGAACCTCGAAAAAGTCAAGGGGCGAAGGTTTCCCCCTCCATGAAGAGAAAGCCCGAGCTGGAGAGTGCTGTTGTGCTCCTGCAGACTTCTCAGCCCAGATAAACCTCCACCACTCCGGGATCCGCTTGTACCTGCTCCATGGAGCCCTCACAAAGCACCTGGCCTTGATGAAGCACGGTCACCCGGGTTTGCAGGTACCGAATGAACTCCATATCGTGCTCAATGACCAGCACCGTGTGATCTCCCGCCAGGGATTTGAGCAGATCCGCCGTGCGTTCGGTTTCCGCGTCACCGAGACCGGCAACGGGCTCATCCACCAGCAACAACTGGGGATCCTGAACCACCAACATGCCAATCTCCAGCCACTGTTTTTGTCCGTGGGAGAGGGACCCGGCCCGATGCCGGGCGCGGGGCGCCAGATTGATGACCTCCAGCAGACGCTGGATGCGTTGCCGTTGGGCACTGGTGAGACGGCGTCGCAACATACCCAGGGGAGTTTTTGGCGTACTCACCGCCAAGGCCAGGTTCTCCTGCACACTCAACTGTTCAAACACCCGTGGGCTTTGAAACTTGCGCCCAACGCCCAGACGGGCAATCTGGTGTTCGTTGCGCCCCAGCAGGGAGCGACCCTGAAAGCGCACGTCACCTGCCTGGGGACGCACCTTGCCGGTGATCACGTCCAGAAAGGTGGTCTTCCCTGCTCCGTTCGGGCCGATCACAGCCCGCAGTTCCCCGGCAGCAAGCTGCAAATTCAAATTCTTCAAGGCCAGAAAACCATCAAAGCCGACGCTGATTCCGTGCAACTCCAGGAGAGGTGGTCCAGGGTTGGGCATGGTTTAATCCTCTGCCTCTTGCCGGGCTTCCAACTCCAGGGCAGGGTAGGTGCCGAGCCGTGGTCGCCAACCGAGACGCGCCAGCAGGTGGCGGGGACCCCCCTCCTGCCACCAGCCCACTACCCCGCCTTGCAAGGTGGTCACCACCAGAAGGAACAACCCCCCCTGGATAAACAGCCAGGTCTGGGGCCAGACCTCACTGACAAGGCTCTTGGCCATGTTGATGACCAGGGCGCCTGCCATGGCTCCCCAGAGAGTGCCACGACCCCCCACCGCTACCCAGACGACCATCTCGATGGAAAAGGGCGCCGCCATGAACTGGGGGGAGACAATCCCGGACTGGACGGTGTAGAGAGCACCGGATATACCCGCCAGACCACCGGCCAGGGCAAACACCATGGTTTTGAACGGGGTAGGGTTGTAGCCAAGACAACGCAGACGCGCCTCGTCGTCCCGGATGGCCAGCAGGACATGGCCAAAACGACCCCGCACCAGTTGACGGCAAAACAGCCAGGTCAACAACACCAGTAAAGCTGTCAGCCAGAACAGATAACGCTGAATTATATCGGATCCCACCATCTGACCCAACAACCGGGTCAGATCCGTCTTGAGACCGTTGGTGCCGTTAATGAGCTTCTGCTGGCCGTTGAAAAAGTTGAAAAACACCAGCAGAGCTGCCTGGGTGAGGATGGAGAAGTAAACGCCTTTGATACGGTTTCGGAACACCAGAAAGCCCAAAAGCCCTGCTACAACTGACGGCACCAGCCCAATGGCCAGCAGGGTGAACCATGGGGAATGGAAGGGTTCCCAGAACCAGGGCAGTTGTTGTACCCCGTAGAGACCAAAAAACTCGGGCAGTCCACCGGGGGCACGACTGCAACTGTGGCAGTTGAGTTGCAGATGCATGGCGGCGCCATAGCCGCCCAGGGCAAAGAAGATGCCCTGACCAAGGCTCAGGAGCCCCGTATAACCCCAGATCAAGTCAATGCCCAGGGCCACGATGGCCAACGAGAGATAGCGACCCAGCAGATTGAGCCGAAAGGGGGAGACCAGGCTGGGCAGGGCCACCACCAGCGCCAGGCCCACCACCCCAAGCAGCACCTGTCGCCAACGGGATTGCCAACGGGGCCGGGTAGTGGCCATGGTCTAGACCTCCGCCATGCGACCCCTCTCGGGGAACAGGCCCGCCGGACGCACCTGCAACACCAGAACAATCAGGGCAAAGACGAGCACCCGGGCCATGCTTGTGGTGGCGAAAAACTCCACGCCCTGCTCCAGCCAGGCAGGCATCCGGGGCCAAATCTCCAGCAGACGACCTGCTCCGATCACGTCGGTGAGCACGCCAATGCCGGCGGAGGCCACCACGGCTCCCCAAAGATTGCCCACACCCCCCAGCACCACCACCATGAAACAGCCGACGATGTAGTCGCCCCCCACGTTGGGACCCACGGATCCCAGCAGGGATACCGCCACCCCGGCCACCCCGGCCAGGCCGGAACCAATGCCAAACGTGAGAGCGTCCACCGTCCGGGTGGAAATGCCCAGGCAGTCACTCATGGCCCGGTTCCGAGTCACGGCACGGATACGAAGACCCCAAAGGCTGTGGTTGAGGAACCAATAGACCGCCAACACCGCCAGGACGGTGAGACCGATAATCACCAGCCGGGGAATAGGCAGGGTCCAATCCCCAAGATCCAGGCCGCCCCGTAGCCAACGGGGAGCTGTCACATCCACGTTACGGGCACTGGCACGGGCCAGCTTGGGCATGGCGTCACGAATCCATGCGGTAGAGACCACCGCCACCGCCACCGCCACCGCCCAACTGCCAAGCCGGAGCAGCCAGGGACACTGCCGAGGACTCCATAGCCGGTTCAGCGCCAATGATCCCACCAGACCCAGTAGGGCCGCCAGCCAGAGACCCGTTGACCAGGCCAGGGGGACGGTGCGCACAAACTGCTGCAGAATGAGGCTCACCCCCCACGTGGCCAACAGGGTTTCCAGTGGCCTGCCATAGAGACGACGGATCACACTGCGCTCCAACAGCAACCCGACCAGGCCGCTCACCAGAAACGCCACCGCTACGGCAACAAAGATATAGGCCCCGAACAGAGGCTCCAACAGGGGCAGCTTGAAGAAGCTCTGGACCACATAGGTGGTGTAGGCCCCCAGCATCATCAGTTCCCCATGGGCGAGATTAATCACACCCATGAGGCCGAACACAATCGCCAACCCCAAGGCGGCAATCAGCAGCACAGAACCAATAGCAACCCCGTTGAAGAGGCTTTCAAATACTAACGTCACAGATCAGGCTGATTGTTCTTCCTAAACGATTGGCAGGTTCCCTCCGGTATTCAGAGGAGATACTTCTCGCCTTTGTCGGGATCACTCCAATCGCAGGCATAGCCCTTGGAGCTGGGCTCAAACTGATTCCAGGCCTGGGGATTGATGGGGCCGTCACTGGTGCTGAGGATTTCGAATTGCCCATCAGGTGTGACCTGGCCAATGCGCACAGTCTGGGAAACGTGATGGTTGGGCATCACTTCAATGGGACCCTGGGGTGCGTCAAAGGTGACGCCAATGAGGGCTTCACGCACCAGGTTGTCGTCAAAACTGTTGGCTTTCTCAACACCAGCTTTCCACAGGTAGACCATGTTGTAAGCTGATTCCATCGGATCGTTCGTCACCCGATCTTCCCCATACCTGGCCTTGAAGGATTCCGTAAACTTCTGCGATGCAGGGGTATCAATGGCCTGGAAGAAGTTCCAAGCGGCAAAGTGGTCAGCCAGGTATTCAGGGCCAATGGTGTCAATCTCCACTTCAGCGATCGAAAAACTCATCACGTAATAGCCATTCTCGGGCGTGAGCCCCGCTGACTGCATTTGCTTGAAGAAGGCAACGTTCTGATCTCCGTTCAGAGTGTTAATAATGGCGCCACCATCAGGTAGGGCCTTTTTGATTTTGGCAATAATGGGAGCCACTTCCGTGTTACCCAAAGGCAGATAGTCTTCGCCCACAACCTCACCTCCGAGGCTTTCCAACTGGGCTTTGGTGATGGTATTGGATGTGCGGGGGAATACGTAATCCGAACCCACCAGGAAGAAAGGCTTGCCCGCAACCGGAGACTGCCTGAACATGAACTCCACCGCCGGCTCTGCCTGCTGGTTGGGTGTGGCGCCGGTGTAGAAGATGTTTCTGGAGCACTCCTGACCCTCGTATTGGATGGGGTAGTAGAGGAAGGCGTCCTTGGATTCAAAGACAGGCAGCATGGCCTTGCGGCTGGCCGACGTCCAACCACCAAACACCACCGGAACCCGATCCTGGTCAATGAGCTTCTTCGCTTTCTCGGCAAAGGTGGGCCAGTCGGAAGCACCGTCCTCTTCGATCCAGGTGATTTCGTGGCTCTTGCCGTCTACGGTGACACCGCCGGCGGCGTTGATTTCCTCAATGGCCATCTTCTCCACCTCCGAGAGGGTGGTTTCGGAAATGGCCATGGTTCCACTTAAAGAATGGAGGATGCCCACAGCCACGGTGTCGTCAAATTTCATCCCGGCCGAATCCGTTGGCGCTGACCGGGGGCCACCACAGGATGCCAGGAAAAGGGAAGCGGCAAGGGCAGAGGCACCAAAAGCCCGACGAGAAGACAGGTTGAGACGCATGGAATGCAAAAACCGGACAAGCCACCGGGTGGCATTGGTTCTCATCATTGACTCAAGTCATATCCGTTTTGGTAGCCAAAACGACAAGATGCCGCACTTGTGCGTTCGCGCACGATTGCCCCATGGAACAGACACTCAGCCGCCCCACCGGACCAGCCCGGTGGGGAGCTGGGCCAGGAGAAAGTCCTCCACTCCCTCCACCCCCTCGCTGGTGCGCAGGTTGGTGAAACACCAGGGCCGCTGACCCCGCATGCGCCGGGTGTCAGCCTCCATCACCGCCAGACTGGCGCCCACATGGGGGGCCAGGTCGATTTTGTTGATCACCAGAAGGTCGGAGCGGGTGATGCCGGGACCGCCCTTGCGGGGAATTTTGTCACCAGCAGCCACGTCGATGACATAGATGCACAGATCCACCAACTCCGGGCTGAAGCTGGCGGCCAGGTTGTCCCCACCGCTTTCCACCAGCACCAGATCCAGCCCGGGCTCCGACTCTTCCAACTCCTCCACTGCCACCAGGTTGATGGAGCAGTCTTCCCGAATGGCCGTGTGGGGACAGCCACCGGTTTCCACGCCACGGATGCGCTCAGGGGGTAAGGCTCCGGAGCGCAACAGGAATTCGGCGTCCTCGCGGGTGTAGATATCGTTGGTCACCACGGCCATGTGGAGTCGCTGCCGGAGCCGCTTGCAGAGCACCTCCACCAGGGCAGTCTTACCGGAACCCACCGGCCCGGCCACACCAACACGCAAAGGGCTCAACTGCGAAACAAACGGCTATACAACCCATCATGACCCAACTGGGCCATGGTGGGACCCAGGGTTTCCGGCCATAACGCCTGGGGATCCAGGCTGGGGGCCTCCGCTGCCAGTGCGGCAACAGGGGCTTGTAGTCGCAGTTGTAGCAGCTGGCCATGGCGGGCTGCCAGGGGCACCAGGCGTACCGCTGCGCTGACGAGATTGGCGGACCAACTGAATAGAAACGCCTCCAGCAGCGGCACCGTCGGCAGTTGAAACCGCTCTCCCGCCAAGCTCCAGGACAACGCCAGCCCCGCCTCACCGGGCCAGGCGGCCAAGGGGCAGCCATGATCCGCTGTCAACCGGCGCAGCACTACCAGCATGGAGCGTCCCATCTGCCGCTGCTGCCGGCGCATGGCCCCGCAACCTCGCTGGGCCAGGAGCCAGGCGTCATGACGTTCTGCCGTGGCCCGATCCCCCGCCCGCAGGGCCGTCAGACAGCGGTAAATAGTTGCCGCATCCACACGAACGGTCCCGCTGCTCAACTCTGCCGTCAGCCAGCATTCCAGACTGGCCACATCCTGCAACCGACCCTGCTGCACCATGGTTTCCAGGCCTTCGGAATAGGTGTAGCCTCCCACCGGCAGAGTGGGACTGGCCAACTGCCACAACAACTGACGGGGAGACGGGCAACGGCAGGGGGGAGACGGCGGCCAATCCTTGCTGGTCATTGCCTGGACGCCCCTCTGGCCCCATGACCGTGATGGGCAGTGGCGGTGTAGGCCCCCGGCTCCGGGTAAAACGCTTGACGGAGGGAATACACCGTCAAGCCGCGATCCTCAAGCATCTGCCGCAAGACCCCATCTGCGGGAATGAGTAACCGCCGGGGCTGGATCTCCATGAGCAGGTGGCGGTTGCCCAGGTGGTAGGCCGCCTGCAGCAATGCCAGGGTTGTGGACGCCTCCACGGCCAGCAGGTCTTCCGGAGCCGCCACCACGTCCACCACCAGTTGCCCCTGTTCACAGCCCAGCCGTTCGCCCGGCTGCAGGGGACCCGTACGGGGTAACTGCAACACCACGTCCAGACCCTGATCCGTGGTGCGACGTCCCCGCACCTTGCTGCGGGCCTCTGCAGAGAGAGACATGGTCTGTGGAGAACCCACGGGGTGGGGCGAAGCGCCACGGTGGCTGAGAACAGGGGGCAGACTCAAATCGCTTCGTGCGGTGAGACGATTCGCCGGTCACCATGGACAGTTTGCCATTACAGGATGTCCAGCCGTGCCGCAGGCCGTTGGTTCCTGCGGGCCACCATGCGGGTCAGTCCCAGGGTCTTCCCTTGATCGCAGGCCAGCATATCGGCCTCATGGCCGGGTTTGTTCAGCCGTTCGGACCATAATCGGTCCGATATCATCCAGTCTTTCCATCCGCCCGGGAGCAGGTCGGACAGTTGGACGGTTACCAGCCCGCTTCTCTCCCAGTGACGCTTCCACCAAGCCGGGCTGTGGAGGCTGAAAAGCGCCGGCTCCCAATAGGGTCTCAGGTGCTCCGGCGGCTCGTCGTCGGTCAATTCCTCCACCAGACCGGGTACGACAATTCCCATCTGCCCGCCGGGCTTCACCAGACGAGCCATGTGATTCTCCAGGTAAAGGTCACCTGTCCCGAAGTAATGGTAAGCGTCCACGCTCACCACGGCATCGAAAAACTCGTCGGCAAACGGCAGGGTATGGGCTTCGGCGTGAACAGGAAACACGCGATCTTCGACGCCGGCAGCCCGGAAGCGCTCCCAGTTCTCGCTGGCGTTGATCCACAAGTCCGTAGCCCATACCTGCACCCCGTACTCCTTTGCCAGGAAAACGGAGCTGAGTCCCTTGCCGCAACCCATGTCCAGGACCCGCATGGCAGGGTTGAAGTCCATGCACTCCGCCAGAGACTCCGTTAGCCACAAGGCGTTGGGACCCATCATGTTGTCCAGGATCCACGCAGGGTCATAGGTGGCCGAACGGGGGAACCGGGCCAGTTGTATTCTCCCGTGCTTCATCAGGTATGTCGGTTCCTTACTGAAGACCCAGGAACACAACAATACCCACCACACCACCAAACACGACCAAGGCATAGAACTGGGCCCGTCCTGTTTCCAGGTATTTCAGGCTTTCACCACTGCCCAAGGCCAGAAGACCGGTCAAGTTCACGGCCCCATCCACCACCTTCGCATCCACCTCCAACACCTGGCGGGCCAGGCGGCGACTGCCCTGGACGAACAACCGTTCATTGATGGCGTCCAGGTACCACCTGTTCGTCAGAAAGGCGTTCAGACCAGGCAACCGCCGGGCCACACCGGGCCCCAGTTCTACCCATCCGAGTCCATAGGCCACGGTGGCCAGGGCAATGCCCACCAGGGCAACGGCCACAGACGCCCCCGCCAGGGGCAAAAAGTGGGACCAGGAAAACTCCTCCATCAACACAATGGCCTCGTGGGGATCCAGTAACGCGGCAAAGCGGGAATTCCAGGGAACCCCCAAAAGACCAATACAGAGAGAAGGAACGGCCAGCACAAGCAGTGGCAGGGTCATGGACCAGGCGGATTCCCGTAAGGGTCCGGGCTCATGGTGGTGGTGATCCTGATCCCGGTCCCCATGACCGGCTGCTACCAGCAGTCGGGCCTGCATGGCTGCGTCGTGACCACGGAAGCTTCCTTCAAAGGTGAGGAAGTAGAGGCGGAACATGTAGAAGGCCGTGAGACCCGCCGTGAGCCAACCCACAGCCCACAGCACCTGGCTGGTGCCCAGGGCCTGGCCAAGGATTTCATCCTTGCTCCAGAATCCCGCCAATGGGGGAATCCCGCTAATCGCCAGACAACCGATGAAGAACGTGGATGCCGTGATGGGCATCTTGCGGCGTAGCCCCCCCATGAGGCGCATGTCCTGGGCCAGAACCGGTTCGTGGCCCACCACAGCCTCCATGGCATGGATGACCGAGCCCGAGCCGAGGAACAACATGGCCTTGAAACAGGCATGGGTTACCAGGTGGAACAACCCCGCGGTGGTAGCCCCGCAACCCATGGCCAGCATCATGTACCCCAACTGGGAAACGGTGCTGTAGGCCAGGCCCTTCTTGAGATCCGTCTGGGTCAGGGCAATGGATGCGCCCAGAACGCAGGTGAGGGCGGCGATGCAGGCAATGGTGAGCCGAACCTGGGGGAAAAGGCTGTAGAGGGGCTCCAGCCGAGCCACCAGGAACACCCCCGCCGCCACCATGGTGGCCGCATGAATCAGGGCCGAGATGGGCGTAGGCCCTTCCATGGCATCCGGTAACCAGACGTGGAGGGGAAACTGGGCGGACTTGGCCATGGGACCCATGAACACCAGCAGGCAGAGCAACACCGCAACGGACCGAGACAGGTCACCGTTGGCGACGGCAGCCTCCACCCCTGTGGCCACGCCTTGAAAGTCAAGCTGGCCTGAGGCCCAGAACAGACCCAGGATGCCCAGCAACAGGCCAAAATCCCCCACCCTGTTGACGACGAAGGCCTTCTGGGCGGCATGGGCCGCCCCGGTGCGCTCATACCAGAAGCCCACCAGGAGATAGGAGCACATGCCCACCAACTCCCAGAACACGTAGATCTCCAACAGGTTGGGGCTCACCACCAGCCCCAGCATGGAGCTGCTGAACAGGGCCAGGTAGGTGAAGAAGCGCACGTAGCCCTGATCGTGGGCCATGTAGCCATGGGAGTAGATCATCACCAGCAGGGCGATGCCACAAACCACCACCAGCATCACAGCCGTGAGGGGATCAACGCAGTACCCCATCTGCAAGTGGAACGTCCCTGCATTGGCCCAGTCAAAGAGTCGCTCGTGGCTGGGCGCCCCAGCCATTTGCTCCCACAGGGTGGCCAGGCTCATCACCGTGGAGGCCCCCACCGTGCTGGTGAGCAACAGGGCCGCCGGCCGACGCAATCGGCTCACCGTACGACTGAAGCTAACGAGCCCCAGGCCCACAACAGTGGCCCCCACGAGGGGCAGAACCGGAATCAGCCAAGCAAGATCTGCAGCCGTCGCCATCGTTACTGGATTCATGGATTGGGGGCTGTGTATCCCCGGCTCACATTAGGTAGGGATTGCGGTTTCGGATGGGTGATTTCGCCTACGATTGCCACCACATCTCGAACGAAGCAGGAGCCAGGCTTGGACAACTTGCCATTCAGCCTGGACCAGTTGCGCATCCTCCGGGCCATTGCGCGGGAGGGCAGCTTCAAGCGGGCGGCTGACAGCCTCTATGTGAGCCAGCCCGCCGTGAGTCTTCAGGTGCAGAACCTGGAGAAGCAACTCAATGTCTGCCTGTTCGACCGCTGTGGTCGCAGCGCCCAGCTCACGGAGCCTGGCCGGGTGCTGCTGAGCTACTGCGACCGCATCCTGAGCCAGTGCCATGAGGCCTGCCGGGCACTGGAAGACCTCAACAGCCTGCGGGGTGGACATCTGAGGGTTGGCGCCAGCCAGACCACAGGCACCTATCTGATGCCGCGGATGCTGGGGCTGTTTCGCCACAAGCACCCGGACGTGGTTGTTCAGCTCCACGTGCATAGCACCCGCCGCACCAGTTGGAGCGTGGTCAACGGCCAGATCGATCTGGCCATCATCGGAGGCGAGATCCCCGTGGAACTCTCCGAGCAGTTGCTGTGCCAGCCCTATGCCAATGACGAGCTGCAGTTGGTGCTGCCGCTGGAGCATCCCCTGGCGCGTCAGCCGGAATTGCAGAGAGAGGATCTCTACCGCTTGGGGTTTATCGCCCTGGATGCCCAATCCACAACCCGCAAGGTGGTGGATCAACTGCTCGGTGACGGCGGCCTGGAGGTCCAACGGCTCAGGATCGATATGGAACTCAACTCCATCGAGGCCATCAAGAATGCCGTCCAGTCGGGTTTGGGGGTGGCCTTCCTGCCGGTGTTGACGGTAGAGCGGGAACTGGCTGTGGGGAGTCTGGTGCGGGTGCGGGTTGCGGATTTACTGGTTTGTCGCCAACTCAAGCTGATTGAACACCCTTCCCGCTACTGTTCACGGGCTGCGGAGGCGTTCAAGCGGGAGGTGCTGCCCCTGTTCGCCAGTGCCGACAGTCCTGTCCGGGAGAGCAAGGTGGTAACGACCAGGGAGAAGAAGGTGTTGCCCCTCAAAAACGGCCCGTTTCGTCGCTGAGGGCGCCGCCGCTGTCCCCACTGCGGCCCAGGAAAAGATTGTCGGTGCGATCGGTCTGATAGACACAACGGACCACGGGCTGGTCCCGAATGGAACCGATGTAGGCAAAGGTGTTCATGCGCTGCTTGCACCTGCGCATGTCGTCCCCGCTTACCACCCCTTCCTTCTGCAGCACGGACCAGTTTTCCCGCCGGATCACACAGCCCGGCTGCAGCTTGGGCTGGGTGACGAAGCTGGTGACCGGATTCATGGTCTGGTACAACTCCACATCCATCACATAGGCGCTGGCGCCCCACTGCTTGCAGAACTCGGGATCCGGCACCGCCAGGTCCAGGTCCTGACTGCTGGCAATGTTGCCGCTACGGCTCCCGGCGGATTGGGTAGTGGTAATGAAGCTGCCAATGCCAATGCCCACCACCAGCACACCTGCCAGCAGCCAGAGATTGCCGAAGCGGCGAGGGGAGCCGTCTTTCCCCGGGTTGCCGGGCAACGAAGCGCGGGGGGGAGGTTCCCGGCGATCAGGGGCAGGGCGGCCCGGGGGGCGGTAGGTGGAACGACGTGGAGCCATGGCGGATTCAACGTGGTTGGGGTGTGTCCTGGTAGGGAAGTCCCATGCTGTAGTTCATGACACGGCCGTCGGGGTTGTAGGCAATGGTTCCACTCTGTAGCAACTGGCGGATCAGGTTTTCCAGCGTGGTGCCAATGCGGCGCAGGTTGTAGTCGTTGAGGGGACGACCGGCACAGGCCTCCACCTGCTCCCGAAAACGTTGCTGCACCTGTTGCAGTGCGCCGTCGTTCCAGAGAAATTCGTTGTCCGGATCCACGTCCAGGGTGAGTTTGTCGTTGGCGGGCGCCAGAACTCCGTTGTCGTCTACGCACGCCGAAAAGATACGGACATGGCGGGTTGTGCATTTGACCATGGCCGGGAGCTGGTCTGGGCTCATGACGGGAGAGGGTCGGGGGAAAGACCGTATTCTGACCGGCGACGCCAGCGGCAGAGCTGTTCTCCACCTCCCAGAGAACGGTTTTCCACGGAATACCACAGGTTCGGGGGGATCAAACGTCCGTCTTCCAGCCAGAGACGACCACCCCCCAGCAGTTGGGGACAGAGGGTGAGATGGAGTTCATGGAGGAGGTCGTGGACCACCAGCGTGGTGGCCAACCGGGCGCCCCCCAGCACCACCAACCGCCGCCATCCCTTTCGGGCCATGGTTCGGGGCAACGCCTGCCAGTGGGGGAGGGGAACGGCGCCCCGGAACCACGGCGGAACCTGATCCACCTGCGCCTGCCCTGGAGCCAGCCACCAGTGCTCCAGCGGTTGCTGAAAGACAGGCAAGGCGCTATCCAGTCGGGCTTGACGCGAGACCACCAGCAGGTGGGGCTGGCAAGATCGCTGCTGCCGCTGGCGCTGCCGGAGCAAATCCTCCCCATGAATCAGACAGGTGCTGCCATGGGCCCGCAGGGTGCCGGCTCCCACGAGGCAGGCATCGGCCCAGGCGAGACACTCTTCCAGCACACGACGATCCGCTTGGCCCCCCAGACTGGCGGCTCCCCCCTGGGGCGGCGCCAAGCGCCCATCCAGACTCACCGCCAGCACCAGGCGCAACTGAGGATCCGTGCCCCCATGGTGATCACGGGAATCCACGCGATTCAACGACTGGCAAGGGTTTGGAGGGCCTGGGCAAGGGGACGATCGTTCACCGGGGACTGGGCGTAGACCTCTGCAGCGTTGTTGGGGCTTTCCTGAAGCCGCACCTTATGCAACCGTGCCCCGCAGCGGGTAACGGGCTGCCTGAGCAGGTCACAGATGTGCAAGGCAATGTTTTCCGCGGTGGGGACCGTGGTGGCGAAATGGGGAACGTCCTTGTTGAGGAAGGTGTGGTCAAACGGCTCGGTCACGACATCCTGGACCACCTGCTCCAGTGCAGCCAGGTCACAGAGCATGCCGGTGCGCTCGTCCATGGTCCCCTGCACGGTCACCTCCAGGTGGTAGTTGTGCCCATGACCATGGGGCCGGGCGCATTTCCCGTAGGTGGCTACGTTCTCTTCAGGGCTCAACTCGGGTCGCGCCAGGCGATGGGCTGCCGCGAAATGGGTGGAGATGGTGAGGAAAGCATCCATGGTTTGACCAAAATAATCCGCCCGGAGGCGAGGGTGTTCATACAGACGAATGCCCACCACGGGAAGGCTGGGCTTGAGTCGCTGCCATATGCAGTGGCAAAGCCACTCGGTGCAAGGCAACTTGCTGGCCAGCTCCGGCCATGTGGTATTGAGAAAGCTGAAGTCCAGGGGATCTGTCACCTGGCAACGGATGTGGCGCTTCACCTCCGACAGGTTCAGCACCATGCCGTTGGCGTCCAGGGGACCGGCCATTGTGACCACCAACTCGTAATTATGGCCATGGCCATGGGCACGACTACAGCGCCCGAAGCGGGCTTCGTTGTCGGCAGCACTCAACTCCGGCAGCCAGTAGCGGTGACTGGCGCAGAACGTGGCCCGCCGCGTAATGAGGCACAATCGACCCTCGCCATGGGGCGCCGCTGTGCTGGCGCCGTTGCTGGCGATGGCTGCTGCGGCAGCGGGGGCCGCGATCATGGCCGTCATCGCCATTTGTGAAGCTGAGTTGATCCTAACCGGGATTCCCTATGAACCGTGCCCGGAACTACCGCCCCCTCCGCCAGCGACTTGCTGGCGCCAATCTTTATCTGGTGGGGATGATGGGATCCGGCAAGTCCAGCGCGGGACGGATCATGGCCCGGCTGCTGGGCTACCGCTGGCTGGATGCCGACCAGGTACTGGAGACCGCCGCAGGGCGCACGATTCCCACCCTCTTTGCCCAGGAGGGGGAGGAGGGGTTTCGGACGATGGAAACCGCAGTGCTGCGCCAAGTGGGTCAATGGCATTCCTGTGTTGTCTCCACCGGCGGCGGTGTGGTTGTTCGTCCAGGTAACTGGAGGATCATGCGGCAGGGGGTGATCATCTGGCTGACCGCCTCAGCGGAGTTGCTGCTGAAGCGGCTACGGCAGGATCCAACCCCACGGCCGCTTCTGCAGTGTGCCGACCCCGCCCAGCGTCTCCGGGAACTCCTGGCGGCGCGGGAATCCTTCTACGCCCAAGCAGACGTGCGCATTACACAGACCGAGACCATGACCTCCGAAGCGGTGGCCGCCGCCGTACTGGATGCTCTGCCAATGGCTCTGCAAGCACCGTCCCATGGAGACAAGGGACCCTCCACAGACCAGTGTGATGCCGTTCCGTAGAAGCGCGTCCGACGTTGGTTGTCCGATTCGTGCATACGGCGGACCGGCAACCGGGCAAGGGGTTGGCCAACATTCCGGGTGATGCTGGTGGGGCACTGCGCGACCGGCACATCGAGACCAATGCCGTAGCTCACCGCACCCTGATCCGTATGTTGAACGGGTTAAAGGAGTTTTCACGGGACCGGGTGTTCGTTCCGGTCAATCACGATCCGGCGCTGGCTGATTTTGACCGCACGGAAACACCGGAGGGCGCCATTCGGATCGGGCTGGCGCACGGATCGGTACCGGGGCAATCAGCCGCCATCGTCCAGGGGGACCCATCGGGGACCATCACCCGCGCCTTCCCATGGCGGGAAAACCGTTGGATTGACGATTGGCGGGTGAGGTACATGATTCAGTACCCCATGGTCAGGGAATGGGGAACCCTGGACGGGGAACCTTAACAGTAAATATGCACTAGGATATGGCCATCACCGTCCCTTTGGGGTAGGCACCTCAAAATCAGAGGGGGACGGTGGCAGCGCCCTGGTATAATGTCGGAGTCCAACCAGGGCGCGCCCTATTCCCAATGAAACGTCTTTCCACTGTTTTACTGTCTTTCTTCCTCATTGCCGCTCCGGTTAAGGCTGAAACGGTCCAGGAATCATTAGTAAATATCATAGAAAAAGATTGTATTAAAAAGGGATATGACCCCCGTTCTTATGATAAAGGAATTTGTATAGGATATTCGCATGGGATGTATAAAGGATTTTTAACACATCAATGCTCTATATTTAAGGTATTACACAAAGAACATGAGGATAATTGTCTTGATATCATTGATGATTTTTAATAATAAAACATATGTTCTTCCTCCCTATAAAAATTTTTATCCAGAGTATCTACTTATGATAAGTGGAGTCTTCATAAATCATATGAACTCACCCTAAATCCCCTATCCCCACGTCCCCGGTCAAGGGTGACGGGTGAGCCTCCCCACGCCTCCCTCCCCCCCCACGGTCAAGGGTGAGCACGTCCAGGTCCCCCGGTCCCCGGTCAAGCCATCCAGTGCTCCCCACTCAAGGGTCACGGTCAAGGGTGAGCCTCCCCACGGGTGAGTACCCCACGGGGAGGGGGAGCAAACCAGACCCATCCCCGGAGGTACATCCCCCGGTAGACGGTAGGGGGAGGGGGAGCACTCCGGAGGCGGGGTTGTTTTCCCCGCGCCGGTGGGGAGCACGTGGGGGATGGTCACCCATGGGGAGGGAGCACGTGGGGAAGGGCACCCATGGGGGAGGCTCCCCAATGCCGCGCGGTGGGTACCCATGGGGAGGGGGATGGCCTCCCCATGGGGGAGGGGGAGCACGTGGGGGATGGCCTTCCCCACGGCGGCCTCCCCACGGGTGAGCACGTCCATGGGGAACGTCCCCACGATGAACACGTCCATGGGTCCCTCACCGCCGCCGGTGAAGATGGCTCCAGAGCAGAAGCTCGTTTCGTTATGGAGCTGGTGGATGCGAAACCCTGGTGACGGCCTCCCCACGGTGGCCTCCCCACCCGTCAAGGGAAGGTCCCTTAAATTAAGAGGATCAACGCAAATTCGCCAATGGCATAGCCCAACCTCCATTGGCTACTGTGGCCAATAGCGCGTCCAAACAGTGGCGTTCTGCTTGTCAGTGGCATGAGACGTGGTAGTAGTCTGCGGAATGGATCGGCCCCGGCCCGGGGCCAGCCGACGGCCGGGCTTGGAGCGAAGAAGGCTCCAGCCGCCTTCAGCCGGAGAGTGCCGGGGTCGGGGTAGCCGGAGACTGGCGCCGCAGGACAGTGCCATCAGCAGAGCC
>MKWU01001956.1_pt1 | contig 33151 bp, 31 predicted proteins | sample 809101 | NCBI WGS metagenome assembly MKWU01 (sample SAMN05860141, study PRJNA318959) | sponge metagenome | host: Aplysina aerophoba | place: Slovenia: Piran, Adriatic Sea, Gulf of Piran | collected 2013-05-07
TTGACTTGCTCCCAAGAAAGAACGCATCCGCATTACCTGCGCCTACGCCCCAACCCAGAAGCTGCCTTCTCAAGCTTGCTGGACTTCGTCTATCTTGCCACTCTTCAGCTGTTAATGTGCCACAACCTTACTACTCTACTACGGTTGCAAATCCCTGACAAAGAAATTCTTGTTTTGTGCAGGTTTCCTCAATATATCACACGGCTTTTGAACTGTCAAATGCGAATCAGGTTGAATTTCACTTAGTTTCGCGTTGCTTAAAGGAAAGCCTTTGGATACAAGAGGCGAGCTATCCGATTACGATCAGTACTGCGTCCTGTTCAACGCTCTGGCCGGCGGTGACTTCTACTTTACGCACCACGCCCGAGCGCACGGCGCGAATCTCATTCTCCATTTTCATTGCTTCCAGGATCATCAGCGGTTGATCTTCGATGAGCTCATCGCCATCTTGCACCAGCACTTTCACGATCATGCCTGGGATAGGGGCTCTGACGGCCAGGTCGCCCTGTGGCACTGCCGGCCCTTGGCGGCCTGCATTGAGGCGCCGCGTGCGTTCATCTTCTATCTGCACACGGAACTGCTCACCCCGAAGCGTCACGTCATGGCCCTGCGGTGTTTCCTCGACCAGCATTTCGAAACTTGCGCCGTCCAACAGCAGGCTGTATAGCTGGGTAACGCCACTCTGGCGCAGGTCGACGGTGATAGGTTCGCCGTCGACCAACACTTCATCCTCGTTGATCTCAATTTCAAAGGTATGGTCGCCGACACTGGAAAAGTATTTCACCACCGCCCTCCCATCCCCCTCAGGCGGCCGGCCTCCTTCCAGGGGCTGGCGGCGTTGTTATCGTTCCCACCGATATTGACGGCGCGGCGGCCCTCTTCATGCGCCACCAGCGCGGCGGCAACGGCTGCGATACGCGCCTGCTCCAGGTCGGGTTCATTTCTTGCCACCAGCCGGCGACGGTCGAGGAATCCGGTATCGAATGTTCCCCAGATAAATTCGGTGCTGTCCATAATTTCCTGATGGAATGGTATCGATGTTTTGATGCCACTGATGCGATATTCGTTCAGGGCGCGGCGCATACGCAGGATCGCTTCGGCCCTGTTTTCGCCCCATACGATCAGTTTGGCGACCATGGGATCGTAGAAAAGGCTGATTTCGTAGCCGCGGTAGAGTGCGCTTTCGACGCGCACACCTGGTCCGGTGGGCTCTTTGAGGTAGGTGACGACGCCGCTGTTGGGCATGAAATTGTTGAAAGGGTCCTCGGCGGTAAGGCGGCACTCAATCGACCAGCCCTTGGGCCGGATATCTTCGGGACGGTAGCGCATGCGACGGCCGGCGGCGATGGTCAGCTGCTCTTTGACAATATCGACCCCGGTCACGAATTCGGTGACCGGATGCTCCACCTGGAGCCGGGTATTCATCTCGAGAAAGTAGAATTTATCTTCCTTGGCATCGAACAGGAATTCAATGGTGCCGGCGTTGACATATTCCACCGACTCGGCGGCGGCCACGGCAACGCGCCCGAGTTCCTGGCGCAGGTTTTCGTCGACGGCGACGCTGGGCGCCTCTTCGATAAGCTTCTGGTGCCGGCGCTGGATGGAGCATTCCCGCTCGCCGAGGTGAATTGTATTGCCGTAACTGTCGGCGAGGATCTGCACTTCGATGTGGCGGGCGCTGGAGATGTATTTTTCGAGGTAGACCTCGCCATTGCCGAAGGCGCCAATGGCTTCGCGCCTGGCAGCCAAAAGGGCGCTTGTAAACTGGTTGGGGTCGTGAACCACGCGCATCCCTTTGCCGCCGCCGCCGGCGGTGGCCTTGATCATCAGGGGGAACCCGATCTGGATGGCGGTCGCTCTTAGTTCTTCATCTCGCATGCCCTTGGGCGAACCGGGCACGAGCGGCACATTGTTTTTGGCGACGGTTTCGCGCGCGGTCTGTTTGTCCCCCATTTTGGCGATGGCATCGGGTGACGGCCCGATAAATGTAATGCCGACGTCTGCGCAGGCGGCGGCGAATTCGGCGTTTTCTGCCAGAAAGCCGTAGCCGGGGTGGACAGCATCAACGCCGGCCTTGCGCGCCACATCGATTATCTTATCAATGCGCAGGTAGCTGTCGCGGCTGGGGGCCGCGCCGATATGGTAGGCCTCATCGGCGTAGCGTACGTGAAGGGCAGTCCGGTCCACGTCTGAGAAGACGGTAGCAGTGGCGATGCCCCGCTCTTCACACGCCCGCAACACCCGCACGGCGATTTCGCCTCGATTCGCAACCAGAACTTTCTTAAACATGCTCAGTTCCTCAGATACTCACGTCTATTTCAAGAAGAGCGTGTTCGAAGACACTATAGTATTGTACTCGTTCTCGCCTCACCGCCATCTCTTCTTCCGGGGCCGATGAATGCCGATGTAATGGGCATATCAGAATCCCTGCCGATGGACACGGGCCTGAATCAGCAGCCGGTCACAGGTAAAGGGAGCCGGTGGGATCTCGCTGCTGGTATGCCAGGTGCCGAAAGCGCTGTCGTCCGGCGATAGGAGCAGACGGCGAAACTCCCACATGGAGACATCGACGGTGCGCCCCACGGGGGAGGTGAAACTCTCTTCCACGATTGCCTGGACGGGCGCAAAGCCGGCCGCGTAGCGGGTTTCCCAGGTTCCTTCCGGCAGAACGCCGTCGCTATTGGGTGCGCAGGCGATTCGCAGGGTGACGAACCCGCAGTCTACCACGACTACGGCCATCTGGCTGCTGCCGTATTGGATATCGGCCTCGACGATTTGGCCGGCAAACGCGTACAGCGCGGGGCCGATCTGTGTAAAACGTGAGGTCAGCGGCCCTTTTTGCACGGCGTACCAGGGATCCGGCCCGGGTTCCGGCAGCAGCACGCCGCCATCGAGCACGGCCGACAGGGGAAGACCCTGTTGCAAGCGGGGGAAGCCCATCAGGGAGAACTGTTCGGCGGACAGCTCAAATTCGATTTGGGGCAGTCCCTGGATTCTGGTCATCGGCGGCCGGGGTCCGACGAGCTCCCGATCCTGCGGGGAGATCTGGCCGGTCGTGCGATCGATATTTCTTTCTCCGTTCGGTCCCAGCGGCGTTCGATTCACAGAGGGATGTTCCCGTGTTTTTTGGGCGGGAGTTTATCGCGTTTATTTTGCAGCATTTCCAGTGCGTTGATCAAGCGCGGCCGGGACTCATGCGGTTCGATGACATCGTCGATGAACCCGTTGGCGGCTGCGATGTAGGGGTTGGCAAAACGGGTTCGATAGTCTGCGACCAGGTCGGTCCTCTTAGCAACGGGGTCGTCGGCAGCCGCGATTTCGCGGCGGAAAATGACATTTACGGCGCCCTCCGGCCCCATCACTGCGATTTCTGCCGAAGGCCAAGCCAGGACCAGATCGGCGCCGATGTGGCGGGGGTTCATGACACAGTAGGCCCCGCCGTAGGCTTTACGGATAATCACGGTCAGTTTTGGGACTGTTGCTTCGGAGAAGGCGTAGAGCAGTTTAGCGCCATGGCGAATGATGCCGCCGTGTTCCTGGTTGAGGCCGGGCATGAATCCGGGCACATCCTCCAGGACGACCAGCGGGATATTGAAGCAGTCGCAGAAGCGGACGAAACGGGCCGCTTTCTGACTGGCATCGACATCGAGGACACCTGCCAGCACGGCCGGTTGCTGGGCGACGATGCCGATGGAGCGGCCGCCGAGACGGGCGAAACCGACCATGACGTTGCGCGCCCACTGTTCATGCACTTCCAGGAACTGGCCGTCGTCTACGATACGGTGGATGATCTCTTTCATATCGTAGGGACGGTTGGGGTTGTCGGGCACAATTGAATCCAGCTCTTCATCCTGGCGCAGAAGATCGTCGGTGGATGGCACGACGGGGGGATCTTCCATATTGTTATTGGGCAGGAAGCTCATCAACTGTTGCACTATGAAGAGGGCGTCTTCTTCATTTTCGGCGGTGAAATGGGCCACGCCGGACTTGCTGCCGTGGACTGAGGCGCCGCCGAGCTCTTCAAAGGTGACTTCCTCGTGAGTGACCGTTTTCACCACATCCGGGCCTGTGACGAACATATGGCTTGTATCTTTTACCATAACGACGAAGTCGGTGATTGCGGGCGAGTAGACGGCGCCGCCGGCGCAGGGCCCCATTATGACGCTGACCTGGGGCACGACACCGGAGGCCATGACATTGAGGAAGAAGATGTCGGCATAGCCGGCCAAGCTGAGCACTCCTTCCTGAATGCGGGCGCCACCTGAGTCGTTGAGGCCGATAACCGCGGCGCCGTTTTTCATCGACATGTCCAGAATTTTGCAGATTTTGGCGGCGTGATGACGGCTGACACTGCCACCGAAGACTGTAAAGTCCTGCGAGAAAACATAGACGAGACGGTCATCGATTGTGCCATACCCGGTTACGACACCGTCGCCGGGGATGCGCTGCTTGTCGAGGCCAAAGTCGTGGCTGTCGTGGGTGACGAGCGCGTCCACTTCCCTGAAACTGCCCTTATCGAGCATCAATTCGAGCCGCTCGCGTGCGGTGGCCCTACCCTTGGCGTGCTGTGTTTCGATCCGTTCGCGACCGCCGCCCAACTTGGCCATGTCCTTGCGGCGGCGCAGATCGGTGATACGGGGATCGATTGTCGAGTCAGTCAAGACAAACTCCTATATATACTGTCGTTGGTCGTTGTACGGTTGTTCTCGGCATATTGGCCGCTGCTTGCCACTGGTTTGGCGTGTTTGGCGTGTTCAGCGGGCAGCATTGCGATCGAGACGCGGAAGAGACCGGCATTGACCGCAGGGCCACGATGTGTGGCCGGCGATTGAAATAGAGAACGCTCCGCTCTTTGCAAGTTCAACTGTCACCCCAGAGTTATGGTACCTGTCAGGAGCAGCAGCCCAATCAGAATCGGCTGATGAATCACGTAAATGACCAGAGAGTGACGGCCAAGAAACTGCAGGGCAGGGAATGGGAAGAACGCCCCGAGATTTGGCAGAGACAGTCTGCGAGTACCCCCTGCATAGAATACGGACCCCACGAAGACACCGATCAGAAAGACGGCAAACCAGTGGGGAAAGGGAAAGTAGTCGGAATAGTAGTAGCCAGGCGGTTCAATGCCCAGCGGAACCAGCCAGGAGACGCCAGCCGGCGCCTGCAGGTTCATGAATTTCAGAAGATAACTGAGGGCATACAACAGGCCCGCCACTGCCAGCGTCAGCCAGCGATTGCGCAGAAAAGGAATCGAGCAGATGATCGATGTGCCGATCAGATGCAGCACGCCAAAATCGATTGGAGGCAGACCGGCCACACGCATCACCAGCGAAAAGATCAGGCCGATACCCAGAATGTGCAGCCCGCGGCGCGCAATCTTCCAGGCAAGGCCATCGGCCGACCCTTGCTTGAACAGCGCGCGATTGTAGCTGAGAACTACCGAGACTCCGGACAGTGCGATGAACGAAGTGGCGGTAAAGCGCTGAAAGTAGAACCAGAAGCCCTCATGCAGTACGACGGGTACGCCGCCGAAGTTCCGCAGGTCGAACATCAGATGGAAGATGACCATCGTGATGATGGCGACGCCGCGCCAGCTATCGACCTCCCAGAAGCGGGTGATGGCGGGGGGCGTCACGGAAGCGACGGCGCCGCTCTCCGGTCCATCCATGCTCGTCAGCTCCTCATCGTTTTCAGATATATTCCGCTGAGCCGATGCGGCTTTTTGCATCAGTTGGACCTTTCAGACGCCTGGGGCTGTGGGCGGGCGCATTTGCTGCGCACTTGAAACATTTTCCGGTTCCTGCGAGAATCAGAAAGCCTGCTACTCGCTGTAGTCGACCTGGCGTCCGGTGAACCGGTTGCAGAGGTCAGTGCACACTACGCTCTGATCGCGATAGAGTAGCGTACAGGACATTATATCCCATACGGTAAACCCGGCGCTCCCCAGCCCAACGGCAACGCGCGCTAACATTATCGTCAATGGAGGGGTTGGCGCAGGAACGGCGTCTGAGCGTGGTCAACTGGTCGCAGTTCGTGGTCAGAGAGTTTACCAAGCCTCGCCACTTTTGACCGCAACAGTGCGCGGTCATTTTACACGATACTATAGGAGATCACAAGCAAATTGAGCCAGGCGGAAACGGACCGTCGCGGAGACAGTTCGCGGGAAAAGGCAGATAGTTTCTGCCAGCCGCAGCCCAATCCACCGGGATGGATTGGACGCGCACGAGCAGCCATGGGCGGTTTGGGAGGGCATAGGGCTGGACGCCATGTGGGGCACTGTATCGAGTTTTACAGTTCAGTGCCAAGCACGATGGCGGTGGCGCGCGGTATTCTGGACAGGCGCGGCGAGGAAGCAGCGGGCGCAGTGGTGATCGCCGACCATCAGACGGCGGGACGGGGCAGGTTGGATCGCGGGTGGGAGGACGCGCGCGGACGCGGGCTTCTGGGCAGCTATATATTGAGCGACGATCTGCTGCCGGAACATCCCTCATTGGCGGTGATGGCGGCGGGGCTGGCTATGGTACGGGCGATCCGGCAGTGCTGTCCACAGCTTGGAGATCGCATTCGTCTGAAGTGGCCAAACGATGTCATCGCTGTGGAAGCTGACGGACCCGTGAAATTGGCGGGCATTCTGGCGGAAAGCATCTTCGAGCAGCATGAACTCAGCGGCGTGATTCTGGGAATTGGTGTCAATGTTAATCAGGATGAGCACGAGTTGCCGTCGATTCGTCCTGGCGGGCTGCGTCCATCCAGCTTGATGCTTCTGGGCGGAGGAGGCGAACGGGCCCGTGCCACCTATTCCCCGATCGACAGGGAGCATCTGTTGGTAGCTCTGTGCGGGGCGTTGGATGATTTGTGTGCGCCCGGCTCAAGTCCGGCTGCGGATGTAGTCCATGCCGACTGGCAAGGTGCGCTATTCGGCCTGGGGGCTGGGGTCAGCGCGCACAGCGCGAGCGGGACAGTTCGCGGCCGGGCGGTCGGCACGTCTCCGCAAGGGGCGCTGCAAGTACGCACTGCGGGCGGCGAAACGCTCGAAATCCACTCCGGCGATGTTACATTTGAATGGGCGACTGTACCCGACGGTGGGTAGATGGTATCGGGCGACTCTTCTGATGGCGGCGCTTTCCTGTGCCAGCTGGGGGCCTATTGAATTGCTTGCTCCCCGGCTTCCACGGCTTGCGATCATGATCTCCGTTCTTGCAGACAGGTCCCGGTGTAGAGATCGGTGTAAAGATCATTGGCCTTCTTTGGCGTAGGGGGTATCATTAAAAGAATTCACTCTTTTGATTGATGGCCCACAACAACCTACTTTTGCTATGAATTTGCCCTTTGAGTCATCCGTACGATTTCAACTTGTGCAAACGCCGGCGCCGAGGGACGCTCCGCACGAGCGCCCGCCTGGTCCCCCGAAGGCGCAACAGCGCTGGATGGCCTTCGTGATCTTAATTGCGTTCGGTTGGCGGATGGTCGGCCTGATTGCGCGGAAGCTTGTCCAGGTGGAGCAGGATACGATTCTGCTAGCGGCCCGCCCGATAGGCGAGACGGTTGGGGCGCTGGTGGCGCCGGAGCAGAATGGGACGATCTATTATCTTTTGATGCGCCCGTGGCTCCAGTTCTTCGGAACCGATCTCTTTGCGCTGCGTTATTTTTCTGTGTTGGCCAGCGCTATCGCTATCGCCTTGATGTGGCAGGTCGCCCGTCGGATGGTGCCGGCAGTTGGCAGCACGCTTCTGATGAACCTGCCGCTGCTGTCAACCCTTTTTCTGGCCTTCAATCCATTACAGCTGTGGTATAGCCAGGAGGGGGGGAGCTATGCGCTGGTTGTGGCACTGGCGCTGTTATCGAGTTGGGGCTGGCTGCAGGCGATGTGGTACAGCGGATATGTGCGCTGGCTGATCTATCTTGTCATCACATCAATAGCTATCTATACGCAGGTGATGACTGCCTTGCTGCTGCCGGTCCATCTGGTCTGGTTTTTGCTGGCCAACCCGCTCAACCGGCAACGCTGGAAAGGATACGGGCTTACGCTGGTGGGCTTTGCGCTACCGATCCTGCCATTGACAGGGTGGGGCGGACACCTGTTGACCGGGGGAGCTAACGGGATCGACCCGGGAAGCGGCAGCGTGCTGCAGAACGTCGTTAGCGACCTGCCCGCCACGCCTCTACCAGAGATTGCCCGAACCCTGCTGCTCAACAATGCCCAGGGCTTTCTGGGCTCGATTTCGCATTTCTGGCTGATCCCGATCTTCTTTCTTGGATTGACCGGTTTGCTGGTGGGGTATACGGAATTTGGAGGGCGCGTTGCAAACGTGGGCATGCTGGCGACCTGGCTGATTCTGCCGGTTCTGCTGCTGTACGTCATCAGTCTGGTAGCGCCGATTTTTTCGGGGCCCACAGCTCAGATCGGAGAGAGAGCAGCCCAGTTCGAGGGTGTTATCTGGATTGCGCCGGCGTTTACGATGTTCCTGGCGTTGGGGGCACAGGTGATGCGTCGCGCCTATGGAAAGCTGGGCAATTGGCTGGCGCTGGGGCTGATTGCCTTTGTGATGGTGTTTTGGGGATATAGCTGGTTGGAACATGCCCAACGTCCCATCAACACGCAATCGGGCGCGTCTGAGTCCTCCCTCCACTCATGGCGCGGTTACCTGGAGATGTGATATGTTTCAAGGGTCTGGCGGGCGGGGCTGGAACGCCCTCTCCCGCACGCAGCAGATTGTAATTGGGATCGTGGGGCTAGTGGTTGTGTATGCGCTACTGTCCGGGGGCGGTTCTCTGGGGCGAATGGGCGATCCGTTATGGCTCGTCGCGGTCGCGGTAATCATTCTGGTTGCCTTACCTGTCCACGAAATGGCGCATGCGGCCATGGCGGTCCAATTGGGAGACGAGACGCCGCGCTTGCAAGGGCGTTACACGTTCAATCCGATCGCCCATATCGATCCTTTCGGCGCTCTGCTGATCCTTTTTACGGGATTTGGTTGGGCCAAACCGGTCCAGTGGAATCCCAACAACATCGACGTGGACATACGGCTGGGGACGATTCTTGTGGCTGCAGCCGGACCTGTCAGCAATCTCGTGCTGGCTGCGGTGGGCGCCTTTCTGGTTCCATTTGCCGACTTCGCGATGCTGGAGCGATTTCTCACCTTTTTCGTCTGGATCAACACGTTGTTGTTTGTATTCAATCTGATTCCGATTCCGCCGCTGGATGGCTCCCATATTCTGTTTGCCCTTCTGCCCGGAGACAATTTCGAACTGCGCATGTTCCTGGGCCGCTTCGGTTTTATCATTTTGATAGGAACCATCTACCTCGGGGGCGGCTTCATCACCGGCCTGGCCAGTCAGGTTGTTGGGTGGCTTTTTCTCATTTTCTGAAGTTGAAATTCAGTTTCCGGATTTTGGGTAAGTACTAGGCCACATACAGTGTCTTTCTTATCCAGCCCTTCATTCCCGCCGCCATTCAGACTATGTCACAGCGTATTCGGTTGGCAACCGCCGGGTTGCCGAGGCAGCACGGCTGCGCTGAAGACGTAAGGTCGATGAGGCATGGTTTTGGAGGGGGGCGTTGCGGGGGCGCAGCCCCTGCACAAGGGAGGCCGCTTGCGGCCGACCGCCCAAATGCAAGGAGAGAGTAAACAACTCCGCTCGCCTTGCTCGAGGACAGGGATGCCGGTTGCGGCGTTCGATTTGCGGCATGGGAGGGAGGGATGGTGACTGTTTCCCATTTGGGTGGACGGCGATGATTGAGTATGATGGGGAAACAGGCGTTGGACGGGATTGACACATGCAGGGAACGGCCGGCAGGATTGCGCAGCGCATACGCCAATTCGTGCGCGGCGTCACAGCTTCAGTATCAGTTGACGAACTGCAAGAGGCAGCCCGATTTCTGCCGCCTGCCGGGTTAAGCCGCTTTCGCCAGATGCCCGTGGATGCCCAGCGACACAGTCTGAACGTTCTGACAACTTTGCAGGGCGCGGGCTGGCATGATCCGGATTTGGCGGCGGCGGCGCTGCTCCATGATGCCGGCAAGTTGGCGGCGGCGAAGGCCGGACTGACGTTCAATGCGTGGGTGCGGACGGCGCTGGTGCTTTTGGATACGTTTGCGCCGACGCTTGCGGCCCGCCTGGCAGTGGAGGAAGCGGCCGGCGGCTGGCGCTATCTGTTGCATGTCCATTTGGCGCATCCGCTTATTGGTGCGCATTGGGCCGATGCGGATGGATGCAGCCCGCTTACTTGCTGGCTGATCGCTCGTCATCAGGACAAGACGAGTCTGTCGGACCCTCCATCGAACTCAGTAGACGGTCCAAACCGGCGACGGACAGCAGGCGAGGTGGCGCGGTGGTCGGAGGTTGATGAGCCGCACCTGGCCACAGAGGAGCGAATGCGTTTGCTGCGCGCGCTGCAGTGGGCTGACAGCCAGAACTGAAGCCGGCCGGCGCCATGACACGCGGATTGCGGGGACGGACGGGGCAAAGGGCGGCAATCGGCCTGGCCAGTTGGCGCCGACAGTGTCCTCCGAATCGGACGGGTTTGTGCCGGGTTGCTGTGCCAGATCCAGTTTGACGCCCTGTTTGAAACGATATCGCAGCGCTTGTAGAGAAGCGCTTTTGACAACATTCAGGACAGCTACTTATGGCAGAAACGACAGCAAGAATCACACTCGTTGGGCTGGACCTGATTGGAACCAGCATCGGTCTCTCGTTACACGAGAATGCGGGCAATTATCAGGTGATCGGCAACGACCGCGAGCCTACGCGCATGAATGAGGCCAAACGGCTGGGTGCGCTCGACTCGACCAAGTGGAATCTGCATTCGGCTTGTGACAACGCCAGCCTGGTCATCACGACCGAACCGCTGTCGGAGCTGCCGGAGTTTTTTCAGCAGATTCGTGAGGATGTGGCTGAGGGCGCGGTGATTTTCGGGATTGGCCCTGTCATGCAACCGGCCCTGGACATCGCGGCCAACAACCTGCCGGAAGGCATCAACTTTGTGGCCGGCCGGCCGGTCCACAGTGACATCAGCAGCCAGCCGGAGCCGCGCAGCGAGCTGTTCAAAGATAGCACGTTCTGCATTGGCGCGAGCCCACAGACGGCAACCAGCGCGTTGGAACTGGTGAGCAATTTGTTGGCGCGGCTGGGCGCAAAACCGCTCTACATTGATCCGCTTGAACATGACGGCATCGTCGCGGCGGTGGAGCAGCTGCCTGAAATTCTGGCGGCTGTTCTTTTCCAGGCTGCGTTTGACGGCTCCGGATGGCATGAAAGCCAAAAGCTGGCGGGACGCCGCTTCGCCCTCAGCACAGCCCTGGAGGCAAGTCCCGAGGAGCTGGCCGCCTCGCTGTTCGCCAATCGCGATATGCTTTTGCAAAGGCTGGATCAGCTGTCCACACAGCTGGAAACCTGGCGGGAGCGACTGGCTGCCGAGGACACCAAACCGCTGGAGGAGTCGCTCGATGGATTGGTGCAGGGCCGTGCCAAGTGGGAGCGAGACGCGAAGCTGCGGGATTGGGACCGTCTGACGGAGCCAACCTCACGCGCGGATTATGGCGGCTCTATGAGGCAGATGTTCTTCGGCAATCTCTTTAGCGGACGTTCGGGCCGCCGCGACCCTGGGGGCCGCGATAAGGACACGCCGAAGAAGCGATAGAGCCTTTTTTTGCGACACGCTTGCGCGGTGTGCCGGCGCCGGCCAAGACGGTCGCGTCGCTTCTGACTCTGATCCGATGCGCTCACTGGCGACTCGTTTCCTGGCAGGATGCTGGCCAGGCGATGCGCAGTTGCATACCTTCCAAGTCCCGGATGCGCCGATCGGAAAGTTGTTGACGACACGACATTCTTACACTAAACTGAAAAAATATAGTGGTAGTTCACGCCCCTGATTTAACATTGGAACGCGCAGCGTATTTTGGAAGGAGCAGTGCAAAAGTATGAAACGGAAACAGCTGTTTGCCCTTGTGACAGTCGCACTGGCATTTGTGTTCGCCTTAGTTATGAGTGATGCACGCACTTATGCTCAAGGGCAGTTTCCAGGCTACAAGTCTACTATTCAGACCTATAACATGAGTGAGACCACGGCCAATATCATTCTGGCGTTTTACAGGCAGGATGGCAGCCTGGAGAAGACACTTACTGATATTATCGAGCGTGATCGTTCAAAGATATATTTCACACTGCCGGTGAATGAGGGATTCAGCGGGTCGGTTGTGATCTCATCGGATCAGCCCGTGGCTGCGCTCAGCAACATGATGAACAGCGCGCTGACGGCCGGCGGCACCTATGTGGGCCGCAGTGAGGGAAGCACTTCGGTCTATCTGCCGCTGCTGATGGTCAATAGTAATGGCTTCAACAGCTGGTTTGCGCTACAGAATCCCAATCCTTCTTCAACAAATGTGACGGTGAACTACAGCGACGGCATCACGACGTCGATCAACCTGGCAGCCTACGCATCCCACAATTTTTATCAGAAGCAGGAGCCGCACACGAGTAACGTCTTCGCCGCGGAGGTCACCAGCGATGAGCCTGTAGTGGTGGTGGCGTTTTTGGAAGATACGAAGACGCTGGCGGCCTACCACGGTTTTGCCAGCGGCGCGGTCAGCCCGGCAATGCCGTTGGTTAACTCCAACAATAACGGTTTCTATACCGATATTCATATACAGAATACTGGGGACGCTGATACCAGCGTCACGGTATCCTATCAGCCGTCAGCGTCCGGCACCTCGTGCACGGAAACACAGACAGTTGCGGCAGGACAGACAGTCACGTTTGCGCGCGACGCATTTCAGAACGGCTCAAATTCCACCTGCACGGGCGGCGAGAGGTTCATCGGCTCCGGCAATGTTACCACTAACAGCGCGAGCCAACCTCTGGCCGCGGTTGTCACTCAACGCGCCGGAAGTCCTTCTCTAATCCAGTTTGCGGCTTACAGTAGTTTTGACCCGGACGAGGCCACGCAGGCTGTGCGCCTGCCTTCGGTTATGGACCGCAACAGCGGCTTTTTCACCAGCGTCAATGTGATGAATGTTGGATCATCAGAGACTGCGGTGGAGTGCACATTCACGGACACGACCTATACGGTCACCGGAACTCTGCAACCCAATGAGACATTGACGGATCTACAGGCAAACAGAATTCAGAGTGGCTATGTAGGCGGCGCGGCCTGCACTGCTCAGGCTGACGGCGCCAAAATCGTGGCGGTGGTAAACCAGTTGAAGACGGACGCCACCGACGATCAGTTCCTGGTGTACGAGGGGATCAATCAGTAGCGGAAGAGAGTGCGGAGAGAGAACGCGTTTCGCTTCTCATGCTGATAACGGCTCATGGGACGTCAGACGTACATTCTTGTTACGGTTTTGCTGTTGCTGGCGTGCAGGCCCAGCAGCGGAAGACCTGACGCAGCGCAGAACTCGCCTTCGACAGCGCCCGAACGGGCTGGGGTTACCGACAGTTCAGGGTCGGACAGCGAGGCGGGGGCGCAACCCGAAACTTCATCGCTCGAAACCACAACCGACAGCGGCGCGCTGACCGGTGTTTTGCTTCTGAGGACGGTCGATGGTTTTCAGCCGGTTGTGGACGTCAAGCTGGCGCTCGGTGAGACTTTGAGCGATGATGAGGGAACCGAGCGCATAGTTGCGTACGATCCATCCGCGGCGCCGGTCGCTTATACGGATTCCAGCGGCCGCTTCTTGTTCGAAAATCTTCAGTCCGGGCGTTACGGCCTCATTCTCGACACTGTGCTGAGTGCATCCCTGTTGTACCAGGAGGGCACGGACAACGCCATCCTCTTTGACATTACAGACGACGAAATGACCGACCTGGGCAACCTCGAGTACTCGGAGTTGCCTCTACCCCTGTCGTCCAGATAGCTGAGGACGGCCGCCCGTCTGTTATCGGGCAGAAGAGCCGTCCAGGATCCACGTTCCCATCCAGTAAATCTCATCGAGGAAGCCCATACGGCGGTAGAGCTGTACGGGGGTGTCCGCCGGGTCGGTGGCGATCACGAGCGATCGTTTGCCCTGAGCGTAGGAGTCTGCAATGACGCGGGAAAGCAGTTGGCGGGCGATACCCTGATTGCGGAATGGTGTTCGGGTCGCGAGGTTGAAGATGTAGCGGTCGGCGCCCTCGTACCAGCCGATGATAGCGGCGGCTTGATCGCGGACACGGGCGATGAGGAAGGCGCCATCGGCGTTGAGGTCCGCCCGACGGGTTGCCATACTGGCCTCGACGGCTGCCTGGCCCGGCTCCTCTTCGCTGTCGGCGAAAGCCTTTAACTTTGTAATCGTATAGTCCAGGAGGTTGCTGCGCGTAACCGGCTCAATCTGCGCGGGGCCCAACTCTGCCGCGGGCGATACGCACGTATCTACGTGGGCCAGATAGAGCTTTGCAGTGCCGCGGGTGCAGCCGGCCTGCTTCAGGGCGCAGGACAGTTGCCTGTCGACAGCCTGGCTGTGGGTGAAGATGAGGACGCGCCGCTGTCCGTAGAAGGCGTTGACGTCGGCATTAAAGGCGGACGTCTGTGCCGGGTCGAACGGTTCCACTATGTGGACGTCGTTGTAGTTGGTCTGTTGGATGCGGCTGTAGTAGCCGAAGCGTCGCCGCTCCACGACCTTGCCCAGGGCTGGATAGTCCTGAATGTACCAGGAGCGCACCTCCTGGACGAGAGCGTCGTGAGCGGGATGGTTTGTCATGTGCGTGCATTCTGCGATGTGCGGGGCGTTTGCAGCGATCAGCCGCCAGCAGTGACAAGAGCTACTATGTGATCAGTCCATTGGCGCGAAATGCGGTCGCGAGGCGACGAATCCCTTCCTTGATCTCATCAGGCTGGTTGTAGCCGAAGCAGAGCCGGGCGCAGTTGGCGCCGGAAACGCCGTCGGGCGCAAAGTTTGGGCCCGGAAGATAGCCGACGTCGTACTCTTCGAGAATGTCGTCGCGGACAGCGACCAGGTCGACGTGTTCGGGGAGCTGCAGCCAGATGAAGAGCCCGCCCTGCGGACGGCTCCAGGTGGCGCCGCTGCCGCTGAAGTTTTCGTCGAGCGCGTCGAGAATGGCGTCGCGGCGGTCTTGCTGGATATCGTTGATTTCCTCGATGTGGCTGTAGAGATGGGAGGTGGAGAAGCGATGCACGGCCCATGAGGCGAAGGTGTTCACGGAGCCGCCGCTCTTTGCGCCGATCGCGCGTTCGAGGAAGGGCCGGGGGCCGGTCAGATAGCCGAGCCGCATACCGGGCGCGATGATCTTGGAAAAGGAGGCGACGTAGAGCACGCGACCTGTTTCGTCCAGAGAATGGAGGGAGGGAACGTCGGTGCCCTCGAAGCGCAGATCGACATAGCAGTCATCCTCCAAAATAGGCACGTCATACTGCTGCGAGAGGGCCACCAAGGCTTTGCGGCGGGCGAGGGTCATGGTCCAGCCCTGCGGATTCTGGAAGGTGGGCACGGTGTAGATCAGCTTGGGGCGTTTGCCCTCGGCGCTGGCGGTGCGGATGGCCTCTTCGATAGCGGCCGGGATCATGCCCTCTTCATCGGTGGCGACGCCGCGCAGGTCGGCGTTGAAGCGGCGCAGGGTATTGAGGGTGCCGGCGTAGACGAAATCTTCGGTGAGGACGACATCGCCGGGATCCAGCAGGGTTTCGGCAACCATGTGGATGGGCTGGCTGGAGCCGTCGGCGAGGATGATATCGTCGGCGGTCACGTTGATCGCTCGGTCGCGCTGCAGCTTGGCGGCCACGAACTCGCGCAGAGGTGTGTAGCCCTGGGGATTGGCGTAGAGGGAGAGGTCGCCGCCTTCGTCGTCCATTGCCTGTTTCAGGCCATCGAGAAGTCCTGCCAGAGGCAGAGAGCCGGGATCCGGATAGGCGACGGCAAAGTCGTAGCGGCCGCGTTTCCCCGCGCCCAAGCCCTTTGGTTCAGCCGCATTGCTGGCATACATACCAGCCCAGGTAAATTGCGCTGGGGGTTCGCTGCTTGGGTGCTGGCTATTGGTTGACATGAGAGAATCTCCACTGTCGTGTGATCGGGAGGTTTTTCAGGATAGAGGCAAGGAAAGAGTAACTGCCAACAGGCAAAAAAGCAATTGTGCACCCCTGTGTGCAGTTGTGTAGGCAGACGGAAACTGCGATAATTCGGGATGCGTTACCGCATCACAAACTGCACGCGGGGGCGCCACACGTCATTCACCAGACAAGGACTCAGCCCTATGGCAACCTTCGAAAGCTCTAAACAGTTGATCGCGGAGGCGTCCCAGTCTCTGCCCGGCGGGGTGAATAGCAACTACCGGTTGGGGATTGCGCCGACGCCGCTGGTTTTTGAGCGGGGGGAAGGGCCTTACCTGTATGACGCAGACGGCAACCGGCTGATCGACTATTACCTGGGCATGGGGCCGATGATTCTGGGGCACAATCCGGCGCCGGTGTTGGAGGCGGTGCAGGGGGAGCTCGGGTCGGGCATTCTTTATGCCGGACAGAGCCGGGTCGAGCAGGAGGCGGCCAGGCTTGTCTGCGAGATGGTGCCGTGTGCGGAGCGGGTGCGCTTCAGCTGCGCGGGCAGTGAGGTGGTGCAGGCGGTGATCCGGCTGGCGCGGGCGGCGACGCAGCGTTCGGTGATCATCAAGTTCGAGGGGCACTACCACGGCTGGATGGACAACATTTTGTGGAGCATCGCGCCTACGCCGGAGGAGTACGGTCCGGAGGAGGCGCCGAACGCGATTCCCGCCAGCGCGGGACAGGACCTGCAGGCCGGGTTACACACTGAGGTGCTGCCGTGGAATAACCTTGAACTGTTGGAGAGGCGACTCGAACGCGGGGATGTGGCGGGCGTGATCATGGAGCCGGCGATGTGCAATACGAGCACGGTGTTTCCGGCTGCGGGCTATTTGGAAGGAGTGCGGCGCGCATGCAGTGACGCCGGCACTGTCCTTATATTTGATGAAGTCATCACCGGCTTCCGGGTTGCGCCGGGCGGCGCGCAGGCCCATTTTGGGGTGACGCCGGACCTGGCGACTTTTGGCAAGGCGATTGCGAGCGGTTTTCCGGTTTCCTGTTTTGCGGGGCGCGCCGACCTGATGGACCTGTTTGTCAGCGGCGGCGTGATGCACGGCGGCACGTTCAATGGGCATCCGGCGTGCATGGCGGCGCTGGTGGCAACGCTGGAGGAACTGAAAAAGCCGGAGACATTTGCCGGGCTCGGCAGGCAGGGAGCGCGGCTGATGGAGGGCATCCGGGAGGCGTTGGACGCGGCCGACATCGCGGCGAGGGTTGAAGGTTTTCCCCAGGCCTTTCACGTAGGGTTTGGGGTGGAGGGGCAGGTCACAGATTACCGCAGCTCGTTGCAGGCGGATAAGGCGCGCTATGTGCGCTTCACGGAGGCTCTTCACTATCGCGGCGTGCGCGCGCTGGAACGGGGGGCCTGGTTCCTGTCGACGGCGCATACGGCAGATGTAGTTGACGAGACGGTGGCCGCGGTGGCTGCGGTGGCGCGGGAAATTTGAGGTAGCTTCAGGCGGCTGCCGGGACCTTCCCCGGCCACTAATCGGTGATCACTGGCCGCCATCTTTCCAATAGAGCTCTTTCAGGCGGCGAATGTATGCCCGGTCCCGTTCCTCGACGGCCTCGTCGAAGTCGGCGGGGTCCAGGAACCAGGGCTCCCCCTTCAACATTTGTTCGCGGAGTTTTTCATTTTCGATGGCGCGGGGATTGCGCGCATCTTCGGGCCATTTCCAGATGCCGGCGAGGTCGTAGTGCAGGAAGGGGCCTTCGTGAGGCATGCGGAAGCCGAAGGTGGAAACGATCCCCAGTTCGATATCCTCTGCGCTGGCCATGCCTTCGGCCCACAGCAGGCTGGCCTCCCTGACCATGGCGTGCTGAATCCGGTTGATAAGATATCCTGATTTCTCCCCGCGCACACGGATGGGGATTTTGCGGGCGCTGCTCAACAGTTCGCAGGTGAGCTCGAAGGTCTCGTCGGTTGCGCCGGGCCCTTTGGCGACCTCCAATCCGGGGACGATATGCGGCGGCGCGAAGTAGTGGGTGAGCACCAGCTTGTCCTGGCGGCCGATGTGGGCGCCGATGTCGCTGAGGACGAGGCGCGAGGTGTTGCTGGCGAGAATCGTATGGGGCGGGCAGAGTTCGTCGAGCTGTTTGAACAGCGCCTGCTTGTCGGGCAGCCGCTCGACGATCGCTTCGGTGATGAAATCGCTCTGTCCGGCCATTTGCGCCAGGTCGGTGGTGGTGGTGATCCGGGCCAGCGTTTCCTCGGCGCGCGCCTGGCTGATCAGTTCGCCCTCGACGAAGAGCTGCAGCGCATGAGCGATGTTGGCCCTGGTGCCGGTCAGCGCTTCATCATTGAGGTCGCTGATGATGGTGGGGTAGCCCCACAGGGCGAAGTTGATGGCGATGCCGAAGCCCATGGTGCCGCCGCCGACGACGCCGACGGTTTTGATATCGGATAGCTGCATGGTTTTCGTCTCCGGTCTTCAGCGGCCGTTGGCCAGCAAAACTCCCCTGGCCAACGGCACTTGGTGACTATCTACTACCGTTAGTTACTGCCGTTAGCCAGTGCCAGTTCATGCAGCGGCTCAAGCTGGCCGGCGTGCATCGCTTCGTGGAAGACCAGATAGAAGTGCAGCCGCTGATCTACGGTGACACCCTTTTCCTCATCCAACATTTCATCCAAGCGGGTTTCCGGCATCTTTTCGAGGGCGGCGACGACCTGGTCGGACAACTCATCAAGACGCGCCAGGATGGTTTCGAGGGGGATGGCTTTATCGGGGTCGGTCAACGGTTCGGAGCCAAAGCCGTAGAGGGCGAATTCGTCTTCGTCGGGCTTGCTGACGCCGTCGATCACGCCGAGGTACTGCGCCCGATAGACCATAATATGGCCGAGGATCCAGTTCATGCAGTTGGCGGGGATGGGTAACTGCAACATGCTGTCGGCATGGGACAGGCCCTCGGTCTTCTGCTTGATTATGTTGTTGACGGTCCCGAGCATGCTGACATACAGGGTTGGGCTGTGCACAAGCAACTCCTTTCTTAACTAGATCTGACTGGTTTTTGCGGTGGGTGCAGGTCGCTAGCCACTGACCACCGGTCATTCATATATGTTTTCCATCTGCCAGGCTTCAAGCGAAACGACGCGAGCGTCCTGGCCCTGCGAGCGCAGTGAGACGCCGATGCTGTCCTCCCGCTCGGGATAGACGCGCGTGGCCACGCACTGCTTGCCGTTGACGAAGACTTCGACGACGCTTTTGTCGACGAAAACTCTGAGGCGCAGCGGTTCATCCCTATCGAGGAAGACCGGTCCGGTCTCCGGCGCCCGCGAAAGGACGTCGGGCGCGAGGGAGGCGTGGGAGGCGTCGATGGAGATGAGGCTGTAGGTGGCCGCGGCCAGCTTTTCCCGTTGCTCGTCGCTGAGGAGACTGCTGCTGAAGAATCCGGGCCCAGCGCCGTCGTTGACGGCGGCCAGCATGTCCCGCATCCAGCTTTCGGACAGCTCCCAGTAGCGGAAGCCGCGCTCGCGATAGAAGGCGATACGGGTGTACTCCTCACTGCCGGGGGAGCGCAGCACATTCAACTCGATTAACGGCGCGTCGTTGTCTTCGATCTCCATCATCAGCTCGATCGCGTTTCCCCTGATGCTCCCCAATACGATCTCTTGATTGGCCGGCAGGGTCAAATCGGTGATCTGCCGGTGCTCCCGGCGCAGCGATTCGACATCGCCAGCGGGTTCGACCAGCAGCGTGTCGCGGCCGATTTTGTCGGTGCCCTGCAGCGTCAGGCGGCGCGGCAGCGTCATGATCTGGTTCCAGCCCTCGGTCGGTTTGGCCGGGTTCATGTTGAAAATGACGTTGACGCCGCCTTTGCCGTCGGGCGTTGCCGATGGGGCATGGACGCCGCCCGGCTCGGAGGCACCGAAGTTGAAATCATGGTGCGAGGTGACGACGAACTTGTCACGTTCTGTGTCATAGTCGCCCAAGAGGGCCTGACCGCCGCTCATGTGGCCGTAAAAAAGGAGGATGTGGCGGTCGCCGATTGGCCAGAAATAGGGGCAGGCGCCGTCGTCGCCGACGAGCGTGAAGCGGTCATCTTCCACAAACGGGTGCAGATAGTCCCAGTCGACCAGGCTCGACGAGCGAAAGAGGAAGTTGGCGCGGGTGCGCCTGCCGGAGGCTGCGTGGGGCAGGATACTGCCGGAAAGGGCGTAGTAGTGGTCCCCTTTCTTCCAGATGCAGGGATCGAAGACCCGATAGGGCAGGGGCGAGCCGTCGGCACTGGCCTTGGGAATGACCGGCGCGCCGGTGAGCTTTTCCCAATTGAGCAGCAGGGGATCATGCGAGACGGCCACCATGTTGCCCACCGTGGTGCCGTGATACATGGCGATAACTCGATCCTCTTCGACCAGCGCCGCGCCCGAATAGCAGCGTTCCTCCGGATTGGGGTAGATGGCATAGGGAAGGTCCTGCCAGTGGATGAGATCATCGCTGATGGCGTGGCCCCAATGTTGACGCGGGTCTTCGGGCGGGCAGGCCTGGTAGAAGAGATGCCAGCGGTCCTGCCAGAAGCAGAGTCCGTTGGGATCGTTGAGCGTGTTTTCCGGGTTGACATAGTGGTATATAGGCCGGTGGGAATCACCCTGGTAGCGTTTGCGATAGGCGAGCAGCCGCTGCATCAGGGGATTTGTCTCGAGCGCGGCCTCCTGCTCAGCCAGTGTCCCGGGAAAACTGTAATGGGGCACAAGGGAGGTGTTATCGGTTCTCTCGGCAGCGCTCATGGATGCTTCTTCCTTCCGCGGCTTGCAGTTCGTAAGCAGTAGCCCCTTGCTCGATCCCAGAGGCGGCGACGGATCACTGACCGGAACGGTTCGCCAGTGCCTGTTCGTACAGCGGCTCAAGCTGCCCCACGTGATAGGCTTCGTGGTAGACAAGATTGAAAAGAAGGCGTTGCGCCACGGTGACGCCTTGCCCCTCATCCACGAATTCTTCCAAGCGGGAATCCGGCATCTTTTCGAGCGCGGCGGCGATCTGCTCAGACAGTGTGTCAAGTCGGGCAAGGAGGGTTTCCAGAGAGATAGCTTTGTCGGAGTCGGTCATCGGTTCGGAGCCGAAGCCGTAGAGGCCGAACTCAGCCTCGTCGGCTTCGCTGACCCCGTCAATGACGCCCAGGCATTGCATGCGATAGACCATGAGATGGCCCAGGATCCAGTTCATGCAGTTGCCGGGGAAGGGCAGCTGCAACATGCTGTCGGCATGGGTCAGGCCCTCCGTCTTCTCCTTGATTACGTAGTTGCTCGTCCCCAGGATGTTGTTGTAAAGGGTCGGCAGGTGCATTAATTTCGCCTTTCACAGAACTGTTCGACCATCGAAATGTGACAGCCGCGTGTTACGAATAGATATCTTCCATCTGCCACGCCTCGAGCGAAACGACGCGGGCGTCCTGGCCCTGCGAGCGCAGCGAGACGCCGACGCTGTCTTCCCGGTCGGGGTAAACGCGCATGGCCACGCACTGCTTTCCGTTGACGAAGACTTCGACGACGCTTTTGTCGACGAAGACTCTGAGACGGACTGGCTCATCCCTTTCGAGGAAGACGGGCGCGGTCTCCGGCGCGCGCGAACGGACGTCGGGCGAGAGGCTGGAGTAGGAGGAGTCGATGGAGATGAGGCTGTCGGTGGCGGCGGCCAGTTTGTCGCGCTGCCAGCCGTTGTACCGCTCCCAGTCGCGGAAGCCGCGCTCGCGGTAGAAGGCGATGCGGGTGTACTCCTCTTTGCCGGGGGAGCGCAGAACGTTCAGCTCGATTAACGGCGCGTCGTTGGCTTCGATCTCCACCATCAGCTCGATGGCGTTTCCCCTCATGCTCCCCAAGACTATCTCCTGATTGGCTGGCAGGGTCAAGTCGGTGATCTGCCGGTGTTCGCTGCGCAGAGATTCGACGTCGCCAGCGGGTTCGACCAGCAGGGTGTCGCGGCCGATTTTGTCGGTGCCCTGCAGCGTCAGGCGCCGCGGCAGCGTCATGATCTGATTCCAGCCCTCGGTCGGTTTGGCCGGGTTCATGTTGAAGATGACGTTTACGCCGCCGTTGCCGTCCGGCGTGGCCGACGGGGCATGGACGCCGCCGGGCCCGAAGGCGCCGAAGTTGAAATCGTGCTGGGAGGTGACGACAAACTTGTCGCGTTCGGTGTCGTAGTCGCCCAGCAGGGCCTGCCCGCCGCTCATGTGGCTGAAGAAAAGGAGGATGTGACGGTCTCCGATCGGCCAGAAGTAGGGGCAGGCGCCGTCGTCGCCGACGAGGGTGAAGATGTCGTCTTCCACGAACGGGTGCAGGTAGTCCCAGTCGACCAGGTTGGGCGAGCGGAAGAGGAAGTTGGCGCGTGTGCGCCTGCCGGAGGCCTTATGGGGAAGGGTGCCGCCGGAAAGGGCGTAGTAGTGGTCGCCTTTCTTCCAGATGCAGGGATCGAAGACGCGATAGGGGAGAGGTGAGCCGTCCTCGCTGGCGATGGGAATGACGGGCGCGCCGGTGAGCTTCTCCCAGTTGAGCAGCAGCGGATCGTGCGAGACGGCCACCATGTTGCCCACTTTGGTGCCGTGATAGATGGCGATCACGCGATCGTCCTCGACCAGCGCCGAGCCCGAAAAACAGCATTCCTCGGGGTTAGGATAAATGGCGTAGGGCAGGTCGCGCCAGTGGATGAGGTCGTCGCTGACGGCGTGGCCCCAATGTTGACGCGGGTCTTCGGGGGGATAGGCCTGGTAGAAGAGATGCCAGCGGTCTTGCCAGAAGCAGAGTCCGTTTGGATCGTTGAGCGTGTTTTCCGGGTTGACGTAGTGGTAGATGGGCCGATGGGGATCGCCGTCATAGCGCTGGCGATAGGCGAGCAGCCGTTGCATCAGGGAATTGGTCTGCAGCGCGGCCTCCTGCTCGGCCAGCGTTTCGGGAAAACGGAATTGGGGCACGAGGGAAGTGTTATCGGTTCTTTCGGCGGCGCTCATTGGTGCTGTTTTCCTTTCTTGGCTGGCGGCTCGTAATCCGTGGCTGGTTGCGGGTGAGCGGCCGCTGTTTACTGGCCGCCGCTGTTCGGTAGAGGATGGGGCTGGACCAGAATGCCACCGTTCTCATAGGATTGGATGGCTGCCCACGTGTACTCCAAGGTAGCGAGGGCGTCGCGGCCCGAAGCCCGCAGTTCACTTTTCGGAACTCCGTTGCTCACATCTTCGAGAAAGGCGTGGATGCGAAGGGGAAAGGTCTCGTCGAAGTCGGTGATGCCGCTGTTGGTGACCTGCGGCGGCGCGGCGCCTTCGGCGGTGGGAGCGGGCCAGTATGTGATCTTTTCGATGCAGTTTTCGATGCAGAAGGTGCCGCGGGTTCCGCCGACCTCGACGCTCCACCAGCCGCCGTGTCCGAAGGTGGCGTCGCCGCGCTGGCTGAGCAGATAGCCGGCGGCGCCGCTGGCAAACTGCAGGTGGATGCTGTTGACGGAGAGCATGGGGTCGTCGGCCTCTACGCGGAAAGCGGGCCGGCTGAGAAAGGCCTGGACGTGGGTCACGTCGCCGCAGAAGTGGCGCATGACGCTGAACGGGTGGGCCAGGAAGGCTTTCACATGAAAGTAGGGGAAGCCGGCGACATTGGGCGCGCTGTTTTTGGTGTAGGTTTGTTCGCCGCCGTTGAAGCCCATCTTGTGCAGGCAGTAGATTGGTTCGCCGATCTGGCCCTGCTCCATGTACTGGCGGGCCTTATCGGCCGGGGGCGTAAAGTAATGGTTGAGGTTGCAGCCCAGGTAGAGGTCTTTTTCGGCGGCCTTGGCCACCATTTGGCGGGCCTCTTCGATCTGGTTGGAGATCGGCTTTTCCACCAGCACGTGCTTGCCGGCCTCCAAAGCCTCCATGGTCGGCTCGAAATGCCAGCTGCCGTTTTCGGCGCCGCCGGTGGAGACATCGACGATGTCCAGCTCTTCGTGCCGCAGCATATCGGCGAGGCTGGTGTACCCGCGCACGCCGTGCATTTGCGCGGCCTCGTCGGCGCGCTCTTTGATCAGATCGCAGACGGCGACCAGTTCGGCGAGGGGGTCCTGCTGATAGGCGCGCGCGTGCCTTTCGCCGATGCCCCGCGCGCCGACAATCCCAACTTTGCGTGTCATCGTCCTATCCTATGGTTACCTGTATTGGGGGAGGCAGTGAAAGTCCATTCTTCTGGAATCGATCACACCTGCCGATTGTTTGGTATGGAGGCGTTGTCAACGTCATCAACTTTACACCGCCTGCACACATTTCACAAGAGCAGAGCCAACAACATGCAACCCTGATTCCTGTAGATTTTACTGCCGGCGCTTGCGTCAACCCATTCAGTTGCCCAGCTGCTGCTGATGCCCAAGAAATTGGGATACACTCCAAGGCTCTGATTGGGAATGGATATACCCCGGCAGGTGCAAAGGTTTTTCCGACATCTACGATCTGGCAGAAAGAGTAGAACAGGCCGACAGTGACAGCAACGAGGCGAAACTACAGGAAGGAGCGGCGTTATTTTCCTACTGTCCGGGCGGCTGAAGTTGCACATGTCCCAAAACAGTTTCCGGCTCCCACACTCCTACTTCGACGGTCGGCGTCGACGTCTCCACGTCGTAGACAACCATCCGCAATTCGTACTCACCCGCGGCCAACTCACTCGGAATTTCGAGATCAAAAACGGTACTTACCGGTTTAGACGGCCATAGACTGGTAGTAAGGGGATAATCGATCGGCTTTCTCAGGACATGATCTCTTTGGAGGACCCTTGCGCCAACATCATCATACAGTCGTAAAGATATCGAAAAGTCAACCGTCAACTCCGGTGTGGTCTGCCAGAGCATTCCAACCAATAGAGAGCGATTTTGCTCTGCGTCGAACTGCTGCGGCCCAGGCAGTTTTGCCTTACTTGCGCCCAAGGCGAGGCCTTCCAGCGTGATGCCACCATCATAGATGACTGGATGCGGCAGGTCTTCGAAGAGAACCCATTCTCGGCTGCGAGAGATATCCTCGTAGGAATCGACATAGACGCCGTCGAATTCTTCAGTGCCGGCATATCTTCCGTACTTGTCCAGAAGGATGGTGAGGAAGTTGGCCCTAAAGTTTGCCCTCCACTCAATTGTAGGAGACCAATCAACCCAGTTCACAACTTTCACTGTAGAAACATTCTCCATTTTCGCCAGCAACGCTTCGATGTGATGGTCGAGGTCTGGCACTTCGGTGAAGAGCCTCATGACTGGTGTTTCTCCTTGATACAGATAGTCAAAGGCATCATGTCTCTGGGCAATGAAGTAGATTGTATCTTTCTCGGCAGGCCGTGCGTTCAGCCTCTGGGCGAAACTTGGCCAGATCATATTATAGTGGTGGTCACTTTCTGCCATCCCTTTTTCGAAAACGGCACGAAAGGTGATCGCGCCCTGGATCAAGATCACGACACTGATCGCAGTGCCGAAAAGCAGCGGCCGATATCTCACCCCCGCCGGTATGCGAGAAACAGACCACTGGAATGTCTCCCACACGCCGACTCCCACCAGCAGATAGATAGCGGGCACTGCTCCGACTATGCGCATCGTGCTTTTTGCGTCGGAAAGGAATGCCGGCATAAACAGCAGCCCCACCCACAGCAGCAACAGACGATACGCCGGCCTCCGCTTCCACTGCCAGACCGCGATCCCCACACCCAGCCAGAAGAAGAGCGCTTCCCATGCGTTTAGCATCACAGCATGTTCAAAGGGGGAACAGCATCCCGCCAGGAGGTTAAAGCTGAACTTGGACAGAACGTCCCACACATTGGCCACCAGGATACTCGCCAGCGTCGTCACGGAGGCGCCTTGAAACTCCCGGAAGATAAAGAGCGACTGAACGTGACGATTGAAAAAGTCGTCGGGATATCGAATGTAGTGGAGGAAAATTGGCGCAGCTACCAGCCCGGCAACGCCTGTGAATGTGGCTGCCCAAGGTATTTCGGTCTGCAAACGCTTCAGGGTCACAGAGCGGAATGGCAGCAGAAAGGTCGTTCCGAAAAGGAGGAATAGAAAGGGTACAAAACGGGCGGGATAATAGGTGTAGGGCAGTAACCCCGCGCACACGCCTGCCAGTACGATTCCCCACCAGCGGCGCCGCGTCCATCCCCACCACAGCAGGGCCAGACATAGTGCAAGAAGGAGCGGCAGAAAGCTGCCTCGATATGAAGTGCGCCCCAGGATGGTCTGGCCGAGCGACACGGCCAGCATACCGGAGGCAACGCTTCCTACCACGAGGCCGCGCCAACGCGTCTCCCGCCCGTTTTGGTCCCATCCGAACAGTAAACGCCCTAACCAGAAGAGCACAAAGACGGTGCTTGCGCTGGCCAGGGCTGTGGGCAAACGGAGCGCGAGCGGCGTGCGACCCAGCAATTTCGTCGTCAGGGCTATCAGATAAACGCCGAGCCCTTCCTTGTCGCCAAAGATAAGCTCCAGCTCTCCCTGCAACACCTGGAGCGCGTATATTCCGTTCCAACCTTCGTCGAACTTTAGTCCGGGCGCGAGTTCGTGCAAACGGTACAGGCGCAGGAACAGCGCGACGACGGCCAGCGCCCAGAGAGTGGCCCAAGGCGTCAATGCAGTCCGGTTGGCCCAATCTCGGGTCATTTCTTACAGTTTAAGAGTTGAGTGAATGCATTCGACAGGGAAAGGTCTGACGAAGGCGGCCTTTTGGGCACCTGTCGCCGACCTTCGTCCTTTGCCACACACCGCATTTACGCCACAACCGCGGCGTAGAGCGCCTTGAGATATCCGATCGAGTAGGCCCAGCCGACGTCGAGCGTCTCGTTGTCACCGGGCAGGTGAGGGATATGATCCGGATTGATGTAGCCGCTGAAGCCGACGTTGCGCAGTTCGCGCAGGATTCGGGCCATGTTGAGGTCGCCGTCGTCGAGCAGTGTTTCTTCAAAACCGCTGGCAGTGGCGAGGCTGCCGCGCACATTACGCATGTGGAGCATGAAGATCTTGCCCTTGCGCCCGTAGTTGTTGATCTCATCGATAACGAGCGAACTGCCGCCGGCCTCGGAGCGGGTGCCGATGCAGTAGACGTAGCCGACGTTGGGGCTGGGGAAGGCGTCGATGATGCGGTGGAAGCCGATGCCGCCGAATGGTGTATCGACATTGGGCGTATCGGACGGGTGGACGGCCAGCTTGATGTCGTATTCCTCGGCGATTGGGGTCAGGCGCTCGAAGGCATGGCAGAAGCGATCCCACCAGCGCTCCAGCTCGGCGCGCGAGGGGATGTCGTGTGGTCCTTGCACGAGCGTCTCGGCGCGGGCACTGTAGCCGCCGCGATGCTTGGTGCGGTACCTTTCCATCATGTGCGGGAAGACGTCCCCTATCACGCGCTGGCGAGCGATGGGGAGACGGACCTTGCCGTAGACTTCGAGAGCTTTGGCGGCGTTGTCCAGCTCATCCTCGGCGCCGACGCGCTCGTCGATGTAGGTCTGCGTAAGGGTGGGGAGGGTGACGCGGTTGATGTCGATGCCGAAGGAGCGCACTCGCTTGCGCAGCGCGCGCACTTCATCCAGGTCCGGGTAGCCCTGGTCGGCGACGCCAGGCATGTCTGTGTCGCCTCCGAAGTCGATGGCGTCGGCGCCGAGGGCCACTTTCTGGCGCAGCCATTGGTCGGTTAGCTCTGATTGGTGCTTGAAGATTGAGACGCGCAGCATGTTTTTGTCCTTTGCAGCGGTTGGCGCGGCGACTCCAAGGGGTGGTCAGGCTGCTTTGGAGTTTCCGCGCAGAGATAGAATGGGCGCCAGTCAGCACGCGTTCAATTAGCGAGATGGTAGCGCATTCAACGTTCAGGAACGCGTGCTTTCGACATTGGCAAGTGAAAGCATCTTCGCCTGTAAAGACTCCACAACTGAATCCCGGATGAAAGCGCTGGCGTTCAGTATTTCAATCCCAATGCGTTCTCCGTCGTTGTTTGGTTCAGCCATGATGTTGGGGCCTAGCTCCATACTCCCCATTTCTGGCTCATCGGAAATCGCCAAATGCAGTACATCTTCCTTCTCGAAGTAGACCATCTTCATCTTAATTCAATAATATGTCTCGCTTTTGCGTTGTCGCATCTCAAAAGCGCATGTCACAGAGTTCTTTGATCTCATCAACAGCCGACCCCCGCCAACCTTCCACTTCAGGTCTATGGCTATCGTAGACATCACGCAGATCGATTCGTTTCAGTACTGGTAGCATCCCTATCACCGCCGCTCCTGTCAACTCCTGGCTGCTGCCGTCGCCGACATAGATACATTCCTGCGGATCCATCTCCAGGCGCTGACAGATTCGATGATAGATAGCGCTTGCAGGCTTCTTGATCCGTTCTTCGCAGGAAAAAACGGGGACGTCGATGAAGCGGGCCAAGGGAGATTTCGGGAAGAGCAGCGGGACCGAAGGACCGCAGTCACTGATAAGGCCGAGCCGGTGTCCTGTTTGCTTCAGCTTGTCCAGCGCTTGCAGGACTTCTGGCTCAGGTACGATTGCGTTGGCGATGAATTCGTAGTGAAAAGTGGCGGCCTGTGTAATCTGAGTTTGATTTGCTTGAACGCCGGCGCGACAGCAGACATCGGAGACAAGGTCCTCGTAGGAGGTGTAGCGGCCCAGGCAGCTGTCGTGGTAGGTTTCGCCCATGAGCTGCCAGAATTCCGGGTAGGGCACGCTGACCGCAGCGGCCATCTGCGCGTTTACCTGGTCGTACTCGCGGCGCGTGAAACTGTTGACCAAGGTGCCGAAGAGGTCGAAGATAACAGCTTTATGGCACATTGTTTCTCTCAAGAGTGATCTGGCGTTTTACGAGGTGAAGAAATCAAAGACATTGCCCAGGTTCGAGGTGCTTGCCTTGTAGATCTCGGTGTACTGGCAGCGCGTACAGGTGACGGTGGTGAACTTTTTGTTCTGGACGTCGAAGATCTTGGCAAAGGTGCCGCCGGTGGCCTGGAAGATATCGGTCTCGAACTCGAGATTGTCGCATTTGGGGCAGTTCCATTTTTCGTGCTGCATGGTTTTGGTTTTCCTTGTGATAGATGGCTCAAAAGCGAGCGACGCAGCGGCTGGTGGTAACAGCCGCGCTACCTGCGCAAGTTCCACCCGTTCAAATTCCGGGCTTCCTTTAGCTCATTGCGGGACACATGAAGATCTGCGCTCAGGTGACTGCCCAATTCGGAGATGTCGATGGCGCTACCAAGCGCAAAAGACAGAGCCTTATGAAGAGAGAAACGGTGCCGCAACACACAGATGTGGAGGGATAGACCCGGCGTCTCAACGTCGTTTTCGAATTCGCTCTGCACTTGGGCAGACCGCGGTCCGGGCATCGGCGGACAGCTAGAAGTTGGACCTTCGCATATAGGGCGCATCCGATGACTGGCTTGATCCGAAGTCTTCACCGCAGTAGCGGCACTTGATCGCTTCGGCTTTGACCAGTTCGGCGCAGTAGGGACAGTACTGCATTGCGCCGCTCTGAACCATTCTTTGCTCAAGCACCGGCTGATTTTTGGAGACAGCGATCGCCAAGACAAAGCTCACCGGGCCCAGCAGCAGCCCAAGGACAGACCACACACACCCGCTTCGCCCCTTGTTGGTAGCGACGACAGCGCCGACAAGACCAAACACAAGCCAGATCGCTGCGAATGAGGCACCGTTAGTTAGCAACTCTGTTTGCCCGAGCAGGTCGGATAGATCGATTGGTGGTAGTTCCATTGTTGTTTCCTCTCTTCCTGGAAAACTGTTCTCAGGTCATTACGGCTTGGACACAGCCACCCTATAACCTGCCTTCTCATACAACGTCTTCCCTGTGCTCTCTATCTCCTTCAGAAAAGAAGAGCCTTGTTTCTTGAGATATTCGTATTCGCCCTTGGTATAGAAGATGAGGTCGATGGGAACACGCCTGTTGACTGTTCGGAGGCGCTCCCTCACCATGAGCCTGCTCTGCGTTCTTTCCCCATAGGTCTGTGAGATATCCTCAGAGTCCAGAATGACCAACAGATCGATATCGCTTTCCGATTCTTCCGTCTCCAAAGCATGGGAGCCAAATAGCACGATCCGGAAGGGATGGATGGTGCTGAGTAGTGAGACGATTTCGTGTATGGTGCTGCTCTGGGCTTCCATATTCTTGCCGTCAAACCGTTGCCAAGGATCTGCAGGCTTCATGTCAAATCAGCATATAACGTTTGACCCATCTCTCATAATCAGATCGTTTCAAGAGCCCCTTCAGTACAGCACTGGACGCCAGTTGCCCCCGGTTTGGTTACAGAAAGGTCGACAAGTATACTGAATCCGCCTTCCTATCTACCAACTTGCCTGAGGAACCACAATGACACTAAATGATAAAATCGCAATCGTCACCGGGGGCGCGGTCGGGATTGGCGGCGCGATTGCGCGGCGGCTGGCCGCGGACGGGGCGAAGGTGTTGATCACCGACTTTGTGCCGGAGAAAGCCGCTGAAAATGTGGCCCGTATCGAGGAGAGCGGCGGCACGGCCTCCGCCTACGAGGTCGACATTTCGCAACCGGAACAGATTCGGCCGATGATTGAACACGCGGTTGCGCTTTGGGGCGGGCTTCACATTTTGGTGAACAACGCCTGGGGAACCTTAGAGCCGGACGGCACAGCAATCACCCTGACTGAGACTGCCTTCGACCGGGCGCTCAGCGCTTCGCAGAAGGCGGTCTTTCTGAGCGCGAAGCACGGTGTACCGCACATCGAGGCCAGCGGCGGCGGCAGTATCGTCAACATCTCTTCAGTGCATGGGCAACTGGTTGCGCCGTCAAGCCTCGCTTACGAGATGACCAAGGCGGCGATCATCGCCATGAGCCGCCAGATGGCGCTTGATTTCGGGCCGATCGGCGTGCGCGTCAACTGTATCTGCCCCGGCCATATCGTGACCGAGCGCCAGGGCGAACGCTGGGAGATCAATCCTTCTCTGCTGCGTTTCTTTGACCAACACTATCCTCTGCGTCACACTGGCGTGCCTGACGACATCGCCAATGCGGTGCGCTTCCTCTGCTCCGACGAAGCCGGATTCATCACCGGCCACACGCTGGTCGTTGACGGCGGCATGACGATCCAACTGCAGGAAAATCTGGTCCTCGATACAGCCAGGTACTTCCGGGATAATCCTGAGATCGACCTGGACACCTAGTAGCCGATGCCCCGCAGATAGGTGACCATTCCCGCGCTGCGTTTGGCCTCGCTCAGAGGATCATCGCGGCCGGGGATCGGCTGGCCGGGGCAGGCTGTCACCCAGCGATCGTAGCCGATTTCATCCAGAACGACCCGAATGCCCGGAAAATCGACGTTCTCGTGTTCGCCGACCTGGCACCATTGGGGATCGTAGAATCCGTCTGCGCGGCGGGTGGTGGTGGCCCAGTCCTGCAGATGCACGTAGTTCAGCTGGGCGCTGAAATCCCGCAGCGATGCGACGGCGTCATAGCCCCATAACTGTGCGTGGGAGACGTCGATGCACAGCTTGGCGGTGCGCAGATTGTCCATATACAGCTTCCAGTGGTCGATCGAATCAACCAGCAGATTGGTATGGATGTGATAGGTCAGCTCGAGGCCGAACTGGGCCGCGTATTCGGCCCATTCGTCGGCGCCTTCTGCGGCCGCCAAGACATCATCATCGGTGACGGGGCCGTTGTCCGGCTTGCCGCCATTCATGTACATGAAGCAGTCGCAGCCCATTTCGGCTGCGAACTCCATCCGCCGCCGGTTCAGCTCGACGTTTTCGCGATCGCGGCTATCCGGCGTTCCGTTGGCCGTCAGGACGATAAGGGGCATGCCGGCGTCGGCGCAGACACGCCGCAGCCGCGTGGGCGTTCCCATCCAGTTGAGGGGCAGCCGGCTCTCCCAGCCCTGCCATCCTGACTCGGTCAGCTTGTTGAGGGCCGGCTCCAGGTCCGGATTTTGCCAGCGCAACGTACTGTAGGCGAGCTTGTAGCTCATGTGGGTTCTCCTTTGCCCGGTGGGAAGTAGTTTTTATTCAGTGCGCGTCACGTCGTCCTGGGGTTGATAGCCAAGATGGCTGCGCGTCTCCTCGAGACTCCAGGCCATACCGGTGTTGTCGGACATGCCGTTGACCACAATGGCAGGCGCGGGCCACTGACTGGCGTCGGCGTTGATGGCGCGTTCAAAAAGGTGCGCAAAATCCCGGTTCGAAAGCCACATCAGGCGGAACCAGCGCTCCGCCCGCCGGTATCCTTCCGGGTCGGGGTGGGATTCGGCCGCGCCGCTCTCCGCGCGAGGCTCGCCGGTGGCATTGAGCGTTTCGGGAAGGTTGGCGCCCGGCTGACACCAGCCGATACGGACGCTCACAAAGGTCGTGGAGTCATTTGACTGCGCCCCCAGCGCCTGGCAGATGCGTTCGCCCACCATTTTAGTTGTTGAATAGGCGGTAGCGTCGAGGGGCGGGTCAGTCTCTGCCCAGAAGGTGCCGACGCCGAGGGGTCGGTCGGGGGTCAGCGTGCCTGGACCCACGGTCGCGGCGAGCGGATTGTCCTTGTAGCGGCCCATCACGTGATTAGAGGTGGCGAAGACAAAGCGCTCGACGGAAGGGCTGTCCGCTGCGGCAAGCGCTACATTGAGGGTAATGTCGATGGAGATGGCAGCTTCGTCCCAGCTGGCGTCCGGGTAGGGGTTGAATGCGGCGAAGTGAACGACTGATTGCACGCGCTGCAGGGCCTCGCGCCAGCGGCTGTCGCGAGGATCGGTCAGGTCACATTCGAGCAGTTCGATTGCCGGGGTCGTGCCTGTCGTATTCTGCGCGGCGGCAGCCTGCAATGTCTGCAACTGTTGAGACGACGGTGCGCGCAGGTCCAGCCCAATCAGCAGCGGGCAAGAGCTGGTGCGGGCCAGGTGGAGCAGCAGCTTTGTACCCAGGTTGCCGAGCCCGCCGGTTACGGCAACGGAACGAAAGGAAGACATAAGGTAATTATCTCCTGCCGTCGGACTGCGCCATCAGCAACTGATGTATTGAATCGAAGTAACTACTCAGCCGCAACTGATTCGCAACCCTGAACGAGGGGAGCAAAGGTGTTCTTTCTCCCCACATTGTTGTATTTTGGGCGGTCGGGCCTTCGGCCCTCCCTTGTGCAGGGGCTGCGCCCCCGCAACGCCCCCCTACAAAACCATCTCTCACCGACCTTGTGTCCTCATTCCAGCCG
>MKWU01001957.1_pt1 | contig 33122 bp, 26 predicted proteins | sample 809101 | NCBI WGS metagenome assembly MKWU01 (sample SAMN05860141, study PRJNA318959) | sponge metagenome | host: Aplysina aerophoba | place: Slovenia: Piran, Adriatic Sea, Gulf of Piran | collected 2013-05-07
AGAGAGAGGCAGCTCCACGACGGAGACAGGTCAGGCGGTACCCAACCCGCGAATATCAGAGTGATTGACCGTCGTCGTATGTGCCTCCCGCGGCTTGGGCTCAGGGTGCGACCGAAACTGAAACTGACCCTATGCAGGATGTTACTATAAACTGCCAAAGACAGATTAATCCATATCAGAAACTCGACTGGCAAAATTGGGTAGAAGCGATTCAGAAAAGCAAGGCTTTTGAAAACTTCGTCATCCTTGTCATTATGATTGCGGCAGTATCAGTCGGAGCCAAAACCTATGACATTCCTCAATTTACTCTCAATCTAATCGAGACCCTCGAAAGGGTGATTATTACCATATTTGTCGTTGAATTGGTTATCCGACTCCTGGCCACCCGCCCAAGACATATTTTTTTCAAGGATGTATGGAATGTCTTTGATTCCCTTGTGGTAGCGGTCAGTCTGGTACCAATCGAAGATAGTGACATGGCATTGGTCGCACGCCTTGCTCGGGTTTTTTGGATCCTAAGGATAGCGGGCATCAAGCCTGAAATAAAACTCTTGCTGGATTCTTTCCTGATTGCGGTGCCAAAGTTAATGTACGTGATGGTGATGATGTTTATTATTTTCTACATCTACGCAACTTTAGGAAGCCTTCTGTTTGAGACAGTCGATCCTCATTCATGGGGAGACATTGGGCTGGCCATGTTGACTTTGTTCAAAGTGATGACCTTCGATGGGTGGACAGAGATCATGTCTGCGACGATGGATAAACACTCGTGGAGTTGGTTGTACTACTTGTCTTTTATTTTCTTAACTGCCTTCGCGTTCCTCAACATGATTATTGGCATTATTGTCAATGTCTTAGAGGAAGAATACCAATCAATGATTACGGTTGATCCAGATAGAATTAGCAACAAAAATCTATCTCAAGATATCAAGGAAATAAAACTCTTGATTCAATCTCAGAGAGCGGAAACCAATGAAAGATCGTAAACTGCCCGCAGTTTCGAGTACGCGCATCAGCAATGGATACTAATCAAACTAGTCAACGATGCAAAGCTCCACGCATGATGCAAGCGGGAAACCTTAAGACTGACTTCAAATTGGATCTAGCAAATCTCCTTAAGCAACGACTGGCAGAAGCAGGCATCCTCCACGATCACAGCATGGACGTCAGTTCCCTTGCGTCTCGTTATTATGAAATGATGGAAAGACGGATTATTGCCACACCCCGGCGAGTGCACTTTTCTAGAGAAATACACGACTCTTTAGGAAAACTCGCACGCGAAGCGAACCCAATAAAAAGAAGAAGAGCGCTTGAGGCATGGAGAACGGCTTTCTACATTCATCGCCTCCTCGAAGAAGGCGAGAATGTTGTGCGCTTCTTGAGTAAAAAGGTACAAACTTTGACAAGTATGGATGGGATTCTATGGGACTATGGCCTGCACCACTTGCATCTCAATAGAAAAGTTGGCCCATCTGGATTTGTTGAGCGATCTGATTATTTGCTATTTGCACATATCACCCAAGAAAGTGCGTATTTCGTGGACGTGAGATTGCACCCTCAAGCCCAAGGCCTCGGATGGGTTCAGCAGGACCTTCTAGAAATTGCACGATCGAATTGGCCGGAATTGATTGAATCCAAGATACTACGCGGTGTTAGTGGAACCATCCTGACGGATCAAGAGAAGCAGACACTCAGAAGAAAACGTATAAATCACGTAATGCAGGCTGGAGACAATGCTATAGCACCAATTGGTGGTGGAATGATGATGGATGGTTCGAGTACTCTATGTCGGCTATTCGGAATGAAACTCATGCACGAGATAGACTGTCACCAGCACTACTTTGATAGCCCACCCTCTGAACTACTATCTCAACTTGAGGCTAAAGGAGTAGAAATAGCCAACGGGGTCCAATTTCAACTCGCCCCGTTGGACATTCTGGATTTATCAATCGATGTAATTTCCTCCTTGCAAGGAGATGATTGCTTGAGCAGAGATCTTTGCCGGATGGGATTTGTTATCGTAGAGAGTACCAAAAGTTTACCTATTGTGGTTCGATTAGAGTAAAGCTATTGCTCCTTATATGCCAATTCGAAACCAATAAGGGGCTTCAGGGTTTTGTGTGGAATGAGGGTGAGAGGTAGTGCTCCAGGATTTCATTCTGGAGTCAGTCTCATAGAGGAAATCAACAAGTTTTTCGGATTTGTGCAAGACGTCCGGCTTGCACCTCATGATTGCCTCACCTTCCAGACAATCTTAAAGTCTATAGAAATGGTATGAAGGCCGCCTGGCCTGAATCCGGATGCTGGGAGGGTGAACCCTCCAGCACGTCCGGTACGGCATCTAAAGTGCCCAAGGTGGACAATATCGGTTTCCAACAACCAGGCTGGAGGATTCACAGGATGGAGTATAGCAACAAGACCGTGGTCGGGGTGGACACCGCGAAGCAGGTGTTTCAGCTGCACTGGATGGAGCCAGACGGCGGGCTGGTCGATCTGAAATTGTCGCGGAAGAAGTTCGTGGAGCATTTCGCGAACCGGGCGCCGTGCCGGATCGGGTTGGAGGCCTGCGGCGGTTCACAGGAGTGGGCGCGCCGGTTCCGGCGGATGGGCCACGAGGTGATGGTGCTGCCGGCGCAGTCGGTGCGGGCGTTCGTCATCGGCAACAAGAGCGACGTGCAGGACGCCCGGGCGATCTGGACCGCGGTGCAGCATCCGCGGGCGAAAGCGGTGGCGATCAAGGACGAGGAGCAGCAGATGATCCTGGGGCTGCACCGGATGCGGCAGCAGCAGGTGAAGTTCCGCACGGCGACGATCAACTGCCTGCGCGGCCTGCTGTCGGAATACGGAGAGGTGATGCCGAAGGGCCGGGCCGGACTGACCCGGGAGATCGAAGGCGCGCTGACGCGGTTGGTGGACCGGATTCCGGAGATGGGGCAGGAAGAGCTGTCTGCGCAATGGGCGCGGGTGCGCTTTTACGATGCGACGGTCGAGCGGATCGAGCGGAAGCTGGAAGCCTGGTGCGAGAGCCATGAGGCTTGCCGACGGCTGCGGGCGGTGCCGGGAGTCGGCCTGTTGACCGCGACCGCGCTGGTGGCGGCAGTGGGAGACGCGCGGACCTTCCGCAACGGGCGGGAGTTCGCGGCCTGGCTGGGGCTGGTGCCGCGCCACTGTGGCACCGGCGGGAAGACCCGCATCCTCGGCATCAGCAAACGCGGCGACCGCTACTTGCGCACGCTGCTGATCCACGGGGCCCGGGCGTTGCTGGTCAATGGCAAGGATCTGCCGGACTGGATCGAGAAGATCAAGCGGAACAAGCCGTTCAACGTCGCCGTGGTGGCGGTCGCCAACCGGCAGGCGCGGATCGTCTGGGCCTTGCTGGCCCGGGGTCGCGAGTACCGGAAAGATTACGTCAGTCAGCCGCCGCGCGGCTGAAGGACTTCCACTCTTTACTGATTTCACCGGAGGAAGCACGACACAGGTTGCGCAAGGCATTTCCAATTGTGATGGCGAGCAGGACCAGACCTGACGACCCGTAAACCTGACAGTCTCTTTGAGCGGAACAGCTCGAGTTAGAAATGAGGATCGGGTCGGCAGATTCCATCAGGGCCAGCGGGCGATGCTTCGGCGGGACCCGCATCAACAGGTCGAATATAAAACTGCAATCTGGCCGCCCCAGAACTGTCCGGAGAGTGACTTGCGTTACAGACGGCCTTCATATAAAAGTGACTTACGACTCTTGAACGTAACGCGCGAAGTCCTCTTTCCCGGTCTTGACGAGACGGCCGAGGCAATCGCCCAACGAAATTCTGAATAATATCAGTACATATCAGGGCTTCAAATCAATCTTCCATTCCTCCACAACCCTCTCAATATCCTCCTCCGGCAACTTGTCGTGCAGGAATCCCAAAAGATCCTCCTGTCGCGGTTGCCCAAAAACCAGCCGATACAGCGCCAGCCCTCGCTTCAGCCGAGCCAACTGTCCAACTTCCCGGCTATAGGACATAAGCGGCACTCTTCGTTCTACGCGCGTTCCACCTTCCTCGAAGATCCAGTATGGCACCAAGTCAGAAGTCCCATTCGAGCGATCTCTCACCGCCAAATCGAACATCACCTTCCAGGGGTCGGATGGAATTTCAGCAAGCCGGGATAACGCTTGCAGGCCATACGCCTCAGCCAGATTCTTCCGCACCGCATGCCCCTTAAAACGGTGTACGCGCCCTTCGCGCTGCTCCAGGTCAACAGGATTTGAAGGCAGATTCCAGTGCATCACCGCGTGACACCATGTATGGAAATCCAACCCTTCCTGCCCAACAGACGTTGAGGCGAGAATAAACGGCCGGAACGGGGAATTGAATGCAGTCCTGACGACGTCAGCACGAGCAAGAGTCTGATCTTTATCGTCTTTCAGTTCACCAAACCGCAAAGCGAAACGTGAACGTACATTGAAATCGCGGTGCACGACCTGCCCTTGATCTTCGTTTACTTGGTATTCATCCACCCGTACTTGGGCAGTCCGGATGGAGAGTGACCTAGCGAGAGCGCCTGCTGTTTCTTTTACCCGTTGGGCCGGGCTGACAGAAATTAATCCAAGGGCTTCCTGGAGGACATGTACCTGCTCGTCAAGCAGTGCCTGGAGATTCCCGTCAATACTGTATTGGAGAGCGCGTCTCCAGTAAGGCGTTTTCGAATCCTTCCCACGTAACAAACCAATCGACTCAGGCATGTTAAACAGCGTCCTGAATCCCGATGCCCCGTGCGCTGCAGCAGAAAGTATGGCAAGGTCAGCAAGAGGGAATTCCGGCGGCACCACACGCCGCAACGCACGCAATACACAAACCCCAGGGCCGCCTAGAGCAAGTTCAGCGGCTACCCGGACGAGGTCAGAGGGAACCCTCCCTAGCGGCGGATCCAAACGGTTTTCTGCGGCTTCTACAAAATATTCAACATGCTCGGGGAAATGCATACCGGATTCATCCTCCGCGGCCGTTGCTATCCAGCCGCCCTCCTCTCTATCGCGGCACCAACCCACCGCCCCTTCACACATTTCCGCATCCAGCAGAATCGGCAGCGCCCAATACCATCTTTCGTCCTTGCGGCCGGTACGCGGATAACCTGCAGCAATGCGCCGCACTTCCGGGCGAAGCTTTTCCTCCGCAAGATTCAGGAGGCGACTGCGAGGTAATGGCGCTCCATTCCCGTGTTCGAGGGTCAAAGCCAAAGGATCTACGAGCGTCGCGAGAGAGGGAGAAGGATACAGGCGTGCGAGTGCATTCATTCCCGTCAGGCGTCCTTCGGTCTCTCGGGCGAATTGAAGAAGCGGCTTGATATCTTCATGGAGTTTCTCGCGCTCCAACTGTCTTCTCCGGCCCAACTTCGCGATCATCCGCCGCTCTGCCTCATAGGAACAGACAGTAGCAATAGCATCTGGAACAAGCGACCACGATGAAAACACCAGCGATTTGGTCACGCTCCCAATATTTCGAAAAGACCCCGCTGGCTCTGAATACGGCATTGAGGGCGGCATCCACAGCAGTTTCCATAGGCCCCGATCCAGGGTGTCTGAAAAAAGGCTCCGCATGCGACTATTCGACGGGTCGAGCTCCTCGTAATTGTCGAGTCTCTCCCGTCCCAGCAGGCTACTGGCATCTCGCTTGAATGAATCCAGTACTGCGGGCGGAGGCCGTTTCGCCTTCTCCACCAAGTTTTCTCGTAGTTTGTAGTGTCGAAGAAAACTGAGTGCATAGGGACTGGATTTCCAATATTCCAGAGAGTCTGGGGCGGACACAGCCTGGGCTAACGAATCGACGAGCCGAGCCTGACGCAAATCTGAGGCCGCAACTGTCGCAGGACGAGGTGGCTCCGCAAGCATTGCATCGCGAGTACAAGTCACGGCAACTCGTTCGGTTCGGCACATCACTCGGCGTAAGCCGCGCTCAAGGCTGCCCCGGGCGGCAATGACCGGATCAGCCCCCTCTTCACCAACAGCGTAAAGCGCCTTTCGGTAGCGGGCGATACCCTGCTCTATTGCCTTGACTGCGTTCGAGTCGTTATACAGGAATTCAAGAGTCTTCAGGAAATCAGGGTAATGATCGTCCTCTTGCTCATGATCGAGGGAAAGCATCTTGTAGGGCGTCGCCGACAGCAGCAACACCCTGACGTCCTCATAGCCAAAAAGCTTTTGAGCAAGCCTGGCTGCTTCGCTCTCCTCGCCCAACAATTCCCGGAAACGCTGGAATTCGTCCAAAATGACCAAGTCCGGCTTCAGGGCAACGATACACACTCGCGCAAGCGTATGCCGAAGACGCGCAATTAGGTCGAAGCAGGCATCCTTGAGTTCCCAGGGAACGTTCCTCAATCGCCGCCGGTCTGAAAAACGCTCGGAAAGTCGTTTGAGGTCATTCCGAAGATCCCGATCCTTACGGATCGCGCCGATGAATTGCTTGCGGATTTCCCGGTTCAGCCGCTTGTCCCAATGCTCGACATACCATTCCCAGTTTTCACGCCCAACCTCGCCTTGCAGCAAATTCAGCAACCCGCGAGTGTTTTGCCCCAATCCCGCTTTCTCCAACATCTTGAAGATGACGATCCGCTCGTCCATCCTCCCGCACCGGGATTTCAGGTCGAAAGAAGTCCCCGGCGTGAAGCTGACAAAGTTGACGTGCCGCTTCGACAGGTCGTGGACCTGGGTCGGCAGCAGCGTTAGGCGAGTGGCAACCGCAAAAGCCTCCTCTTTCCGAACATTGAGGCGGCGTACGTTCTGTTCCGCAATGGCGGCATTCGAACATACGTAGACGACGTTGATCCGATCCTCCTTGTCATGCAGGTGTTCGAGCATGCGCGCGATGACACCCCGCGCAACCATCGTTTTGCCAAGCCCCACTTCATCGGCAACAAGAAAGCGTCGTCTTGAGGCACCGTTCGAATACAGCTGTTTGAAGGCATGGTTGACGGTACGGAGCTGGAAATCCTTCAGGCCTTCGAGCACAGGCTTGGGATCAAACCGATTTCGTTCCACTTCTAGCCCCTGCCCAGCGCTTTGTCGAACGTTGCCCAGAGTGCGCGGAATTCCTCAGGAATGAAGTTGTCGGAGTCTGTCTCTGATTCCAGTCGTTCCACGGCACCACGGATCTCATGCAGTCTGGTGGGGTCGCGGCTGAAAGCGCGAGTCATCTCCTCAAGCAGAGGCAAGACATCCTCGCCCTTGTCCGACCATTGCCCGCCAGCTCCCGATCCTATCCCGTCAATGTTCTGCCCCAAACCTCCATCGAATTCACCAAGCAGCAGAAGGAGATAACGTAAAAACCCTTCACGGTTCTTGAGGGCCGCACGCAGAATCGCAGCATGTCGGCCTTCAGGCGGATCATCTAGCGGCAGATTCAATGTGAAACGTGTCTCCATGCCGTCCGGGTCGGATACGACTTCAAACGCGATGAGCCCAGTAACCGACTGAAGGGAATAAGCCCCAAGATTTACGATCCCTCGACTCATGGACCCGAGCATGTTGACAGCATGTGTGTCTCGTACCGTAATCGGCCAAGCGCGAAGCGCCTTTACGCCTTGAAGGTCTATCGCCGTATTCCCACTGAGATTAAGTTGCCATTTCCCGCTACGGGTGTCTTCGACACACCCCACCCGGAATTTGGCTGCCGTCAAAGCTTCACGAACGCGATCACGTATCTTTTCCCCTTCCTCCTTTTTCGGATCAACTTCAGATTTCCCGTCCGAAGTCCAAGGCACGATGTATTCACCAATTCCATCCTCACCAAGCAATGCATCAATTCCCCCTGTCCGGCTTCCAGCGAGTTCGGCGAAAAACTCGACGTTATGCCCGCCGACAAGTGCCGAAGTGGTCGCATTCGCCGATCCAACATAGACTCGGACCTTGTCCCCCTTCTCAGTCACGATGGCCTTGGCATGTAGTCCATACATGTCGTGCCCAGACATGTCCTCGCCATCATCGGATTCCACCGCATCATTGAGAATCTCGACCCGTTCGAACATTTCACCCAGGTCGCGTTCAAGCCCGTCGAGTTCCTCCGGGCGCGAAACGAGGGCTTCCGCTTTCTTGGTCGTCCCGGCAAGCGCCTTGAGAGCCGGAATAGTGACGAACGGCGAAACGACTGCCAGACGATCTGATTTCATCGGCAACCACGACTTGCCTTGTATCACATGGAATCTCACTTCATCGAAACCCTCAGGCAATTCCCATTTGACACATGCAATCTCAGCGGAAAATTCTTTCGCCTGCTTACGCTTTCTGGCGGCGACGGTATTGATCGCAAGCGAAGGGAGACTGCGGACAAATTCGTAAAGTGGCTGATTTGCCGCTTGCGCCTTCTTTGTTAATTGCCCTTCGAGCTGCAAACACAAGTCCCAAGAGCGGTCAGCAGTAAGATTCCTGGACAGCACTAGCAGGCGAAAAATCGGGCCGCCTCCTTCCGAATCCTTGAAGCGCAGCACCCAGACCTTAGGGTGAAAGGCTCCACCGCCCGGCGATGCTGCTTCCACAATCATTGGTTCAAGCAGGCTGAACAGTATTTGTTCTCCATCTGGAACCTGTATGCGCCCATACTGTGCATAGACCGTGATTCGATCGGCCACACGGTGAAGTGCTCCAAGAAGGTCGACAGGATCAGCCTCTCCGCCCTTTCTTCGCATCGTCAACCCAAGGTACACAGGTATCGTCAGCAACGTTGTGGGGTCCAGCGTATACGTCGTGCCTATTGCCTGGTCAAAAACATAGCCCCGCGGCGGCGTGAGCGCGTCGGTGTATAGGTTCCGGTCGCTGGGGTGCAACATGGATCAACCTCTTCTAAAGCCGTGAGCCAGATCCTCAAGACATGTTTGCGCTATCGGCCAGCGGAAAGTCATCGGACGAATTCCGGCATAGCCGCTCCACTGTTCTCTCGCACGCGCGTTGACAAATCTGGATCGGTTCTTCTTGAGAGCCTGCTCACGCATCTGCACAAGACGTCGCGCTTCTTTATTGTCAACCACTCCATGTGGGTCCTCTCCCACATACTGCACCCATTTCTCGACAAAGCGACATGCCCCTGGTTTGATTGCATGGCGAGGATTTCTAACGACTCTCCATAGATCTGGAAGCGACCACTCGGAAATCACCCTTCCGTCGAGCTCACTTGCCCAGTCAGAAATTCCTACCCGGTGTTCATCGACAATATCCTCGCGACTATCTATTTCCGCAAGCATCAAGTTGTACAGAATTGCCGCTCCTCGCATAACCTCGGAAAACAGTTGTGCATGTTGAAGCAACTCTCTGATAGATTCCGGGAAACGTGCCAGATCAGGATGCTCCCAAGGTCGGTCGGCACGGGCTCGTCGTTTTTCGCGAACCAACCAACCGAGCAAACTTTCGCCGGCAGCCGTCACGATGGCATCACAAAGAAATTCAGCCTCTTGCCGGGTTAGCGCAAAACTCAATTCCCATGGGAAATTTTCAGGTGGGTCAGGGAGATGTGGATGCCATGTCAGAACATCGGACTCCTCGATTGCATCATCTCCATGAACATGAGTCTGCTTGCGGACTGCATATATTTGATCCAGAGAGCCAAAGTAGTCATTAATCGAGCCACCGAACCGGCGAATGCCCCAGTCTCCAAGACCCGCCCAGTAAACGTCGCTTGGAAGACGCTTGAGTCCCTGTCCTGCTCCCGCACCAAATGTTCCTAGCGAATCGTCGGATTCAGTCAATGGCTTGATTAACTGCAACTCAAAACGTCTCGCCCGCGCCTCAATTTCGCTGGATGGAATCCTCTGCATTTCAAGTTTCTTGAAGATCCACGGGATTATCAGCATGTAGCGCAATCGGGTTTGGATCGTACTGGTCCCCGGAAACAGCCTGTCGGAGAACGAATCCCGAATCGCTCCCAGTCCCAGTTCGTCGCGACTGTCACGCTCCCCAAAGAGACCGATTATCTGGAGGCTTCGTTCTCGCGCGGCAGAATCATGATCGACCCACGCCAGCTTGGATTGTGCCTGATTTTTCATCGCGCCAGTATTATCCACACTGCCGCATATTAGATCGCTTCTCCTTCTCCTTCAGGCTCTCACTAGCAATGCCTCCTCTCATGGTTCTCCTTTCCACGGTGCGCCAGGCAGCAGCGCGATGAATTGCCCCGAAACATCCCGGCTCGCTTCGTCTACGTTCCAGCGGCAACCTTGAGAAAGCAGGGGTTCGATATCAGCGCGGAAACGAGGGTCACGCAGCTTGATCGAGAGATTCCGTTCAAACTGAGCGCGAGTGACAGGGCTGCCGTTCCTCTCCATGTACGCCGTGAAAGCCGTGACCACGCGGCTGGCATCCACCCTCCCGCTCTCCAATGCGCTCACTAAATCAAACAGGTCCCTCCCTTTCTTCCGCTGGTAGAGAGCCCTCAACTTCGTGGCGAGAATCTCGTCCAATGGATACGTGACGATATCCGAAGCCCCCCTGAACCAAGGCGAATCCACAGAGAAGAGGATTTTTTCAAACCCCAAAATGGAGAAGTGCTCGCGGGAATTGATCTCGACCTTCAGTCTCATGCGCATGGACGGCGTGTTCTCTGACTCAAAACGATAAATGAGGGAAACACGGCCTCTCGTCTGTCTCCATTGAGGCTGGCCAAGCCACGGGTCGAGGACGTTGCGCAATGTATTCATGATGGGGCCGGCAGGGCCGGCATTTATTTGCACGAGGTCAATATCTTCAGAGTAGCGGACGGCCGACTTCAGGTGAAGCTTATGAAGTGCGGTGCCGCCACGGAATGCCAGACCATCGGCCAATGCGGGCTCAGAGAATATTTCCACCAACGCTCTGCTCAGCACCAAGTCCTGCTCGACTTGAAAATCCTGAATCCAAGGCGCTTGGGACCTCCATGCGGTGATATGGTCGTGGGGAATCACAAGTCCACCTCAATTTCCGCATTGACATAGAGCCGCCAGTCTTTCGCGCGACGCGCCCGCCCCTTGGGAAGCCCGGGAACCAGCAGTACGGTTCCTTGTGCGCGCTGCCTGATATAGTCCTTAAGGGGCAATGCCTTGTCCACCGCACCAACCACTTCCAACAAGTGACCCAATCGTTGTGCCCAGGTAATGGGAGCGGTCCGCGCTGCGGCAACGAGAAGCTCCGGCGAAATGTCACCGGCAAGTTCGCAGAAAATCGTGGCCACATGGTCCAGCCCTCCAACGCGATGCGCGTAGCCGACCAAATCAAGCGCCGTCGCCTCAATGCTTGAGACTTGGATCGACCCCCGTGGCGTATTGATCTCCCGGACCGGCACCTCGGAAATATTCTTTCGGGCGACAAAAGAAACCCTTACAGTTCCGCAGGAAATTGGGCGACGATTCTTGGCGAGCGCAACCTGGAATACTTGGGGCCGATGATGTGCCGCACCATGATATTCGGCGGCAGACAAGAGAGCCGCGTAGTAGATCCGTCCCGATTTTTCCATGAGAGCCGGAATGAACTGGTCTGCCGGCAAACACCCCAAACGCCGGTATTCAGGCGGCACGATGACGTAGAAGCCTCGCGCAGGGCTTGCGATCATCCCCTTTTTTGCCAGCCGGGTGAGCGCGGTCCGCGCTGCGGCAGATGAACCGCCAGTCATCGAGCGCATTTGCTCTGCCGTGAAATGGTATCGGCCGCTCGCCGCGAATTCGTCTATGACTTCCGCAGCCCTGAGTTTAGGAGATAACTTTTCCACATGCATATAGTATCATTATTAGATGATATTTGCAGGTAAAAAACATACTTTAGCAGGATAGTCGATTATAAAATTTTCCGCTTGGCATCACCTGAGACAGTCACACCAAATCCGGAAGCCCCTTTGACTTCTGGGACACGACACCGATGCACATCACTTCTTCGTCAATGATGCCCGGGGGATCAAAAAGATTTTCAAAGACAGGAGACCGTGGCAATCACGGTGCGCTTGCCATTCGCCACACCCTCAACTTCCGTGCAGGACTTCGATTCGGTCTTTCCAGGGTGAATTTCGAACCTGATCGGCAAAATCGATGTCTGCGGTAATCAGCCGCGTCTTCTGGTCTTCGGCGAGCGCAAGGTACAGGCAATCATAGACCGAATGGTCCAGAACGCACGCCATCTCAAAAGCTGTTTCATGCAACTGTGCAGAGGAAACCAGCGACTCGAACCATCGGGGCAAGGCTTGAAGAAAGGCGACCGCCTGTTGCTCCTGAATGTCTTTGCGCCGCACTTTTTTCCAAGCCACATTCGCACACTCTGCAAGGATCATGTCTGGAGCGAAAAAAACGGTATCCGATTCCGCCACCTTTCGGGCCGCATCCGACAGGCTTTCCTCAAAAAACCACCCGCACGCGACACTCGCGTCGATGACCCGGTTCATCGACTGTCGCGGTCTTCGCGCAGGAGTTGCACGCTGTCCTGCTGAATGCCCGGACTCATGGCTCGAATCCGGTCCGCCTCGGCAAGCAAGTCTCCCCGGTCCTGGACCGCCGCGCGGCGCAGAATGTTTCTGAGTTCCTGCTCCAGGGAACACCCCTTCCGCTTTGCCTTCCGTTTCAGCTGAACCACAATCTCGGCGTCCAGGCCGCGGACGATGACCTGCGAGGAGCCTTTTCCGGAAGAGTGCTCAGCGGAAGATCCCTCTCGCTCGCCGACACGAACGAAGTGGACGATCCCTTTTTCGAGACGGGGCCGCCGAACCCGCCACCCGGAGCGCATCCAACTACGGGCCTGCACATGACTTTCGTCATTTGCCCACCAAGACCTGCGTTTGGCGCTCGCGGGTAGAGACGCACCAATGATTTCCTCAACCTGGGAAAAAGTCAGCATGCAGAAATCAGCCTGTTGCTGAGATAGATATTCTCCCAGCGAACCATATTTGCTCATGTGTTTCTCTCGTAAAAGAGCATAAACGATAGCAATATGATAGCATCAAATCCCTTTCTGGCCTTATCACCCATGCGCGAGCGGGAGGCCTTCTTCAGCCCGCCTTGTCCGGGAAACTCGGTTCGCGGTTGCGAATACATGCCTGAGACCGCGACGAGGGCTTCCTGCAGGATTTCCATCAAACAACCATCAAGCAAACTATTTTTTATAAATCTATTGTTAATCAACATAATATAGGATATTCCTTCTTCTTATTAGAAGTAAAGGGGTTTCTATCAAACAAATTTCCAGAATGCCGGGCCATGGACGGCTGGGAGCTTCAACCGTCTGGAATTACGGGAAACTCCAATAACTGCTGACGGGTCGTCGACCTACCCAACGATCTTCAGGTGAAACTTATGAAGCGCGGGACTGCCACGGAATACCAGACCCTCGGCCAATACGGGCTCAGAGAATATTTCCACCAACGCCCTGCTCAGCGCCAAATCCTGCTCGACTTGAAAATCCTGAATCCAAGGCCCCCGGGACCTCCATGCGGTGATAGGGTCGTGGGGAATCACAGGTCCACCTCAATTTCCGCATTGACATAGAGCCGCCAGTTTTTCGCACGATGCGCCCGCCCCTTGGGAAGGCCGAGGGGGTCTGCCTCCGACACCGTTTCCCGATCCGCATCAACTATCCGGGGGCTTTCTGCCTGCTTGCCCAGGCGGGCGGCCTGAAGGTCTCGGCCCCGCTCGGGCGCTCCTCCGAATTGACCATCAGGACCAGTTCGCTTGCCGCAATCTCGACCGACCCAGAATTCAATTAACCAACGACATCTGTGTGTGTGTGGTAGTCCGAAGGTCGGGGCATATAATTCCTGATCGCAGCCTCGCAATGCCGACACTAAATCACATGGTCGCACAAATCCCAATTCCACCAGATGAGATCATCGCGCTTTGTCGCCGGTACCATATCCGGCACCTCGCTCTCTTTGGTTCAGTCTTGCGAAGTGATTTCACGCCAAACAGTGACGTGGATATCTTGGTGGAGTTCGCCCCAGGCAAGGTACCCGGTCTTGGATTTATAGACATTCAGGATGAACTGTCGGCATTGGTCGGGCGAAAGGTTGATCTGAATACTCCCGGTTTTTTGAGTTCTCGTATCCGGCAGAATGTGATGGAGCAGTCGGAAACCATTTATGGCACGCCGTGACCCGATCGGACCAATCATTGATATGCGCGACCATGCCCGGGAGGCTGTTGCGTTAATTGGAAGCTGCTCACGTGAGGATTTGGATGCCAACAGGGTATTGGTGCTAGCCCTGAGAAAATTGGTGGAGAGAATTGGAGAGGCCGCGTACCGGGTTCCAAAGAAATTCCAGGATGATCATCCGGAAATCGTATGGGAGAAAATCGTCGGCATGCGCAATCGCCTAGTCCACGGATATGATGCAGTCGATTTGGATGTTTTGTGGAGCGTTGTCGAAAACGATCTGCCCAGTCTTATTGCCCGGATAGAACCCTTCATAGAAAATCGCTCATAGAGAGGATGAACTGGGGGGCTTGACGGATGCCGGTGAAAAACGCGCATTCTCGGTCCCGTCGGCAATCAGCGCATTTATGGAGCAGCACAATGAGCGAGCTCGTTCGTCTGGGTCGCCATCGCCGAAATCGAACGCCTTGTTCACTTATTTCCGGGACACGACAGCTGCCCACATAACGCGCGAACGGGTATTCCAGTGTCCGCTGCGCCCTCCCATCCACGATTGTTCACTCGCTTCAATCCCTCATCTTTCCCCGATCTCCTCGGCACGGGCACGCAACTCCCCGGCGGTTCGTCTTGTATCCCGAGCCTTCCCTGCCTTCAGGGCGGCAGCTTCCCGGATTTTCGCCTGGACCCCCGCCAAGGCATGAGGCTTCCCTTCAATTAGGGAACACAAGCATTCTTCCTTCTTCGTCTTGGGAAGAGCCGAGACGAACTGCCGAATCCGACTGGCAGACAATTCATAGCTTCCGCCCGACCCCGTTTCAGCGGCCGCACGGACAAGCCCCGGGTCAAGATTCAGGAAATCCGCGAAAGCATTGAGCGGCTTCGTGATCGGGCCGACCCCCGGCAGGGGCTCAACCGCATCGTCTCGCAGACCCCCCTCTCCCACCGCCAAGAGCCAGAGCAGATAGAAAGCCCTCGAATCACCTGACAGCACATCCTCTCGCAGCGGCGCCAATTCGCCAAGCCAGTTGGAAACCTTGTCTAAATAGTCATCATCATCATCGTCGGACATCTCGTCCAGACAGACATCGACGATCAGGGCTTCGCCACGCTCTCGGACTTTGACCGCATCGGTCGCAATCTTGAGGCCATCCAGTGGAGCCGTGTCGACCAACTGCCGCGGAAATTTCATCATCAACCGCCGGCTTCCCCAATTTGCAAAATAAAGATGCAGGTCGAACCAATGTTCCATCATCTTGCCGATGTTTCCGTGAAAATCCCCCCATTCGTAATGATTGACGAAACTCACGGGAGTGATTTGCGCCCGGGACGAAACCGCCCGAAGTTTTTTCATGGCCGCCGCATCAATCGGTCGATCAATGGCCAGAAATGCATAATACTTATATTCGCTCATCGCCGCTCATCCTCTGCATTGGGATTACCATCTAATCCATCGGAGTCCCACCGACCAGATTCTGATTCTCGGAGAACCGGCCTTTTCCGAAATGACGAGACTTGCCCGTCTCTCTCGCGAGGCGGCAAGGCGATCCTCGGTCGGCCCAGATGCCTCGGCCATGTCACACATCCCATGTGTTTCTTCAACATGACTGCCCGGTCGTCCCCGAGGGTCCCGATTACAGCAATTTCAGCAGACTGAACAGAATGGCGGTATAGATGCCGCCAGTAATGACAACCCAGCGGGTAAGCCGAGTCCCCACTGCGGCAATGTCCGCTTTTGTGGCATTCTCACCAGGCGCGGTAAATCATGCACGGCTTTCGCGCGCGGCTTCTTCCGAAGCACCTGCTTCTACCAAAGCCTTATATAGAGCAATTTCAATCATGCTTGCATCATATCATTGGCAACAGAGCATCCCGCTCCGAGAGTGACTGGATGCTGACGATTGCCCGATTTAATCAAATAGCCATCAAGCAAATCTACAGAATTCCGAGCCATGGACGGCATGGGAATTTCAACGGTCCGGAACCACAGAAGGCCCCTCCCGCTCTCGTCTCCACACTGTGACGCTAAGCCCGAGCACTGTAAACTGAACCAAACCGCATCGCTTGGTTTTTCGGACCGTACTTTCGAGATGAGCGACAAAACGCCCCCTCTATCATCCGACCATCCGTCAGATCAGGACGACGTTCCGGCCATCAGGAAACGCCTTGCCGAACTCTCTGCCGAGCAGCGCGAACTGGAAGCACAGCTTGCCGACCTGACCCGTCGGCCATCACTCAGGCATCGCTCTGCCGCTCCCGGCAGACGAATTACCCGTGCATCTTCCTCGGCAGAAAAAATCGCCCTGTTCCGCTCCCTGTTCCGGGGACGGGAGGATGTCTTCCCCAAGCGCTGGATCAACTCGAAAAGCGGAAAATCAGGCTATTCGCCAGTTTGCGCCAACGAATGGAAAGCCGGGCTTTGCCGCAAGCCGGCCATCAAATGCGGGGAATGCCCCAACAGCGCCTTCATTCCGGTGGCCGACTCGATCATCGAGCAGCACCTGCGCGGAAGCGACGAAAAAGACCGGGATTTCACGGTAGGCGTCTACCCCATGCTGCCCGACGAAACCTGCTGGTTTCTGGCTGCCGACTTCGACGGAGGTGCATGGCACCGCGATGCCTCCGCCTTTCTCGAAACCTGTCAAATTCGGAATGTCCCCGCTTCCCTTGAGCGCTCCCGTTCCGGAAGCGGCGGTCATGTCTGGATCTTCTTCGCGGAGCCCATCCCGGCCGCCACAGCGCGACGCTTCGGCACACGGATCCTAGCCGAAACCATGGAGCGCAGGCCGGAGGTCGGATTCGCCTCCTACGACCGCCTCTTCCCCAGCCAGGACACCCTACCGAATGGTGGATTTGGAAACCTGATCGCCCTCCCCCTGCAGAATCGACCCAGACGGGCAGGCCACAGCCTGTTCGTGGATGAGAAATGCCAACCCTACGCGGATCAATGGGAATACCTATCTTCGATACGACGCCTGACCTTGCAGGAAATAGCCGCCTGCCTGGATGAGACCCAATCACCAGGGTTCCTCCCCGGTGTACGCCTGCCCGTGGACGAGGAGGAGGACGAAGAGCCTTGGCTGATTCCGCCATCCCGAAAAAAGCCCGGCCTCCCCATAACCGGCCCTCTGCCGGAAACGATCGACATGGTGCTGGGGGACCAGATGTACATTGCTCGGAACGGTCTCCCCCCGACCCTGGCGAACCGGCTTCTTCATCTGGCCGCGTTCCAAAACCCGGAATTCTACAAGGCACAGGCCCTGCGGCTATCCACATTCGGGATTCCCCGGATCATCGGATGCGCCGAACTGCACTCGCGGCATATTGCCCTTCCTCGCGGCTGCCTCGACCAGGCCGAATCTCTATTGTCTTCGCTGGGCATCCGGGTTGCGCTCAGCGACAAGCGCAATCCCGGCCATCCTGTTCAGGCATCTTTCCTCGGTGAACTGACGCCGCAACAGCAGACGGCAAAAGACTCCCTGTTGCCACACGACACCGGAGTCCTGGCGGCAACCACCGCTTTCGGAAAAACCGTCGTCGCCGCCTCCGTCATCGCCGCCCGAAAAACGAATACCCTGATTCTCGTCCACCGCCGCCAACTTCTCGATCAGTGGGTCGCGCGACTCCAGACTTTTCTAAACATCTCCAGCGGCGAGGTTGGAACCATCGGCGGCGGCACCCGAAAGCCCGGCGGCTTCGTCGATGTTGCAATCATCCAGAGTCTCGTCCGAAAAGGCGAAGTCGATGATCTCGTCTCGGATTACGGTCAACTGATCGTCGACGAATGCCATCACTTGGCGGCTGTGAGCTTCGAGGCAGTCGCGCGTCGTTGCAGGGCCCGTTATGTTCTCGGGCTGTCCGCCACGGTCACGCGAAAGGATGGTCATCATCCCATCATCTTCATGCAGTGCGGCCCGGTACGTTATCGCGCGGACGCTCGGGAACAAGCCTCCCGGCTGCCATTTGCCCATCGGGTGGATATCCGGCACACCGGATTCGCCCCTCCTCTGGAAATGGCCGACGAACAGCCGTCCATCCAACAGATCTACGCCGCCCTGACCCGAAGCGAGCAACGAAACGACATGATCTTCAACGACGTACTGTCGGCCCTTGAGGCCAAACGCTCGCCCCTGGTCCTGACCGAACGGCGGGATCATGCGCTTCATCTGGCCGAAAGGCTTGCGCCCTTCGCCCGCAATGTCATCGTCCTGCATGGCGGCATGGGAGTGAAGGCAAGGCGGATTGCGATGCGGAAACTGGAAGACGTCGGAGACCGGGAAGAGCGACTGCTGATTGCCACGGGCCGCTACATCGGCGAGGGCTTTGATGACGCCCGGCTGGATGCACTGTTCCTGACCATGCCGGTTTCCTGGCGTGGAACCCTCGCCCAATATGCCGGCCGCCTGCACCGAATCCATCCGGGCAAACGCGAGGTCGTCATTTACGATTATGTCGATGATGCCGTACCTATGCTGGCCCGCATGAGTGGTAAGCGGGTGAAGGGCTATGCCAGTTTGGGCTACTCGGTCAACGGTCTCCAGGCATCATAGGAATTGGAAATTCCGCACAAACAAGGTTGTAAATTTATAATTAGTTGAAAGATAAGTGTTTTATAGAAAATATCGGCTAAATCAAAGTTAACGACTGCAAATATTTGAAATAAAAGTATTTTCCTGATTTTCTCATGTTGCCTACACGGAGACTCGAACAATCTCACGAATTCCGCCAGAAAGCTGGATATTTGTAACCCCCTCGGTTGCCAGCCGCGTGGGGCTTGCGGCTCGAAATCTGCGTCCCGGAAACCGCGAGCTCCACATCGCCAAATACCCCGAAGCCTCCAAAAGTCACTCCTTTATCCTTGCTAAAATGCGCCATCCAGCCACCACATCCCCATGGAGTTCCTCAAGCCCCGCACCCTCAAGGCCCGCCAGAAAGCCCTTGCCTTGCTCCTGCCCTGCCTCACTCCCGTTCAGGATGACCTCGGAAATGTTCCAGTCTCGATGCAGCAGGACCCCCGCGTGAACGGTGCTTTGATCGGCCTGACCGAACGTGTCTGCGCCTATTTCAAAGTCACCCGGACGATCCTCATCCATCGCGTGATCGCCTCCGTGTTCGAGGAAATCTACCGCCGCGAGGCCACTACCATCCTGACTCAGTGCGATGAACTTCTGGAAGATCCTCAGTCCGAACTATCCCGTGCCCGTAACAACATCGGTAAACTGCAACCGGAGACACCAGATCCCAACTGGGTGAGCGACCTGAACGACTACATCCAGAACAACTACGAACGCCCCGACACACTGGTACTCTAAACTCCCTAACCCATGGACATTGCCCTGCACCGCTCGTCCTCCGACATCGAGGAAGACCTGGAGTACTATTTCAGCGAACAGCGCGACAAGCACAACCAGATCCGCCCGTCGGACGACATCCGGAGTTTCACCACGGATTCTCCCAATTTCACAGGGAACCCCGACAAGGGTGAGACCGGCAACGTGTTTTATCCGTTCGCTCCGTTCTCGCTGGACCGGATCTTCATCGGAATCAGTTTCCCTTTGTTCTCCAACAATTGGGGCGCAGCGTTCCTGCGCCACCTGCTGGGCCTGATAAAACCTGACGGCGCCGTCATCCTCCCGGTCTACCCGGAAGTCCAGGCGCGCGACCAGGGCCTGTGGTGTCGCAGTTCTCTGGAAAATATCTTCCGCAGTCGCTCACGGTATATCGGCATCAGCAATATCTGGGCGGAAAACGACGGCGTCATGTCAATGCGAGTCGGCCGACGCTGGCCTCCTGTCATTCCGAGCACGGCCCGGTGGCTCTTTGAACAGTCTCCACGATGCGCAATGGCCTTGGGGCTCGAAGGAAGAGCCGAAATAGTCCGAGGGTTCTGGGAGTCTGAAATTCGACGCTTCTGGCGTCTCGGCCGCCATCACGCCGTGATCGAGCAAATCATCCGCAACCAATATGGCCCACGCCGTTCGGTGCGCCTGGCGGCAACCGGCGCGGATGCAGGCCTTCTTGCGCTCGAATGCCTCTACAGTCCTTATACTCGCGTTACTCGGGCCTTTGTCCTCGGCTCCATGGAATCTCCCGACACTCTGCAAGCCCTGGATCAAGCCTGTTCCACCAAGGAGCACGGCCCTCTGGAATGCCCCGACCCGGCCGATACCGAAAACTCCTGCGATGTGCTGTGCGTCACCGACCCGGGCACCTTGGACCTAGACTTGGCCTCACGCCAACTTTCTGCAGGCGGCACGCTCATCCTGGCACCCGAATGTACTGGATCGAACCCGGAATTCGGCTCAGAGTTTGGTGAACCGGAATTTTATTCAGATGTGGTCGCGCAACGCCTTCATCGCAGCGTTCCGATCTACCACTACTCCGAACGGATCGAAGAGGAAATCGATCAGCAGACTGAATCGCGCCAAGGCGCCTTCACAGTTTTACGCAAGGCCTAGAGCCACTGCCAGACCGCTCCCGCGATGAACGCCACACTGACAATCAGGGCTACTGCATTGAACAACACAGGCTTCCAGCCAGCATCCCTCTTCCCCTGCCGTAGCCGTCCAACCTCATGGATCAGCATGTTCCCGCTGACCAGCGCCGGAAGGATCGCCAGTACGCCAAACAATGTCAACCCGTAACGGTAGTGTGGCAGATTAATGATCCAGTCCCAGTCCCATTCCATTCGATTGTCCCGCTCACCCCGCTCGCACCGACAGTATACGGGCTGGCTGCTGGCACTTGCCTTTCTGGCTGCCTTGTTTGCCCCCACCGCAGAAGCCAAATCCAGCGACCGCGAACTGGCGGCTCAACGCACGGTCTACAGCCAAGCCCTGAAAGCCTTGCGCAAAGGCCAGACCAAGCGTTTTCGCCAACTGCACAAACAACTCGGCGACTATCCACTGGTCTCCTACCTCGACTACCATTACCTGGTCGCGCGCCGAGGCGGATCGCACGACAAGCAGATTGCCGAGTTCATCGTCGAGCACAAAGGCTCCCACCTGAGCCGCCGGCTGAGCAACGCCTGGCTGCGCTCCCTGTTCAAGCGCCGCCAATACACCAAGTTGATCAATGCCTACCAGGAATACGGCGATGTCAGCCTCCAGTGCCTATACGTCCGCTCACATATCCGCCTCAAAAGATCCACCAAGGAGCTCGAGCCGTTGATCCACTCCATCTGGCTGCACGGCAAATCCCGGCCCAAGATCTGCGACCCCCTGCTCAAGTGGTTCCAGAGCAATGGAATGACCAATGACCTGGTCTGGCAGCGCATCCAGTTGAGCATGGACAAGCGCAACACCCGACTGGCCCGCTACCTCAAACGCTTCCTGCCGAAAAAGGAACGTGCCTGGGTCGACCTCCTGATCCGGGTCCATCGAAACCCCAAGCGCTACCTGAGAGACCCTCGTCTTAAATCCTCCAGTCCCCACGCAAGCCGGATCGTCGCGCACGGCATCAAGCGCCGCGCGCGTAAAAGCCCCGAGGCCGCCTACGAATGGTACGAAGGATTCCGTAAAGCCAAAGTGCTCAGTCTCAAGCAGGTCCAGGACCTGCGCTACCGCATCGCCCTGGAAGCGGCCAGCGACGGATTGCCTCTGGCCCATTCATTGATGGAAGCCACGCCCCCTTATCTGCGCGACGGCACGTTCCGACACATGCGCCTGCGCCTGGCCCTCCACGAAAGGGACTGGCAAAAGATCCTGGAAGCCTCCCAGGAACTGCCGGATGCCTATCCATACAAGCAGATGGGCCCGTACTGGCAGGCCCGCGCGCTGAAACAACTTGGTCGTGCCGCCGAAAGTGCCAAGTTGTTCGAAAAAATCGCCCACCACCGCGGCTACTACGGATTTCTGGCAGCCGAACGACTCAATCGGCCGCATGCCTTGAACAATGCCCCCACCCCTTTGGAAGAGGTTTCCAGGGAAGACCCCCCCGCGCTGAAGCGCGCCCGCGAGTTCCTCCATCAGGGGAGCATCATGAACGCACGTGAGGAATGGTACGACCTGATGGATCAAGGCAGCGCGGAGCAACTCAATCGCGCGGCCATCGCCGCCAACCAGTGGGGTTGGCATGAAGGCACCATCCGCGCCTTCGGGAAAAACCGCAACTTCGACGATCTCAAGCGCCGCTTTCCGCGGGCTCATGCCGACCTGTTCGAGAAAGAAGCCCGTCGCAACAAGGTTGATTCTTCCCTGCTGTTCGCCATCTCGCGACGCGAGAGTGCTTTCGCGGCTGATACACGCTCCCGGGCCGGAGCCGTCGGCCTGATGCAGCTGATGCCGGGAACCGCACGGCAGGTCGCCCGATCTCTCAAGCTCAAGCGTCCCCGGACCCAGTCCCTCAAAAGGCCCTCGCTGAATATCCGCCTGGGCAGTCGTTACATTGCCGACATGCTCAAGCGCTACGACGGTAATCCCGCCATGGCCTTGGCCGCCTACAACGCCGGCCCCGGAGCCGTCGACCGCTGGCGCCCTGATTTCGAGACGGACGCGGACATCTGGATCGACACCATCCCATTCGAGGAGACTCGGAAATACGTTCGCATCGTGCTGGAATACGCCGCCATTTATCAATGGCGGGCCGGTCGGAGAACCTCGCCGATCTGGCCGCAGATCCAGCCCATCCGCCCCTGACTGCCCGCACGCGGGCTGCAATCAGGCTTTTGCTGCCTGCAAGGCCTGGTCGATATCTTCGAGAATGTCGTCGATGTGCTCGATGCCGATCGACAGACGCACCATGTCCGGACTCACTCCAGCCGCCTTCATGGACGCTTCGTCCAACTGGCGGTGAGTGGTGGTGGCCGGGTGGCAGGCCAGTGACTTGGCGTCTCCGATATTGACCAGCCGGACGATCAGGTTCAAGGCGTCGATGAACCGCCCTCCCGCTTCCGCGCCGCCCTTGATCCCGAAGCTCATGATGGACGAGGCTTTCCCATCCATGTAGCGCTGCACTCGGTCGTGGTGCGGATGATCCTCAAGTCCCGCAAACTTCACCCAAGTCGCCTGGTCGTTCCCCTGCAGGAATTTCGCCACTTTTTGAGCGTTTTCGCAATGCCGCTCCATGCGCAGCGGCAAGGTCTCGAGACCCTGCAAAACCAGGAAGCTGTTAAACGGCGACAATGCCGCGCCCATGTTGCGCAACGGAATCAACCGAACCCGCGTGATATAGGCTGCCGCGCCAAGATCAGTGTAGACCACGCCGTGATAGGACGCGTCCGGCTCGCTCATCACGGGGAAACGGTCCGCATGGTCGAGCCACGGAAACTTTCCGGAGTCCACGACGACGCCGCCGATCGACGTGCCATGCCCACCCATGTACTTGGTCAGCGAATGGATCACGATATCGGCCCCGAATTCGAATGGCCGGCACAGCACCGGGGTCGGGACGGTGTTGTCCACCATCAGCGGCAATCCATGCGCATGCGCCACATCGGCCAGCGCTGTCAGATCCGCAATGTTGCCGAGCGGATTCCCGATCGTCTCGCAGAAAACCAGCCGCGTGCGGTCGTCGATGCTTGCCTCCAGTGCCTCCAGATCGTCCGGATCCACGAAACGCACTTCGATCCCCAGTCGCGGCAAGGCATGCGCGAACAGGTTGTAAGTACCGCCGTACAAGGTATGCGCGGAAATGATGTTGTCGCCACTGCCCGCGATGGTGAAGATTGCGTCAGTGATGGCCGCCATCCCGGAGGACAGCCCCAGCGCCCCGACGCCTCCTTCCATTTCGGCGACGCGCTTCTCCAGCACCGCCGTGGTCGGGTTCATGATGCGGGTGTAGATGTTCCCTTCGACCTTGAGGTCGAACAGGTCCGCCCCATGCTGCGTGTCGTCAAAAGCGTATGACGTGGTCTGGTATACCGGCACAGCCACCGCCTTGGTCGTCGCTTCCGGTTCGTAGCCGCCATGTACGGCTAAGGTTTCCATTTTCATGTGCTAGTCCTCAATGCCAGCACGATCCGTGCCGGATTTGTCCAATTCCTCTGTATGCGTCCGGTTAAGGCTCTCAAGTATTAGTATATAGAACCAATATATTTCTTCCTTTTTTCGGCGGGTTTGTCCCTTACCGAATCGGGTCAGGCACGGTCGTTCCTTCGGCCTGCCATTTATCAATGTGGACAGTAACCTTGACCCGATCATCCAAGGCTACCAGCATCTTCATCAGCCTATCTAGAGTAAAACGCCCCAAATCTGCATTACGGACACGGGAAAAGTCAGCCGCTGCAAAACGAGTGAGGCTTTCAGCCTTGCGCACCGTAAGGCTACGTTCGTCCAACAGGGAAATAATTTGAGCAGCAAGAATAGCCTTGGCCTGCTTCAGGTCCGCGTAAGGGTCGTCAAGGTCCCGAAAGACATTTCCGCTCCCATGGGTCACCTCGAATCTATCTGAACTCATTGCCAAGTCTTCTACGCACCCTTAGTGCTGCATGGATTCATGAAATCGGCCGCGTATTGCGCTTCATGCCGGTCATGTTGTCATCATTGACAACATCTGTCCATAGTACTACTGCGCCCTCCCTCTATGCCACACAAGAAGTAGAATAACAATCTGTGATTCTTCCCTATCTGACATACTAACTCCCGAGTATTCAGGCTCAGTGCAAGATTGGAATTTCCCATGTCCCTACTGCTACCCGCTGCTCCATTCGTCCTGTACCTAGTTGCCCTGGCAGGCATCCTGTCGGACAAATTAAGCCGTACCGCCACGGCCGCAGCCTGGACGGCAGGCTGCTTGTTGCATGCCTGGATCCTGTTTGACCCTGTCGGGTCTGGGGGAAGCTTCGTATTCACGTTTTTCAATGCCATGGCGTTGACCGCCCTGCTGATCAACGCGCTGGTGTTGGCTTGGGCCGTATTCCAGCCGACCTGGCACTTGGGTCTGATCACCCTGCCCTGCGCGCTGGCCGCCATCTGGATCGAGCCTGCTGCGGGTCCACAGGCCACAACCCTTCCGTGGAGTGTCGGTACGCACATCATGATCTCGCTTCTGGCCTACGGCACGCTGATGCTGGCCGGAGTCCAAGCTTTGATGCTGCTGCTGAAGGAACATCAACTCAGCTCTCGCCATCTGGGCGATCAGATCTCCGGTCTGTTGCCGCCGTTGGACCGAATGGAGTCTTTGCTCATCAAAATTATCGCACTGGGCCTGATCCTGCTTTCAGTCGGGCTTGCTGTTGGCGGCAGCGCACTGACCGAACCATTCAGCCCAGGCATGATGCACAAAATGGCGTTTTCCGCCTTGGCGTGGGTCACGCTCGTCGCACTTCTTTGGGGGCACTGGCAGTTTGGCTGGCGGGGGCGGCTGGCCGCAGGTATGACACTGGCAGGCCTCGTCTTTCTTATTCTTGGCTTCCTCGGCACCAAGCTGGTGCTGGAAATAATTCTGAATCGGCCCATTTAGCCTAGACCTCTGAATCCAGTCTAACCCCCCACACATAATGTGTCACCCACTAGGAGAATACGTGCCTCGCCTATTTACAACTCATGCACCTGTACCGCCCCTTTCAGCCGTTTCGATTGCTTGACAACCTGCGAATGATGAGTAAATAGGATGACTTGTATTTTTTCGGCTAATTCAGCTAAGGCATTCAATGCTGCTTGTGAACGAGCATCATCAAAGTCCACAAGTACATCGTCTACAATGAAAGGCATCGGTTCTGCACTTTCTACATATTTTTCAAGAGAAGCCAAGCGCAACGCCAAATAGAGTTGATCTCGCGTTCCTGAACTCATACCTTCCACGTACACTCGTTCTCCCCCTGAGCGAATGCCAGCGAGGATGGGCTCATCCCTTTCATTAAAATCGGTCATAAGTGCATCAAACGACCCAAGTGTTAGCGTCGAAAAATGTTCACTGGCGCGCTTGACTAGGGGGCCCTGATTCTCTTTGCGATAACACTCAATCCGGTTGCGTAAGATCTTGCCAGCGAGTTTCGCTTGAACATAACGTTCGACATTTGAGCGAATACCAGCGAGAATGATATTGGCCTGATCAGCGAGTGCCGCCGCATGATCGCCACCATCCATGAGTTCCAGTTCCTTTTCTTCGCGTCCTTTTGCCTCCGCAAGATCGGTTCGCTTGGGCTCAAGCTCATCCTCGATGAGATTGCTTAACTCTTTAATTTTTGCAAGCAATATATCTGGATCTATTCCCTCCGCTTCAGCCTCCAATTCTGCAATGGGTACACCTTCGCCTGTCTCCAAGATCTCTTGCTCAACTGTATTGATTGCCGCCTTGATTTGAAGATAATCAGCCGACCTCTGCGCCACCACTTCGAGTTCATCTTGGCTATCACATTTCGCCTCTACGCATAATGTGCCAATCCGATCTTTCATGGCCTGAATGGAGACCATCGAATCCTGTATATCCTGTTTTGCTTGTTCGATCTGTTCTTCAATTTGTTTCCGTTTAATCTGTCTCGATCGGTTTTCCGACAGCAGTGAATTGAGACGCATCACTGCATCATCTGGAAGCAAGTCGCCAAGTTCTGGGGCAATCGTGGCAACCATATTTTCTACCTCACTAGAGAAAGCATCTGCATCTTCATTGATCGCATTGATGCGTATACGTAATTTTTTCGCCTCATCCTGTTTAGAGAACAGGACTCTGACGTTTTCGATGAAATCGCTAACCTCTGATGGTGAGGAATCGATCTGAAGGCCAAAATCCCGCATCAGCTCATTCCACTGTATCTTCCATGTTTCAAACTCTTCTGTTACCAGCCTATACTCTTCAGTCAATAATTCAACATTAGTTGCCTGGCTCTCAACCTCATTATCTAGAAAATCACGTTTGTGTTTAGCGTCATCAAGTTGCTTTACAATCTCTTCACATTCCAAAAGTACGGTTTCGATCTCCTCAGCAATTGCGCGCTCTTTCCCTAGCTCTTCCAACTGCTGATCAAGCCGCCGGATATGCGTGTTACGACTCTGTTCAAGCTCGCTCACTTTCTGGCGGAGCAGATTTAATTGTCCGACCTGATCACGAAGCTTCTCAAATTCATGTAACCAAGCACGCATCTCTCGTGGAGTCTGTGGGACAATTTGACAAGGTACCCATAATTCCAGCCAATCAGCATCAAGCTGATCTTTTTCAGTGTTAATTGCCTCTAGTTGTTCGGCCATCTCATCTGCTTGCCGCTGCGCAGCTTCCCGCTTGGCCTGAAGGCTTGCTAATTCGTGGACCCGGTCCGTCTCACGGCGTAAGCGATCAGACACCATATCGGCGCTAGCAACGCTATTTTCGAATACATCCGGCAATGTTTCTCCCTTCAGGTAGTCACTTGCGTCGGCTGACACATCCTCGCCATCGACCCACTTCCGGCGCAGTAACTGCCATACTTTATCGCGCTCGGATCTAGCCTTGGAAAGGGCCGCCTCCGTAGGCACCTCCCCCACACGCTTGATCTCATCAAGTCTCTGCGAAGTATCTTTCAAGGAGTCAATTACATCTTCTCTTCTCTCTTCAAACCGCTGGAATCGTTTCTCAAGTTCGAGATATGTCTCTTCAAATCTATTGATGCTTTCTTGATGGGGTAACTCTAATCCAACTAAATCTTCCAATTCACCGCTCCAAAGTGTAAGGCGTGAGAGATCAGCAGCACATTCTTCCTGTAGGTTTACGAGTTGGTTATGAGTAGATTCGATTGAGACATCCAATTCACCCTGTTTCCTAGCTGCAGCAATTACTCGGTGCAATGCGTCCGTAGAGCCCGATTCGAGAATCCCATCGCGCTCCTTGCGGGCGATCTTCAAACTATTTTTTGCCTCACGCAAACTAGACTTTACCTGTTCTAAAGAAGTATTCAATACGACATTTTTGTTACTTAATTCGGTAACTACCTGCCGCTTTGCCAATACGGGGCGCAGTTCCTCCATATCCTCCAATGCAAGATCAGGGCGAATTTCTTTGAGTATAGATTTAGCATCTGTCAGTAATTGTTGACCTTCCGCTTCAAGATGCGGGCGATCTTGTAGTGCCTTTCGATGTCCGCCCAGACGTGCATGGATATTTTCAATGTTCTCTGCCTGATCCAATAACCTCTGGTTTGTTAATAGTCCTCCAAGCTGTTTCTGTAGTTCTTCAAGGCGAGGAATTGTCTTTCCAACTGTGCCCTGATGTGTCTCCAGCTCATTTGCCGCTTCCTGGCAGCGACCTACAAAATCATCCGGGAGGACGACCACATCTCCCAAAGATTCCAGTTCCTGAAAAAACTTACGGCGCCGTGCAAATTTCGGTAAAACCCGTTGGATACGTTGCAAACGATTCACCTCGACTCTGCTGTTCGCCAGTTCAACTTCAATTTTTTTCAGTTCTTGCATCGTCCGCCTCAAAGCACGGCGATGCTTATCCCATTCTCTGGATGAAAGAGAACATCCCTTAATCTCCTTGTTGATCTCAGCATACGACTTCAGTGCTGCATTGATCGTCTGTGTTGATCCTCTAGGCCGAAAAAGATCACTGGCTTCATCATCAAGTTGTGTTAGGACGGTATGTAGCGCATGACTGCCAAGCGCTGCCGAAAAAAGCGCCTTCCCAACTTCTCCTCTCTGTTGCAGAATTTCCTGCCCTCCTTTCACTAAAGCCTGATGGTCAATCCCAAAAAGTGTCTCGAAGAGTTCCAGAGTCACGCCTTGAAGGAAGGGCGCCAGTACCTGTTCATCAAGTACCTCGCCATCGGGAGTTAATAGAGTATTTTTTCGACCTTTGCGTCGAACGAGCATGAGTTCATGCCCATCAGTTGTCTGCAAACAACCATGAATACGCAGCTTGTCATTGGCATGAAGAAAATTGTCTTGAGTTCGTTCTTCAAAACCATAAAGCAGGGCTTTTAAACCCCGCAAGGATGCACTCTTTCCTGCCTCATTGGGGCCATAAACGACATGTAGACCCCTCTCATCAAAAGCCAATGCCCTATCAGTGAAAGGGCCAAATGCAACAAGATTCAATTCGTCTATTCTCATCCTTGCCTACGTCCCTTTCTCCGTGGACAACAAGCGATTAACGAGAAGTTCCTTAATTTCCCCCAAAGTACCGTTGAGTACATCTGGATTGATTGGATCATAAGGATCATCGCCACCCAAGAGTTCGGCTGGAAGCTTCTGGCGAAGCGCGAAGATCTCATCGGAGAGTTCGTCTAGAGCCGATGCATCAAATTCCATATCGTGGATGGAACGCAGCAGACCACTTAATGCATCGTCGCGTTCAAGGAACTCATCAGTGGAGGCAGGCGACTTTGTTTTGATAGAAACCTGCTCCAACCAGATTCCAGAACCGCTAAGCCCGGACCCCAAAGCTCGATACTCCTGAATCCAGTGTTCACGGTCTACATGCAATGCCGAATGCGCCGAGCAAACTCCTTGTAGGATTAGACGTACTGCTACCAGCCTTTCTTCGGCAGCATCTAGTGTAGCCTGCAACTCCTCTCGAACTTGCTCATAAACATCATCCACTGTCTCACTGACAGAAACATCAATCTCACATAAAGCCCAACGCATTACGTCCAGATTGCGATGTTCCACCTCCACGATCTCATTGCTTTCGACTGTGACCAAAGTACAACCCTTTGCTCCTACTTCCCGGATATGCCGTCCCTGAATATTCCCAGGGAAGACAATCCATGGATCCCGGCTCACCTCTTCCCGTTTATGAATGTGACCAAGTGCCCAGTATTGGTAACCTTTGGATCGCAGTCCTTCGACAGTGCAAGGCGCATAGGGCTTATGCCCTGGCTTGCCATCCAGACAAGTATGCAACAATCCAATGTTTAAGAGTTGCGGGTCACCTTGTGGATATGACTGAGACAAATCATCTGTTACTGCCCGCGTAGCGAAACTCTGCCCATATACCGCGACATTCAGATCATCTAGAGTTACTTGCTCTGGGCTCTTGGCTGAAAACAGCTTGACATTTTCCGGCAATCGAAGGTGTTTGGTGATTTGGCTGGGGGCATCATGGTTTCCAGCCACGATGAAAACACGGATACCTGCCTCTTGCAGCCTCCCCATCCGCTCTACAAAATAGAGGCCTGTGTTGTAATCTTTCCAATCACCGTCATACAGGTCTCCGGCTAGCAGCACAAATGCCACTCCCTCTTCAATCGCCAGATCTACCAAGTTGTCAAAAGCGCGACGAGTGGCGCTGCGAATCTCATCAACCGGAGCACCTTCATAAAATTCTAATCCATACAGCGCACTATCAAGGTGGATATCGGCTGCATGTATAAAACAGAACATGGATAAACCTTCTGTATACCGATCATATATTAGGGTTTGCAGTAGCCTGCACACTACCAGCCACTTTTCGTTGTCTCTGAGTGGCCACGCCACGCTGTTCGACTTGTTTTCGCCATTCATCCAAAGCGTTAATGTCCGCTAGTAATTCGCTCGGGTTAGGCACTTCTACTCCACCAAGAAGTGCTTGGTCATGAGCATAGTCTGAACATTTTTTCATCCATTGATTCACGGTAGCATAATCGCTGTCCTCAACCACCACGCCAGCCAATCTCTGAGTTTCTACTCCCTTTCGGAACCGGAGCACCACGCTTCGTAATAATACTTCTTCAATGCCCCTTTCCCAAGCAATACGTAGTTGTCGATAGGCATCTACCGTCTGCTTGCGGTGCCCAAGTTCATCGCCCGATTCATAAGTCTTCTTGATCGCCTGTTGCTCATTTCGCAAATAGCCCACGCGAGCCTTGGTATTCATCCCTTCAAAAGGCAAATCAGGGTTTGTAACGCCAAACCCTTCGGGACGGCGCTGGAGACTTTGTTTCTCAACCGGAACCTTCGCCTCCTCTGCTTCATATATGAGCAAGTTGAGAAAATATAGATCGTGCGTGAAAACAATAACCTGTCTGCTGGTTGCCTCGTGCGCCAGCCTTCTGGCGACGCGCTCGCGATGCTTATGGTCCAAAGATGAAACTGGGTCATCAAAAATGAGACCAATCGGGCTATCCCCGATAGTGGCCTCTGCCAAAAATGACCCAATGGCAATCGCTCTTTGCTCTCCTTCGCTCAAAATTTCCCCAGGGTTTTTTGCTTGTGGGAGGTTCAATTTAAGCTTGTGAAACGCTTTACCTTTATCTGTTCTGCTTTTCAGGCAAACTTGGAGGTTCCCTGCACCTAGTCCCTGAAACTCTCGGTTGAGCGCTGTCTCCAAATCTTTCGACACAACTTCTTGAGTCAGCTCCCTCGTCTTATTCGAAATTGCATTAGTCTTCACCGCTGATTGACATTTCTTAAGTTTCACCCGACGACCTAATTGCTCAATTGCGGTTAGTACTGCTCCTTTTACCCTGGCTAGTTGAACGCGAGTTCTAAGTTCTGCGAATTCCTTTTCCGCAGAAATTCGCCCTGTTTCTTCGGCAATCTTATCGAGCGTATCAGCCTCTGTATTCAGCCCGTCCACCAATGACTGAAGTCGTACAACGGGACTTGTTGGTAGAGCGTCCACCTGATCCCATTTTTTTGTATTGACAGCTTTTTTAATTGCGGTGTGTCGATTATTAAGTCCTAAACCAAATTGCCGCACACTTTCAGCTAGTTCTGTGTCTAGTGCGGCTAATTCCGCATAGAGTTCATCGTCAGCACCGAGCGACATACTTTGCCCAGCAAATGCTTCGCATCCATCTGCCAGTGCTTTTCTATTTGCTTCCGCCTTCTTCTCAGTCTCCTTTTGGACAAACTCCTCAAATCGAAGTAAGCGGACCGCTCCTTCCTTCAACGGTTGCTGGCACAGAAGGCATTGGGAGTCAGGTCCTAAATTTGGGAAGGTTTTGTCTGGATATGCTTCGACCGCGTACCGTCGGGCTGCTTCAAAGAGTTCTTTCCATACCCTGCCACCAGTTCCCGGAAGAAGCCCCTCTTCATCCTCGAATGCTTGGGAGGCCAGCAATGCTGCTCTTTGTGCACTGTCATTAGCGTCTGCCAGCCCGCGGAGTTTTTCCAGTGCTGCATCATCAACAATTGATTGTTTCTCTCCTATCTTACTCACAACTTTTGCAATTCGCCGGGCACGCAATCGCAATTGCACCGCTCTATCTTTTGGGTTTTCTTCTTTAAGGCTGTCTTTCAATTCAGTATATCGAGCATCTTCAGCTTCTGTCATAGTTGCTAGCGCAATTACTCGTTCAGGCTCAGTCTTCTCCGATAAGCCAGCAATAAGTTGCCCGACGGCTGTTTCCCCCTCTAGATCTCTATACGCCGTGTTATCAACAGTAGATTGCACGTATTCTGCATCAATCTTCTCCTTTAATTTCTTGCAGATATTCGCCAGTCCTTCCAAAATGTCTAAGCCATATGGCACATAGGCGTAATCCCCTTCACTGTCCAAGTAGTTTCTTGCGCAACGTGAATCAAACACAGCAAGTGCTGATAGTGTTTCAGGTGCTACCTTGCCATCTTCCCAGATCACTTCTTCCAAAGAGCCGTTTATGTCGACTTCAAATGTAGCTTCAGCATTACCTGTTTCTTCGGGCAACAAAAATGCATTAGGGTGGATTGGTTCATTTTGATCACGAGCTCGACAAGCGCGCTTTAGAACCCTCGAATATCCGGATTTTCCTGACCCATTGTCTCCATAGATAACGGTTAGGCCTTGCGGCAAAAATGAAAGCCGCTGATCAGGCGCAATAGCATTTACATTGCGCAAGTCTTTCATTGCAAGCAGCTTAACCTGGACGTTTGCAGCCACGCTTGCCGGAATTTGATCGGCCCTAAGTCTATTGGCCTTTCTATCCTTTGGATCCTCAAGCCCATGCTCACTTTTAAGTAACGCATACAGGTCCTCTAGGTCATCCATTGAAAGTTCTTCTTTCTCGAACAACCTTCCGATCGCATCACTCTGCCATGCTGGTAAGTCGGTAGACCAGTTCAGTATCTCTGATATGGATTAATCTGTCTTTGGCAGTTTATAGTAACATCCTGCATAGGGTCAGTTTCAGTTTCGGTCGCACCCTGAGCCCAAGCCGCGGGAGGCACATACGACGACGGTCAATCACTCTGATATTCGCGGGTTGGGTACCGCCTGACCTGTCTCCGTCGTGGAGCTGCCTCTCTCT
>MKWU01001958.1_pt1 | contig 33074 bp, 18 predicted proteins | sample 809101 | NCBI WGS metagenome assembly MKWU01 (sample SAMN05860141, study PRJNA318959) | sponge metagenome | host: Aplysina aerophoba | place: Slovenia: Piran, Adriatic Sea, Gulf of Piran | collected 2013-05-07
CCGGGGATGGCGCCGGCGGCGCTGTTCCACATCATCGGCCACTCGCTCTTCCTCCGCCTCGCCGATGTCGCTTCGGGACTGCCCGCCTACGAGGAGCAGATCCAGGTCGCGAGCATGGACTCGGAAGAAGGCGTCCACGGCCTCTCCCAGGCGTCGGCCTACCGGATCCTGGCGACTGACCTCAAGCGGGCGTTGCTGCAGGCGATCGAGCGCGGCTCGGCGCGGCTGCTCTCGACCTACCTGCAGGCGCTGCTGGCATATCCCGAGGGCTGCACCAGGGGCGAGTCGGTGTTCGACCCGGATACGGGCGACCTGATCGTCCAGCTACCGCCGCTCGACGCCGAGCGCGTCTACCCCAAGGAGCAGCAACTGATCGACCTGGTCGCGCAAGAACGCCTGGCCGGACGGCGGGTGCTGGTCTACGCCACCCACACCGGTACCCGCGACATCACCGGGCGGCTGGAGACGCTGCTCAGCCGGCACGGGTTCAAGACGGCGGTGATGAAGGCCGACCGCGTGGAGCCGAAGCAGCGCGAGGCCTGGGTCGCCAAGCGGGTCAAGGAGGGCGTCGATGTCCTGATCTGTCACCCGCGCCTGGTGCAGACCGGGCTCGACCTGATCCAGTTTCCAACTCTAGTTTGGTACGAAACTGACTACTCGGTCTACACCATGCGTCAGGCTTCGCGCCGCAGCTGGCGGATCGGGCAAACCCTGCCGGTCAAGGTCGTGTTCATGGCCTACCGCTCGACGCTGCAGGCCGACGCGCTCAAACTGGTCGCGCAGAAGCTGCAGTCCTCGCTCGCGGTCGAGGGCGACCTGCCCGAGGACGGGCTGGCCGCCTACGGCGACACCGGCGATGACCTGATGATGGCTCTGGCGCGGAAGCTGGTCTCAGGCGAGACCGACGACGCACCCGTCGAGGACATCTTCCAGCAGGCGCAGCAGGTCGCCGCCGAGGCCGACGCGCTGCTCGTGGACGCTGATTGGCAGCGGCCGGCACCGGAACCGGACACCGCAGTCCCGGCGCTCCCGTCTGGGAGCGAGGAACCGGCCACCGAGCTCGTCCCCTGCGGCGGGCATCATGGCTTACCGGAGACACGGCAGCAGTTGTTCAGCTGGGCCGAGTTCCTGGCCGACGGGCCGGAACAACCAAAGCCTCGCGGACGCCTGCCGCGACCCTCAGGTCCCTCGCTGTTCGACTGGGCGCTGGAGCGTGAGCAGGAGGCCGGATTGGCCGCCGCCGGCGGTTAGGAAGAAGAGGAGGTCGTCGCGCTGTGCGACGACCTCCTCGGGCCCATGTGTGAAGGTCTTTTCTGGTTAAGGCGACAAAGCACGGCATGCCAGTGAGCAGCAGAGGCGCCGTCACCCGGTATGAAAGCGATAGCTCGCACATGCCCCGAAGCCCACAGCCCACGGCGTCCTGAAACGGGTACAAAGTTGAGAAAACAGGCAGGATTGTCGAAGACATTGTCGCCGGTCATGTTCCAGTCGAAAGGGGCCGCCCGGCTTTCCTCTCGGCAGTCCAGTGCTTGACGGAGCAGTTCACGACAAACGCGCTTGGGTACGCGTCTTACTTGAAGGCTTCGTGCTGCCCTTCAATCCCTGCTTCCCGGCTCAGACGGTCAAGCCTGAAGCGGCGTGCCGTGCGCTTGACACCAGGCGCGAACTTGGCGGCATCTTCGCCCTCCGAAACTCGCACAGGTCGCTCGTGACCGCTCCGTCGAGTGCCGCTCAAAGGCGACTCAGCAAACGCAACTCTAATGACTATCAGGGCGACTACTCGCATGAACGGTATCTCACGCATGACCGTAAGCAACTACGCCCAAACGGCGTGCCGGACGTCGAACCAACCGTATCCATCTCTACTCAAGGGGCCAGGCATTGACAGAATCGCTTCTCGCTAATGATGAGCGCAACGAAGGCGGGGGAGGGCGTCATCGACATAGATCCGCCAGATTCTTCGGCACTCGAAACTCGATGCCGGTGACATCTTGGTCGGCGACGGTGATTGGAGTCGCCTGCCGCCAGTCAGCGGTTCCCCCTGACGCGCTGTAGTAGATGTTGCAACCGTCGATCCCTGTCCAGAGACTGATCAGATAGTCTCCTGTGTCGGGGACTTCCATGTTGAACCTGCCATCCGTAAATGCGGCCCCGCTGCTAGACAAGCCGCCATACCGGACCTCCAGCCAAGCTCCTCCAATCGCAGCACCGTCTTCGTCGAGGATCTGGCCACCGATTCGCCGCAGGCAGAGCGAGTCCGGTATGCGGAACTCAATTGAAACCGGTTGCCTGCCCAACTCGAGCACATCGCCATCCTGCCATGACGCAGCTAACCCTTCCTTGGTGTAATACAATTCGCAATCATCAAGTCTGATATGCACACGATAGGCGCCTGGCTCGAGTGCATAAGCAGTGAACGCTCCGGATCTGCTCAGTGTCGAAGAGGTCCAGTCGTAGTTCTCATTGTCGATCAACAGGACTTGCAATCTGCGTTGGTCGCCCCGTAATCTTGTGACCCAAGCGCGGAGCTCGTTCTGACAAGCGCCGAGAGGAAGTGTTAGGTTCAGCATCGGCAAGTTGCGAGTGTCGAGGTCGCGGTACAGACCTGGTTGCGGCCTCGACGTTGTCAGACCATCGTCCGTGAGCCAGAGCGTACAGGCGTCTCGCGTCAGCCAAATCCGCTGCATCGTCTCGGGCGCGACATCAATGGAGAAAGCGCCCTCTTCGTCCACAATCGTGCCACGCTCTGTGCTGACCTGAGTGTCACCAAGGTATGGTGCCGCGTTGATTCGAAATCCAGCAGCAGGGGACCCGTCCCTGGCTCGTAGTGTCCCCGACAACTTCACATCATTTCGGAAGTAGTCGTAGCGCCGAGCGGGCGTCGGCAGCGTCTGACGCCAAGCGGCAAATGTGCCATAGAACTCGGACTTGGTGAGGCCGAATGCGACCTCGAATGCAGCTTGCCAAGTAGGCGTCTGCACCCAACGTCTTTCCTTGCCGGTGACTTGTGGATGGAGCTGACGGGTGTATTCGATGTGCGCATCGGCGCCGCTCAGCGCAGCCAAGCGTTCAGCCGCCAGGAGCCCGATCTGATGCTGCCACCAACCATTCCACTCTTCGACCTCCTGGAGCCTCACGGACGTTCTGGCCGCCTGATCAATCTTCAACTCGCGATCGTGCTCGAATGGAATGGCGCGCCACTCCGAAGACAATAGCCATTCCACCCACATGGCAGCTCCTTCAAGCATCCACTGTGGCGACGCGCGCCACGCCTCTACCGCAGAGAGCTGATACTGCAAGACATGAAGCCACTCGTGAGTCAGAGTTTCGATCGACCAGTGGAGGCAAGGCTGCGGACTCGGAGATTGCCAAGCGCATGTAGTCATCCAAAAGCCCCAGGGCTGGGCGGCTGCCTGACTCCGATGCTGCAATACGCTCCGAAGCGAGCCCGAGAAATGGTTGAGCCGCGGTTCTGCACCCGATTCGTGATGTTCGACTGCGGCGTCGATGCTGTGAAACAGCAGCACGGTTGTTTCAGAGAAGTCGCTCTCGACGGCGAAGGTCTCCGCGAAGAAGTCAACGACGCGTCCAATGTCAGCGGTGATGGTGTCCTTCAACGACTGCGGCGGATCGCCTGCCCAGACGATCTTCGGCATCATGCCTGTGGGTTGGAGCCAACTGAGGTCTCGGCTAACCGTGACGCGCACTGCGTCGCCCCGACGGATGGTCGAATCGCCTGAGCGCGGCGCGTCAACGTCGGATACACCCGAGTTCGGCGTGTACACCAAACCCTGAACTTCAATGCTGACTAGTGACTTGCCAAGGCCGCGCGCGACTTGATCGAGCGGCCACTTGTCGCGGCCGTTCCAGGCGACCCAGTTGACGCCCGAGTACAGCGTCACCGAGCCTCTGGCCGGCGTGAGCGGTCGCTCCCACTCGACGCTCTGCTGACCTTCGATGCGAATCGTCGCCGCCATGCCCGAGTCCAGCGTCTCGAGGTTGCCGCCAACCTCTCGAATGGCGTACTGCCAGTGGCGCGTATCGGCATCCCAGCGATAGATCAGGCTGGTGGCAGGGATGGCATGGAAGATGTCTTCTACCGCGATCGGCTCGGCCACCCAGCCGACGAAGTTGTTTCCAGGGTGGAGGGTGAGCGTCTCGGTCAGCGCGCCATCCTCGCGGGAGTCGGCCAGGGCGATATCCAGTTCCGCGACCGCCAACATCGCGATTGGGCCTACTACCAACGCCAGAAGCAAACGCTTTAGCAGCGACATCGAACGTTCCTCTTTCATATGTACCTCGTCCTGGTCTTCATCGAACAACGCGGACTTGGTGAGGGGCCGGCGATAGGGACAGCTGTGACTTATCGGCAGAGGCTCGACGGGTCGGCGGGGACGATGAACTCGATGCCGGTGACGTCCTCATCCCTAACGGTGATAACCGTTGCGGACTGCAAGTCTGCAGTGGCACCTGAAGCACTGTGGTCGATCCAGCAGTCGCCTGTTTCCGCCCAGAAGCCAAGAACATAGTTACCTGAGTCGGGGACGGTGATGGTGAATGTGCCGCTACCTGCCGACCTTGCGTAACCGTGCGTAGAGCCATTTGCCGCAACCAGCCAGCCGTGGCCTCTCGGTATTCCTTCCCACGTTGACAACAAGCCACTGATCTGTCGAACGCAAAGGGTGTGCGGTATGCGGACTTCTATGGTGACCGGATGCTTGGACAGTTCAAGTAGATCAGCCTCTTCCCAGGAAGTGGTGAGCTTGTCCTTGGTCCAATACAGGCGACAGCCATCCAGCATGACTTGCACTCGATATTTGCCAGGCATCGGCGCGTAACCAGTGTGGATTCCAGAAGAGGCCAACCAAGTATCGGTATGGCCGTGGGTCTCTTTTTCTATCAGCGAGACTCGAATCTGGCGCTCGTCGTTGCGTAACCTGACTACGCGTGCGCGTAGTTCGTTCTCACAGGCGCCCTCGGGCAACGTCAAGTCCAACTGAGGTAAGTCGCGGGTGTCTAATTCGAAATAATCGCCAGGTTGTGTCCTTGCGCTTGTCGGACCATCGTTTGAGAGCCACATCTGGCAGCCAGCGTGGTTCAGCCGGATGCGCTGTATTGTCCCCGAAACGAGATGAAGCGAGAACGCTCCATTTTCGTCGACAATCTTAGCCCGTTCAATCCCTACCTGAATCTCATCCTCATATGGTTCAGCTATGACGATGAATCCAGTGGCCGGAGAGCCGTCACTATAGCGAAGTGTGCCCGTGAGGGTCACATCGTTGGGATCGTAATTCTTCCGTTGCGTAGGCTTCGGCAGAGATTCACGCCACAGCGCGAACTCCTTGTAGAAGTCGGATGCAGTGAGCTCGAATGTAGCCTCGAACGCCTCTTGCCACGTGGGCGCCCGCTCCCAACGTCGTTCCCTTCCAATCACCTGCGGGTGTAGCTGGCGGCTATACTCAAGGAGCGCATCGGCTCCGCTTAGTTCGACTAGCCGATCGGCTGCCAGCGAGCCGAGGTCATACTCCCAACCGTAATAGCCATCTTCTGCACTCTCAAGTGGCTCAGTCGTTTGGATAACTCGCCCTAGCCTCCATTGGCGTTGGCCTGCGGCTGCAGAGGAATCGTTGTGCAATTCAGAGAGCGACTGCCATTCCGCCCAAGTAGCTGTTCCTTCGATCATCCAGGTGGGCGACGAACGCATGTCTCCAGCTCGGTACTGCGACTGAAACACATGGAACCACTCGTGAACCATTGCTTCCGTTCCGTCGTGGCAGGGCTGTGGACTTGGCGGCAGCCAGCCACATGCAGACATGAAGAAGCCCCATGGCCGCGCTTGCGCGGTCCGGCCAGACATCAACGACCCGCGAAGCCAGTCTGGCCGGTATCCAAAGCTGGGCTGCGCACCGGAATCTTCGTGCTCGACGGCAGCATCGATGTCGCTGTACAGCAATATGGTCGTCTCGGAGAAGTCGGTTTCGACAGCGAACTCCTCGGCGAAGAAGTCGACGACACGTCGAATATCGGCGAGGATCTCTTCCTGTACCGACTCGGAGAAATCCCCAACCCACTCGATGTTGGGCATTATTCCGATCGGTTGCAACCAGCGGAGATCACGGTTGACCGTGACACGCAGTGCGTCGCCGCGACGGATAGCGGTACCGTCGTCGAGCGGCCCGATCGTTTCTGAGATGTCGCTGTCAGGCTGATAAGCGAGCCCGCGGACCTCAAGGCGGACTAATGACTTGCCGATGCCTCGCGCTACTTCATCCAGCGGCCACTCGTCGCGGCCGCTCCAGGCGACCCAGTTGACGCCTGAGTACAACGTCACCGAGCCTCTGGCCGGAGTGAGCGGTCGTTCCCATTCGACGCCCTGCTGACCCTCAATGTGAATCGTCGCCGCCGTGCCAGAGTCCAGCGTTTCGAGGTTGCCGCCAACCTCTCGGATGGCGTACTGCCAGTTGCGCGTATCGGCGTCCCAGCGATAGATCAGCACCGCCTCTGGAATCGCCGCGAAGAGGTCGTCGACGGCAATTGGCTCGGCGACCCAGCCAATGAAATTGTTTCCGGGGAGGAGGGTGATCGTGGCCGTTTCAATGGACTCGTCCGCTGAGGTGACCGACGCCAACACGACCGCGAGCAGGCCGGCGATCAACGCCAGCAGCATGCGCCTCATCAGGGACATCGAACGCTCCTCGATTCTGTGGGCATCGTCCTTGCGGTCATCGAACACGGCAGATTCGGCGGGCGACCGGCGGGCAGAGTGGCGGCGACTCATCGGCAGAGGCTCGACGGGTCGTTGGGGACGCCGAACTCGATGCCGGCCACGTCCTCGTCGGCGACGGTGATGGGCGTTGCGTATAGCCAGTCGCTCGTGGCGCCTGACTTCGCATAGGCGACATGGCACCCGGCAACATCTGTCCCGGTAAAGAGCACATAGTCGCCTGATTCAGGAACAGTAATGCTGAAGCGACCGTCTGCGGAGACTCTTGCACTGCTTTGGGCACCGCGGTATGCAACTTGCACCCATGACTCTCCGACAGCTTTACCATCGTCAGTGCGTATCCGGCCTTCGATCTGGTGCAAGCACAATGTATCCGGTATGCGAAACTCGATCGAGACAGCATCTTTGCCTAACTCCAGGACATCGGCATCATGTCGTGACGCGACCATGCCATCTTTGGTGTAGTACACACCGCATTCATCGATCCTGACACGCAACACGTACTTCCCTGGTTTCGGTGCATAGACAGCGTGCATGCCTGAGATCTGGTTCCTTACATGCGTCCACTTGTGTGTCTCGTTGTCGATGAGCAGCACATCGAGATAGCGCGGATCATCACGTAACCTGGTGATTGTAGCTCGTAGTACGTACTCACACGCGCCTGTTGGCAACGTCAGATTCAGAGTCGGTAGACTGCGCGTGTCAAGATCGTGGTGTTGGCCCGGCTGTGGCAGCACAGTTGTCAGCCCGCTGTCGGTAAGCCAGAGTATGCAGCTGTCATGTTTAACCTGGACTCGTTGTACTGTGTCCGGTTCGAGCCAGACAGTAAACTTCCCTTCTTCGTCGACGATCGCGGCATTCTGAATGCCGACGGACACCTCGCCATCATACGCTTCGGCGAGGAAAATGAACCCGGTCGCAGGAGAACCGTCGCTATGCTCGATTGTCCCGGAAAGTTTTACATCGTCTGGATCGTAGTTGAGTCGTTGAGTAGCTTTCGGCAGCGTTTGCCGCCAGGCCGCATAGTCCTCATAGAACTGGTTGGTGGTTATCCCGAACACGGCAGTAAACGCTTCGCGCCAAGATGGGTTGTCCAGCCAGCGACGCTCGTCGCCAGTGATCTGTGGAAGTAGCTGGCGGTAGAACTCAAGGAGTGAATCTGCACCACGTAGATTGACCAAGCGATCGGCTGCCAACGAGCCCAGATCATATTCCCAACCGTGGTGCGCGGCTTCTGCGCTCTGAAGCGGTTCGGTGAGTCTTGCGACGCGATCGAGTCTCCGCTGTTTGGAAGCCTCGCCCGTTCCTACTCGCAAATCGCTCGGTAACTGCCATTCCGCCCATGTAGCACTTCCCTCACCCATCCACACAGGTGACCTTCGGACACTTTCCTTCGCAGACAAGTGACTTTGAAAGACATGGAACCACTCATGAGTGATGGTCTCGGTCGTCCGACCGTAGCAGGGTTGTGGACTTGGCGTCAGCCAGCCACATGCAGACATGAAGAATCCCCATGGCCGAGCTTGCGCTATCCGACCGGCCGTCAAGGTGCCGCGAAGCCAGTCTGGCCGGTATCCAAAGCTGGGCTCCGCACCGGACTCTTCGTATTCGACGGCAGCATCGATGTCGCTGTACAGCAATATGGTCGTCTCGGAGAAATCGGTCTCAAGAGCGAACGTTTCAGAAAAGAAGTCCATAACACTTTTGATGTCGGCAGCTATCTGATCGTTGACCGATTCCGGGATATCCCCCACCAGGACAATCTTGGGCATCATCCCCGTCGGTTGCAGCCAGCGGAGGTCTCGGTTGACAGTCACTCGCAATGCGTCGCCGCGACGAATGATAGTGGCAGTGGCATCAACGTCGGGCCCGTAGACCTCACCTTGCACTTCTATGTTGACCAACGACTTACCGATCCCGCGCGACACTTGGTCGAGCGGCCACTCGTCGCGGCCGTTCCAGGCGACCCAGTTGACGCCGCGATAGAGCGTGACCATGCCCGTGGCCGGCGTCAGCGGTCGCTCCCACTGGACGCTCTGGCGTCCCTCAATGCGAATCGTCGCCGCCGTGCCAGAGTCCAGCGCTTCGAAGTTGCCGCCGACATTTCGGATGGCGTACTGCCAGTTGCGCGTATCGGCGTCCCAGCGATAGATCAGCGCCGCCTCTGGAATCGCCGCGAAGAGGTCGTCGACGGCGATTGGCTCGGCCACCCAGCCGATGAAGTTGTCTCCGGGGAGGAGGGTGATCGTGGCCGTTTCAATGGACTCGTCCGCTAAGGCGACCGACGCCAACACGACTGCGAGCAGGCTGGCGATCAACGCCAGCAGCATGCGCTTTATCAGGGACATCGAACGCTCCACGATTCTGTGGGCATCGTCCTTGCGGTCATCGAACACGGCAGATTCGGGGGGCGACCGGCGGGCAGAGTGGCTGCGACTCATCGGCAGAGGCTCGACGGGTCGTTCGGAACGACAAACTCGATGCCGGTGACATCCTCATCGGCGACGGTGATCGGAGTCGCCTGCCGCCAGTCGGCGGTACCCCCTGACGCGCTGTAGTAAATGTTGCAGCCATCGATCCCTGTCCTGAGAGTAACCAGATAGTCTCCTGTGTCGGGGACAGCCATGTTGAATCGGCCATTAGCGGAGACAGGCCCGCTGCTATAGAACTCAGTGTGCCGCATGTGCAGCCAGATATCTCCGGCCGCAGTACCGTCTTCGTAGAGGATTCGGCCGCTGATACGTCGTACGCAAAGGTCGTGTGGAACGCGAAACTCGATGGATACCGGTTGGTCCGACAGCTCAAGCACATCGCCAACTCGCCACGAGGGGACTAACCCCTCCTTGGTGTAGGACAATTCGCAGCCATCAATCCTGACACGCGCACGGTATGCGCCTGGCTTCGGCGCATAGCGATAGAGCAACCCATCGTGTTCACCATTATGCGACTGGATTTGTTCGCCGGTCTCGGCATCTCTCAAGTACACAGAAGGCTTGCGAACGTCGCCGCGCAACTCGATCACGTTAGCGCGGAGCTCGTTTTGACACGCACCCTCAGGCACGATCAGATGCAACACAGGCAGACTACGCGTATCGAGGTCGCGGTGTTGGCGTTGTTGGCCCTGTACCGCCGTCAATCCATCCTTGACCAACCAGAGCGTGCAGCCATCGCGCGTGATCCAAATCCGCTGCTTGGAATCTGGCGCAAGGTCAATAGAGAATGCGCCCTCTTCGTCTACAGTCACACGGCGCTCTATGCCGGTGCGTGGTTCGTCGGGAGGATTTGACGCGTTTAGGCGGAATCCGGTAGCAGGAGACCCGTTCCTGTAGTGAAGGGTGCCGGCCAGTGTGACATCGTCTCGCTCGTAGTCATACCGTACCTTTGCTTCCGGCAGTGTTGCGCGCCACGAGGCGAAATGCTCATAGAACTCGACAGTCGTGAGTCCGAATGCAGTCTCGAACGCTTCCTTCCACTGCGGTTGCTCCACCCAACGCCGTTCGTCGCCGATGATTTGCGGATGCATCAGGCGATAAAACTCTGTGATCGAATCTACACTGGTGAGTTCGGCGAGTTGGCGGGATGCTAGGTGTCCCAGACGGTACGCCCAATTGTGGCTGTGCGCTTCGATGCTGGGAAGAGTTACAGAGGATCGGGCCGCATCGTCAAGCAACCGGTTCAGGTAAGTCCGATAAGAAACGATCGAAGAGATGTGAAACTCTGAAGGCACCCGCCATTCGGTCCACATGGCGGTTCCTTCATCCATCCATGCGGGGGTCTCATGCGGCTCTAGCGACCCAGCAAGTTGGTGTTGCAAGATGTGGAACATCTCGTGTGTGAGAAGTTGAATCCCCTTCTCCAGACCTGGACAGGGCGGCTGCCATGCACAACTAGGCACGAATGTCCCCCAAGCAAAAGCGGGTGCACCATATCGCGCCAGGTTCTGTCGTACCCAGCCTGGCGGAGTGCCAAGTGTCGGCTCCACACCAGATTCTTCATACTCAACAACGGCTTCGACGCTGTCGAACATCACAATAGTCGTGTCAGAGAAATCACTCTCGACCGCGAACTGCTCTGCAAAGAAGTCAACAACGCGTCGGATGTCAGTGGTGATCTCGTCCTTCAATGACTGCGGTGGGTCGCCTGCCCAGACGATGTTGGGCATCATCCCAGTTGGCTGCAGCCAACGCAGATCACGGTTGACCGTGACGCGCAGCGCGTCGCCGCGACGGATGGTGGCGTCGCCCGCGAGCGGACCGATAGCCTCGGAGATGTCGCTGTCGAGCTGGTAGGCGATCCCTCGAACTTCGATGCTGACCAATGAGGTGCCGATGCCCCGCACGACCTCGTCGAGTGGCCACTCGTCGCGACCGTTCCAGGCGACCCAGTTGACGCCTGAGTACAACGTCACCGAGCCTCTGGCCGACGTGAGCGGTCGCAGCCACTCCACGCTCTGCTGACCCTCAATGCGAATCGTCGCCGCCGTGCCAGAGTCCAGCGTTTCGAGGTTGCCGCCGACCTCTCGGATGGCGTAGCGCCAGTTGCGCGTGTCGGCGTCCCAGCGATAGATCAGGCTGGCGGGGGGGATGGCTTCAAAGATGTCTTCAACCGCGATCGGCTCGGCGACCCAGCCGACGAAGTTATCGCCGGGGAGGAGGGTGATCGTGACCGTTTCAATGAACTCGTCCGCTGAGGCGACCGACGTCAACACGACCGCGAGCAGGCCGGCGATCAACGCCAGCAGCATGCGTGTCATCAGAAACATCGAACGCTCCTCGCCTCTGTGCGCACCGTCCTTGCGGTCATCGAACGGCGCAGGTTTATCGGGCGACCGGCGGGCAGAGTGGCGGCGACTCATCGGCAGAGGCTCGACGGGTCGTTCGGAACGACAAACTCGATGCCGGTCACGTCCTCATCGACGACGGTGATCCAGGAGACCTCTTCCCAGTCGGAGGTACCGCCTGAAGTGCTGTATTGAATCCTACAACCCTCCACGTCCGTCCCGAAGCTGAGTACATAGTCGCCCGAATTGGGGACCGCGACGATGAACTCGCCATCCGTAGTAGTCAGTACGCTACTCGTCACGTCGCCACTGCCCACGTGTAGCGCAATACCCTTGGCCGCGGATCTGTCTTCATACAGAAGCCGCCCGCTGATCTGGTGCACGCAAAGGTCGTGTGGAATACGAAACTGAATCGAGACCAGTTGGTAGGACAGATCAAGCCCATCAGCTTCTTGGTTTGAAGCGACTAATCCGCCCTCGGCGTACCATAGGTCGCACCCGCCAACTCGTACCATTACCCGGTATCGCTCTGACTCCGAAGCATACGCCGAATATGAACCGGGACTATCGGCCACAGCACCGACCCACCTCTGCCTATCCTCGCTATTCAGAAAGACGACGATCTGGCGGTCATCTCCCTGGAGCCTAAACACCCTTACCTGTAGGTTGTTGTCACGCAGGCAAGCACTTTCAGGCAGAGTTAATCTCAGCTCGGGCAAATCGCGCGTGTCCAAGTCGCGATACTGACCAGGTTGTGCCCTCCCTGTAACGAGACCACTCTCAGTCAGCCAAAAGTAACATCCTGGGCCGCCTACATACATTCGTTGGACCGTATTTGGTAGCAGTGCAATGGCAAATCCACCGTCCTCATGTACCTCGACCCGGCGCCAGCGCCCAGCCTCATTTTCCCCTTCGTACGGTGCTGCGTTGATCCAAGTCCCCGTTGCAGGGTCGCCATCGGCGTGGTGGAGCTTACCGGTGAGCATGGGCTCTGCTGAGTCCCGCACTCTCCTTCCTGGCAATGCGTTCCGCCACTGCTCGAACTGTATGTAATAGTCTTCGAGCGTCACCCCAAATGCGGCCAAAAACGCATCAGCCAACGTTGGGGATGCCTGCCACTCCCGATTGGGGCCGACAGACTGCACATGCTGATAACGGAAGTACTCGATGATCGAGTCAACGCCACTACGCTCCACCAACAAGTCTGTTGCCAACAGACCAAGTTCATATTGCCAGGGAAAATTGCGTTGCTCTGCACTACGCAGTGTCGCGGCGGTGCCTGCGGCGTTCCTCAGATACTTACGACGGGTCTCCTCGAATGTCTGATGACCATCGGAGATGCGAACCCCGGTCTCTCCGGTCCATACGGCGGTGCCTTCCTGCATCCAGTTGGGTGGGCGCCCCGACGTGTTCCAGCGGTCTGTGTAATGAAACTGAAGAACGTGGAACATCTCGTGAGCTATCCAAGACTTGAAGATTGACTCAGAAGGATCGGGGCGCCACCACGATGCCGCCGCAAACATCCCCCACTCGGTGCCTCCGCCGTACGATACTTTTTCGAGCCAAGAGCGCAGTGCTTCTCCGCCGAGATGAAGTGGATACTCCGGGTCGGACGCCTGGTATGTCACAACATCGTCAATGGTGTTCCAGATTAAGATTGTGGTCGCCGAAGAGTTTGCTTCCACACCAAAGGTATCCGCGAAGTAGTCCACCAAGTCGCGAATTTCTGCAGTCATGTTTTCCTTAACGGATTGGGAGATGTCCCCGACCCAGACGATGTTGGGCATCATCCCGGTCGGCTGCAGCCAGCGGAGGTCACGGTTGACCGTGACACGCAGTGCGTCGCCGCGACGGATAGCGGTATCGCCGTCGAGCGGCCCGATCGTTTCTGAGATGTCGCTGTCAGGCTGATAAGCGAGCCCGCGAACCTCAAGGCTGACTAATGACTTGCCGATGCCTCGCGCTACTTCGTCCAGCGGCCATTTGTCGCGGCCGTTCCAGGCAACCCAGTTTTCGCCCGAGTAGAGCGTAACCATGCCCTTCGCCGGAGTCAGCGGGCGGTCCCAGTTGACCGACCTGCGGCCATCGATGCGGATCTTCACCGCCATACCGGGTTGGATTGTCTCGAGTGTGCCGTCAACGTCGCGGACGGCGTAGCGATAGCTGCGCGAATCGGCCATCCAGGTGTAGATCAGGTTGGCGGCCGGTATTGCCTCAAAGATTTCCTGCACCGCGATCGGGTCGGCCACCCAGCCGACGAAGTTGTCTCCTGGGTCGAGAGTGAGCGTCTAGGTCGGCGGTCCTTCCGTGCCGTCCTCGTCGGAACTGGCGAATGTGACGTGTAAACCCGCCGTCGCCAGCACGGCGATCAGGCCCGCGATCAGCGCCAATAGTACACGTTTCATGAGTGAAATCGAATGTTCCACGTCTCTACACACATCTTCGAATCCGTCATCGAACCACGCAGGCTTGGTGAGCGGCCGTCGACCGCTGTAGCGGCCACTCATCGGCAAAGGCTCGATGGGTCGACCGGCACGACGAACTCGATCCCCCTGACGTCCTCGCCTTGGACGGTGACTGGCGTGGCTCGCGCCCCTGAGCTCGCTCCTGAAGCTCCGTAGTAGATCCTGCAGCTGTCAACCTCTGTCCCGAAACTGAGGTAAAACTGGCCTGAATCGGGCACTGTGATGCTGAACTCTCCGCTTGTGCCAGAATGCGCAAAACCATGCTGACCGGCGCTCCAAGCAACCACGGCGACGCCCCGGACACGTGACCCACCCTCTGTAACTATGCGTCCGCCGATCTTCCGAATACACAGGTCGTAGGGGAGGCGGCTCTGAAGCAACATTGGTTGCTTCGATAACTCGAACAACGCGGCATCCTGCTGCAGTGCAACCAACCCGTCCTTGCTCCACCACAGGTCACATCCGCCGAGTATGATTCGCACCAGGTATGGCCCTGGTGCGGGCGCAAAGCCTGTATGCAAACCGATCGTACCGGGCTGCATCTGAATCCACGTCCTTCTGTCTTCGGTCGTCAGCAAAACCTGTAGGCGACGATCGTCGCTGCGCAGGCGCAAGACATCGACTCGAAGTCTGTTCTCACACGCGCCCTCCGGCAGACGTAAGTCGAGTGTAGGTAACTGACGAGAATTCAGATCGCGGTACTGACCCACCTGCGGCCGCGTCGCCGTCAGGCCGTCCTCACCAAGCCAGAGCGTACAATCGTCTCGTGTAAACGAGATTCGCTGTGTAGTGTTTGGCGCGAGGTCAATCGAGAATGCGCCCTGTTCATCAACGATTACGCTACGCGGAAGATTGCTCCGATGTTCACCCACATGTTCGGTGGCGTCAAGCCGGAACCCGGACGCTGGCGAACCGTCGCTCAGGCGAAGCACGCCTGACAGCGTGCGATCGTTCGGCCCATAGTCATATCGCTGGCGCGGCGCCGGCAGTGTAACGCGCCAAGCCTCGAAGTCCTTATGAAAGTTGGCCGGAGTAATCCCGAACGCTTCCCGGAATGCGTCTTGCCAAGTGGGCGTTAGCAGCCAACGACGATTTGTGTCGAGGACTTGGGGATACAGTCGGCGAATGAACTCGATGTGCGTGTCAGCACCGCTCCGCTCGGCCAAGCGTTCAGCTGCAATCGATCCAAGCCTATATTCCCACGGGGTGTTGCGTTCTTCAGCGCTCTTGAGCGTCACCGACGTTCTCGCCACGGAGTCAAGACGCCATCGGCGGTCCGCCTCAGAGGGTGAGGTGCGCAATTCAGCGGGCAACTGCCACTCCGACCAGACAGCCGCTCCTTCTACCATCCAAAGCGGCAGTAGAAGCCTATGTCGGGCTGAGAGCTGATGCTGAAGATAGTGGAACCATTCGTGAGTGAGAGTCGGAACTCCTCCGTCCTGGCTGCCATGTGACGAACATGGCGGTTGCCAAGCGCACGCAGGTATGTAGAACACCCATGATTCTGCACCAGCAAGCGAGTAGTTGGTCAACTGGGCGCGAAGCCCTTCTGGAGTACCGGGAAAACGGGGCTCAGCACCGGATTCCTGGTACTGAACCGCAGCGTCAACCCCCTTCCAAACCAGCACGAACGTATCAGAGAAGTCAGTTTCCACTGCGAAGGACTCAGCAAAGAAATCCAAGGTGCGTCGGAAGTCCGCGACGATTTCTTGGCGAAGGTTCTGATCGATGTCCCCTACCCAGACAATGTTGGGCAAGATGCCCGTTGGCTGCAGCCAGCGGAGGTCGCGGTTGACCGTGACACGCAGCGCGTCGCCACGACGAATCTCGATGTCGCCGATCAGCGGCCCCACCGTGTCAGAGACGTCGCTGTTTGGCTGATAGGCGATCCCGCGCACCTCGATGCTGGTCAGCGCCGTTCCGATGCCCCGCGCGACCTCTTCCAGCGGCCATTTGTCGCGGCCGTTCCAGGCAACCCAGTTCTCGCCCGAGTAGAGCGTGACCATGCCCTTCGCCGGAGTCAGCGCGCGGTTCCAGTTGACCGACCTGCGGCCATCGATGCGGATCTTCACCGCCATACCAGGTTGGATTGTCTCGAGAGTGCCGTCGATGTCGCGGCCTGCGTAGCGATAGCTACGCGAATCGGCCAACCAGGTGTAGATCAGGTTGGCGGCCGGAATTGCCTCAAAGATGTCCTCCACCGCGATCGGGTCGGCCACCCAGCCGACAAAGGTGTCTCCCGGGTCGAGAGTGAGCGTCTCAGTCGGCGGGCCCTCTGTTCCGCCTTCATCAGAATCGGCGAAGGCGACCTGCATTTCCGTCACCGCCAGCATGGTGATCAGGCCTGCAATCATCGCCAGCAACGTGCGTTTCACGAACAACGTCGAGCCTTCCTCGATGGTGTGCGCGTCATCGTCGCCTCATGGAACCAAGTGCGCCAGACGGGCGCCGGGTGAGCAGAGCAGCGGTGTTTCATCGGCAGAGGCTCGATGGGTCGGCCGGCACGACGAACTCGATGCCGGCGACGTCTTCGTCTTCGACGGTGATGGACGTGGCCTGCTGCCGATTGCTTGTGGCTCCCTGCGATGCGTAGTGAATGCGGCAGCCGACATCGTCTATCCAAAAGCTGAGCACATAGCTGCCCGAGACGGGGACAGTGATGCTGAACTCGCCCCTCGCGCCCGAGCTTGTAAACGAGTACGGACCGTCGCCCGAGGCGAACATCTCGATCTCTTGAACAGGAGTGCCGTTTTCTGTGACCATCCGTCCGCTAATCGTTCGAACGCACAGGTCGTCAGGGATGCGAGCTTGGATTGAAACGGGTTGCTGCAGCAGTTCGACTAACGCGCCATTCTGGTTCGAGGCAACCAACCCTCGCTCGGCGTACCACATATTGCATCCGCCGGCCGTTACCCGAACGTAGTGCCGGCTTGGCTCCGGCGCAAAGACTGTGTAGAACCCGAATCTGTCGAGCCGGGCTGAAGTCCACGTGCTTCCGTCTTCGCTATTGAGAGTGACCTCCAGGCGACGATCGTCCCCGCGCAACCTCAAGACGCTTACCGACAGTTGGTTCTCACACGCACCTTCGGGCAACGTTAAGTTCAACTCGGCCAAGTTGCGCGTGTCCAGATCGCGGTACTGTCCTGGTTGTGGCCGCATGGTTGTCAAGCCTTCGTTGGTGAGCCAGACGGTACAGGCATCACGCTCGAACTGAATTCGCTGAATCGTCTGTGGAGGAAGGTCGACGGAGAATGCTCCCTGACCATCAACGAATGTGCCACGGTCTTTGGTAGTTTCGACCCCGTCGACATACTGTGTGGCGTTGAACCGGAATCCTTCTGCAGGTGAACCGTCGTGATATTTGAGTGTCCCGGCAAGTGTCACATCGCCTCGATCGTAGTCATACCTCTGAGCGGGCGGCGCCAGAGTCTCGCGCCATGCAGCAAACTGTCGATAGAACTCCGTGACCGGAACGCCGAAGGCGGCATGGAATGCCTCTTGCCAGGTGGGCGTCTTCACCCACGTCCGTGATTCGCCGACGACCTGCTGCAATTGCTGACGGCTGAACTCGAAGTGCGCGTCGACATCGTTCAGCTCAACCAACTGCTCGGCAGCAACGGCGCCAAGGCGATAAGCCCATCCGCCGTTTCGCTTTTCGGTACTCTCTAGTGTTACTGTTGTCCTCGCAGTGGCATCCAGTCTTTGTTTTCGATCGTCTTCATACGGTGTGTGTCGTAGCTCGGCTGGCAGTAGCCACTCCGACCAAATTGCCGCCCCCTCGCCCAACCAGGTGATCACTTCCCAAGCTGGAAGGCCAGATAGCTGGGTCTGCATGTAGTGGAACCACTCGTGAGTCACTACTGCCAGCCTCTTTCCACCGCTGGGCAATATACATGGCGGCTGCCACAGACAAGCCGGCAATGTGAAGCCCCATGACGTAGACTCAGCGACTGTAGAATGTTGAAGCCGAGTTCGAACTTGGTCGACCGTACCTGGCCAGCGCGGTTCTGCACCAGATGCCTGGTATTCGAGCGCTGCTTCAAGGCCATGCCAAACCAATATTGATGTATCGGAGAAGTCTGTTTCGATCGCGAACTCCTCGGCAAAGAAGTCAAGGACCCGCCGGATGTCCGCGGTAATCTCCTCCTGCAATGACTGCGGTGGATCGCCGACGAACACAACCTTCGGCATCACGCCCGTCGGTTGGAGCCAACGTACGTCTCGGTTGACCGTGACTCTGAGGGCGTCGCCGCGACGGATGGTGGTGTCACCGCTGAGCGGTTCGACGGATTCTGCGATGTCGCTGTCGGGCTGATAGGCGAGGCCGCGCACCTCGATGCTGACCAGCGACTTGCCAATCGCGCGCGCGACCTGGTCGAGCGGCCACTCGTCACGACCATTCCAGGCGACCCAGTTGACGCCTGAGTACAACGTCACCATTCCTTTGGCCGGCGTCAGCGGCCGCTCCCACTTGACCGACCTGTTGCCGCCGATCCGGATCATCGCTGCCATGCCGGGTTCGAGCGCTTCCAACGTCCCGCCGACTTCTGGTGTGGCGTAGCGATAGGTCTGCGAACTGGCCTCCCAGGTGTAAATCAGGCTGGCCGCTGGAACAGCCTCGAAAATGTCGGCGACCGCGATTGGATCACTCACCCAGCCGACAAAGTTGTCGCCGGGATGCAACGTGAGCGTGGCCGTTTCAACGGACTCGTCCGCATTGGCGGCCGACGTGAACACGATCGCAACCAAAGCTATCAGGCCTGTGGTCACCGCCTGCACCATGCGTTTCATGAGTGGCATCGAACGCTCCTCGATTCTGTGCGCAGCTTGCTTGCCGTCATTGAGCGGCGCAGTCTCTTGGGGACGGCTGGCGGGCAGGGTAAAGGTGAATCATCGGCAGAGGCTGGCCGGATCATTCGGCACGACAAACTCGATCCCGGTCACGTCCTCGTCGGCAACGGTGATCGGGGTCGATTGGCTCCAGTCGGTAGTGGCGCCGGACGCGCGATAGCGCACGTTACACCCGTCAATCCACGCGCCTAGTGTGAAGTCGCCGCTCGCAGGAACCTTGATGTTGAAGTTGCCATGCACATCTGCGTCGGAACCGCTGAACAGATTGCGGCCTCCCTGCGCTGTGAGCCTTATGTGACCCATCGGCGAACCGTCGGCTCTCAGTAGGCGGCCGGACACCGAGAGAACGCAGAGGTCGGGCGGGATTCGTATCTCGATCGAGACCGGATCATCAGACAGGTCAACCAGCTGAGCCTCATCGTCCGTCGCAACCAACCGGTCCGATCGGTACCACAAGTCGCATCCGCCGACCCGCACCAAGAGACGGTATTGGCCAGGGGCAGAAACAAATGCGCTCAACCTTCCGTATCGGTCACCAGTACCCCATGTCGCTGATTCGGAGCCGGAAAGCAATGTGAGCACTTGCCGATCATCGCCGCGCAAGGAGATGACGCGCGCTCGCAGTTCGTTTTCGCATGCACCCTCGGGCAGGGTCAGGTTCAAGCTGGGTAGGTCGCGAGTGTCGAGGTCGTGGTACTGACCTGGTTGAGGATGTATGGTTGTCAGGCCGTTGTCGGTAAGCCAAAGTTGGCAGCCGTCACGGGTGACCCATACGCGCTGAAGCGTATCCGCCTCAAGGTCGATGGCGAATGTCCCATCGGCGCGAACGTCGTTGCGACGGATACGGCCGGCCTTGTGTTCACCTTCGTACGCCGCGGCGTTGATCCAGAATCCACTCGCCGGTGTGCCGTTTGAGTGACGCAGACTACCTTGCAACCTGGGCTCGGCGGTCGTGACGCCTGGCAACACAGGAAGCTCACTGCGCCACGCGGCAAACTCCTCGTAGAAGGTATCGGCGTCGATTCCGAACGCCCCGCGGAACGCTTCTAGCCAATAGGGATTGTTCACCCAGCGCCGCTCCGCCCCGACAGCCTGCGGATGCAATTGCCGGAAGTACTCAATCGGCGCATCAGGCCCGCTTCGCTCAATGAGCAACTCGACCGCCAACGTCCCCAACCAGTACTGCCAGGGCGCATTGCGCTCTTCGGCACTGCGCAACGTGGCCGAGGTTCGGGACGCTTCCCGTTTGCGCCACTGACTGTCTCCGGCGATCGTCGTTATGCCGTCGGCCACTCTCAGCCCACGATCGCCGCCCCAGATCGCCGTACCTTCGAGCATCCACTCGGGTGAGACAGTCCACCAATGGCGCGCCGCAATTTGCAGTTGCAGGTAGTGAAACCACTCATGGGCCGTAAGGTCGCGACCTCGTTCATGCTCTCCGCGCGGCAGCGGACATGGAGGATCCCACCAACAGGCAGCGACATAGAGACCATAGGGCATACCCGCCCCGCCTGCGTCTTGAGTGAGCTTTGTGCGTAGTGCGTCTCCGGCGAGGTCGAACTGTGGGTCTTGCCCCGATTCAGAATGCTCAACCGCAGCGTCGACTCCACTCCAAACGAGAATCGTCGTATCGGCGAAATCGGTCTCGATGGCAAACGAATCTGCGAAGTAGTCCCGAATGTGCTGTATGTCAGCAGTGATTTCCTCCTGTAATGACTCGGAGATATCCCCGACCCAAACGATTCTCGGCATCATGCCGGTCGGCTGCAGCCAGCGCAGGTCGCGGTTGACCGTGACGCGCAGCGCGTCTCCGCGACGGATGGTAGTGTCGCCCGCGAGCGGACCGATAGCCTCGGAGATGTCGCTGTCGGGCTGGTAGGCGATCCCTCGAACTTCGATGCTGACCAGCGACTTGCCAATCCCGCGGGCGACCTGATCGAGCGGCCACTCGTCGCGTCCGTTCCAGGCAACCCAGTTTTCACCTGAGTAGAGCGTCACCATCCCTTTGGCCGGCGTCAGCGGTCGCTCCCACTGGACGGCCTTACGACCGTCGATGCGGATCTTTGCGGCCATACCGGGCTTAAGGGTTTCGAGATTGCCGCCGACGCCCGGAATGGCGTAATACCATCTGCGCGTGTCGGCGTCCCAGCGATAGATCAGGCTGGCGGCGGGGATGGCTTCGAATATCTCGTCAACCGCGATCGGCTCGGCGACCCAGCCGACGAAGTTGTCACCGGGGAGGAGGGTGAGCGTCTCGGTCGGCGCGCCCTCTGTTCCGCCTTCATCAGAATCGGCGAAGGCGACCTGCATTTCCGTCACCGCCAGCATGGTGATCAGGCCTGCAATCAGCGCCAGCAACGTGCGTTTCAAGAACAACGTCGAGCCTTCCTCGATGGTGTACGCGTCATCGTCGCCTCATGGAACCAAGTGCGCCTGACGGGCGCCGGGCGAGCAGAGCAGCGGTGTTTCATCGGCAGAGGCTCGACGGGTCGGCCGGCACGACGAACTCAATGCCGGTGACATCGGAATCGGCGACGGCGATCATCGTTGATTCTCTCCAGTCGCTTGTGGCCCCGGAGTCGGTGTGTATGACATGGCAACCGTCACTCCAAAACGAGAGGCTGTACTCGCCAGCTTGCGGCACCGTGATTGTGAAGGTGCCATCGGCGTCCGGATGGGCCCCGCCCCGGCCTTCATAGCCGTTCGCCGTTAACCACACACCGGTGACCGCAACTCCATCTTGTTTGACTAGCCGCCCGCTGATACGAGACATGCAAAGGTCCAGTGGCACGCGCACTTCAATAGCAGCTTTTGCTTCGCCAATCTTGATAGACTCTCCATCGTCCCACATTGCGACCAATCGGTTCGGCCCGTACCACAGATCACAACCGCCAACTCGTACAAACATGCGATATGACCCTACGCTGGGTGAGAAAAACCTATAGGTACCGATCGCGTCCGGTGACAACCAGACGCCATGCTCATCATTTTCGATCCACACGTGGACCTGGCGTTCGTCGCCGCGCATCCTCAAGACGCCTACCGACAGTTGGTTCTCACACGCACCTTCGGGCAACGTTAAGTTCAACTCGGCTAAGTTGCGCGTGTCCAGGTCGCGGTACTGACCTGGTTGTGGCCTCGCGGTTGACAGGCCATCGTTGGTGAGCCAGAGCGTACAGTTGTCTCGTGTGAACCGAAGGCGTTGGATCGTCTTCGCGGCCGGATAGAGTGTGAACGCTCCCAATTCTTCTACAACAGCAGTTCGTTCGAGCCCAATCGGAATCTCGCCGTCATACTCTTGAGCGAAGGCGATGAATCCGAGCGCCGGGGTTCCATCGCTCAGGCGGAGTGTTCCTGACAGCTCTATGTCGTTCTGGTTGTTGCCTTTCTGGTGCGCGGGCTCAGGCAGGGTAGCGCGCCAGGCCTCGAACTCGTCATAGAACGCCGCGACCGTGAGGCCGAACGCGGCCTCAAACGCCTCGTGCCAGGTAGGCATCTGCACCCATCGTCGTTCCTCGCCGATCGACTGCGGATACAACAGGCGATCGAAGTCGAGCAGCGCATCGACACCACTCCTTTCAACCAAACGATCAGCTACTACAGACCCAAGGTCATAGACCCAGTAGTAGAAGCCGTTTTCTCCGGCCCACAGCGGCTCACTCGTTTGGGCTACGCGATCAATTGTCGATTGACGTTGATCCTCATACGACGCCTGACCGAACTCAGGTGGCAGCCGCCAATTCAGCCAGGTGGCGGTCCCTTCACTCATCCAGGTCGGTGATAGATGCGGATGGCGGGTAGACAACTGATCTTGCAACACATGGAACAACTCGTGAGCCAGAGTCGCCGCCTTGTTGCCATGGCAGAGTGGCGGAGGCTGCGACTGCCAACCACATATCCACGCGAAGAATCCCCAGGGTTGAGCTTCCGCCTGCCAGCCTGTTTCTAATGTGCTGCGAAGTCGATCCGGTGGATAAAGGAACCTGGGTTCCGCACCCGACTCCGCGTGCTGAACGGCAGCGTCGATGCTGCCAAACAGCAAAAGGGTCGTCTCGGCGAAGTCAGGCTCGATTGCAAACTCCTCGGCGAAGAAATCGAGAATGCGTTGCATGTCGGCGGTGATCTCTTCCCGTACCGGCTCGGAGATCTCCCCAACCCACTCGATGTTGGGCATCATCCCGGTTGGTTGGAGCCAGCGAAGGTCACGGTTTACAGTCACTCGCAGCGCATCGCCCCGACGGATAGTTGAATCACCTTCGAGCGGCGCGACGATGTCGGAAATGCTGGAGTCCGGCGCGTACACCAAACCGCGGTCCTCAACCTCGATACTGACCAGCGAGGTGCCGATCCCGCGCGCAACCTCGTCCAGCGGCCACTCGTCGCGGCCGTTCCAGGCGACCCAATTTTCACCTGAGTAGAGCGTCACCAACCCTTTGGCCGGCGTCAGCGGTCGCTCCCACTGCACGGCCTTACGCCCGTCGATGCGAATCTTCACGGCCATGCCGGGTCGGATCGTTTCGAGCGTGCCATCCATGCCACGGACGGCGTAGCGGTAGCTCCGCGCGTCGGCGTTCCAGGTATGGATCAGACTGGCTGTGGGAATGTCCTCAAAGATATCCTCGACCGCGACCGCTTCGGCGACCCAGCCGACGAAGTTGTCTCCGGGATGCAATGTGATCGTTCGAGTCTCAGCGCCTGTATCAGAGGATTCGCCAGCTGAACTGACCACTGGCAACAGGATGGCGATTAGGACGATCACGGCAATCGCAACCCGTGGAGCGTGAGAGATTCCAAGGAGATTCATGGATCGCGCCTCGTCTCTTTTGTGCCTCTGGGCGGCTTAGTAGTACGTGCCGCAGCGGTCGATATTCGGCTGGACCGGCGTCTCCCAGACGCCGTCCATCGAGAACGTCGCCGTCACCTGCTCGTCGTCGGCTCCAGTGAACGTCACTTCGAGGGACGCCGCCGCGCGAGACGCAACGACAACAAACAGTGGCAGGTTTGTGAGCCAACCCGGGGAATCTCTAAACCCTGAAATGAGTGCTGGGTCGTAGGCGGGTGCATCTATTGCTCCGGTCGCAATGTCGCCGTGCTCCCCCAGATCGCCCGCGAGTGTATAGGTAAGATCATATCTTTCGTTCCCTCGCCATTCGCCATAGGGCTTCAGGAGAACGGGCCCGAGCCAATACGACGATTGGCCGTTAATGCAGACCATGACCATTTCTACGGGAGTATCGCCGAACTTGTGATTTCCGTCTTCTAATACTCGGACGGTGGTGTCGAGTACTTCGACGCCACTTTGAGTGTAGTCATTGACAGAGACTTCAGTAGTTATTCGATTGTCGTCATACCGTTGCTGCCCGAGATCGCGGACGATCGGCGGCGTGGCCGATTCGAGCGCTTCGTTCGCCCGGGTAGCCTCTGCTTCAGCGGCGGCGAGCTTTGCGAACAGTTCATCGACATCGACGCCCATTCGGGACTGCACCTCGGCCAGGGTCTGCTTGAGCTGCTCTAGCTCTGCCTGGGCCGCCGCCAACTGTTCAGTCAATGATCGATCAGCTTCCGTTGGCGCTGTCGCGACGATGAGCGGCGAGGAGTCAAGCCAGACATCGAGACGTGGACTTGAAGGCAAGAAACTCGAGCTTGGCAGGATGCGCTCCCCCCATTCCCCATCGATGCGCTGCTGCAACGCGAATTCCGTGCGGCCATCGTCGAGCCGCCGGGCGCTGATGCGAACCTCCGCGTCGCCGCTGAGCACATGGGCGGCGGCGTAGCTGATGAGCAGTGTGGCGATCAATGCGCCGAGCGCAATCCAGACAAGAGACGGCTTCATGGGGACAATCTCCTCAACTGGTGGAACGAAGCCCGCATCACGCCGGGTCTCCGAGAGGCGGAAGGGCGGTGCCAAGAGCGCCGCATGTCTGAGGAAGTGTTGGTTCCTGGCCAGCTCTCAACCGAGGATCGGGCCCACGCTGATGACGTCGCTTGCTGATCCATACTCTGTCCTTCACACGCTGTGCACCTGGCGCTCCCTCGCACAGTGAGGAATAGCGACCTCCACGGATTCTACTGGGAAGTCATTCTGTAGAGAGTGAGGGGCAAATCACGAGCGAGTTGGTCAAGCGACCGACCGGATCGCTATTTCGGGCGGGACCTGTCCCATCCTGGATGCGCTGGTACGTGTTCGTTGCTCAGGTTACCGTCCTGCTGGCCGCTGGCGACCGACTTCGAAGGGGGCAACTCGAATCCGGCGGAACTGGCTGCGTTACCATGCAGAGCAGAGGACGCAGATGACGATCACCAAACCAATCGCTCGCAGTGGTCGCTTGCGGCTGCCCAACATCCCCAGGCGGGAGCCTGACGAAGTGACCGCCTACGACCATCTTCATCAACTCGGCAACGCCCACCACTTGGCTCAGCACCTTGTTGGCCAAGGCGCGGACCCGGAAACCTTGCTGGTCACAGCCGACCGCTGGATCGTGCAGGACTCGACCAGCTTCCGAGAACGCGCCCGCTACCCCGACCTGCTGGTCGCATTCCAGGTCGATCCCGAGGCCTATCGGGCGAGCAACGGCTACGTGATTTCAGAACAAGGCAAGCCGCCCGACTTCGTGCTGGAGATTGCTTCAGCCAGCACGGGACAGACAGACATCGGGGCCAAGCGCGACGATTATGAAGCCTTCGGGATTCGCGAATACTGGCGCTTCGACGAAACCGGTGAGTTTCACGGGGCGCGGCTTGAAGGTGATCGCCTGGTCAACGGGCGCTACGAGCCGATTCCCGTAAAGGCCCTGCCCGACGATACTCTGGAGGGCAACTGCGAAGCGCTCGGCCTCAACCTTCGCTGGAAATCTGGCCGCCTCGGCTGGCACGATCCGATCAACGGACGACACATCGCGACGTTCGAGGATGAACGAGCCCGCGCCGAGAGAGCCGAGTTACGTGCTGAGACGGCCGAAGCACGGATCCGGGAACTCGAGGAGCGGCTGCGCGTGACCGGAGCGTAACCCCCAAACAACCGCAAGGTTCGGCGCTGCATGACCAGGCGAGTCAGCCCTCCGCTCGGCGCTAGCGCATGAGCCCAGCCAGAGCCACTGCCACGCACGACTATCAAGAAGGACCAACAGGCGGCTCATTCATCGAGCCGGGCAGGGACGCGTTCAGGATCGAGTTCGCCAACCAATACGCGATCAAGCCAGTCTGCATGATCGCGGCAACCGTCATCGCCTGCCACCGTACCGCCAGCATCGTGCTCACTTCCAACCGCTCGGGCGAGGAATTGCTCGACCCGTTCGACGCCTCGATCCTCGGCAACATCGCCGTCGAACGGCTGGAGGCCGCCACCTAGCGACCGCAGCGGGCCAGGTTGGGTTGGACCGTCGTCTCAAAGAGGCCGTCGAGGTTGAACGTGGCGGTGTAGCGACGGTTCGGATTGTTGCGCTCATGCACTTCAACCGTTAGCGAACCGTCCGCCTGCGCCGTCCAAGCGAGTTGACGGATGAGGTGCGCCGCATCCTCGATCGGAGCAATGATCTGCCTGAACACACCATCGTACCAGGTACTGGTCCCACTGCGCCATTCGGCTGTCGCGGTCGATCCGCCGCTGACAGTAACGCTGACCGTCCGATCCAGATCACTCGGCACGTCCCAGTGGACATTCACTTGCAAACCATCCCGCGCGCATTCGATCTGCAAGCGAGCCAACCGGCTGCCATCATCGGCAATAGCCGTTTGCTTGACGACGTAGGTCCTGAGTGGGTCATCGGCTTCAACGACGCCCCACCAGAAGTCGTCGCCAAATCGGCCATGGTCGATGACTGATGCTTCTGAGTCCGATTGTTGGACATCTTCGCCGCATCGGCTGAGGTTGCCCTGCACCGGGGTTTCGAAAAGATGGTCAAGCGGGAACGTCACCTCAAATGTTTCGCCGTTCGCGTGGACTGAAAACCAAAGCTTTTGACCCGCGGCACCTCGCCATGCCATGCGGCTGACGAGCTGTAGGGAGTTGGGGGCCCGCAGGGAACTCCACTCCACGTCTTCACCCCAAGTCCCGCTACCTACGTGCCAATGCGCCTGCTCGCCGATCGAATCGTCAAATCCATACTCGATCAAGGGATTCACGCCATCCAGGTCCCGCCACCACACCAACACATTCAATGTGTCTTGCCGACTGCACGTTACCTCCAGGCGCGCAACCTTCTCCGGATGGCTTCTTGGTATGGCATCCACATACACCGCGGAGGACAGAACGCCAGCATCGTCTATGTGCGCCCAGTACCGTCCACCCGGCAACGCTCCCCATCCGACGAACGGCTCCGAACTTCGCTCACCTTCAAACAGGCACAAAGCGAGATTCGCTTGCGCAGGTGTACGAAAGAAGTCGTCCAGATCGAAGGACAACTCGTAAGTTTCCTGGCCATCGGTCAACCGAATCGCCCACGTCAACCCGGCGCTGGCGGCCCATCCGAGCTGTGCCGCCAATCGGTGAGGGACGTATGTCGACAACAACTGTTGCATGCTGTCGCCCCATGGCGCAGACCTCGCATTCCAGCGCTCAGCGACCCATCCGAGCGACCCTACCTGGTGCTCGACTTCCTCCGACAATGGCGCCTCGCCCGGCCACCAGATCTCCACCTGCGGGGCGTGGTCGCTGTTGCAGGTCACGCGTAAACGGGTAAGCTCTCCGCCTGCATCGTCGACTTGCTTCTCCTTCGTCACGGACGACCACCAACCCCCGCTCTCGAGAAGTGCGCTATGCCAAGTGACATCATCAATGCGACCCGAACCTGATGAACCTCTGCCTTCTACCTCAGCAGCGGACACACCCGTTGCCTGAGCGTCAAACGCGTCGCACATGGCCTGACCGGACTCGCCGCGGTCACAGATCACTTGCCGGACGACTTCGATACCTTCGTCAGAGACCGGGATCGGGAGCCAGTTGGCAATCTGCACACCCACTCGCTCGGCGTCACGTCGCATCGCACGCGTATCAACTAGTGGCGCATAGCGCGAGAACACAGAGAGGTTCATCGCGGCAAAGTTCGCGCCATGTCCTGGATCGCGTTTACCTAATCCGTCGATGATGGCGTGGGCTGTCTCATGAAGCACTACTTTCAGGCTTCTGTGACTCGGAAGGATATACACCGTGTGATCGCCGGAACTCCAATAGGAACTCCCTGCATCCTCGGAGCGCCGAGCTGCCGGAGGACGAGTACCGGTGACGTAATCCCCATAGACCGCTTGGACTATCTGAGCGATCTCAGCTTCGGTCAATTCGATCTGCGCCGGTCCGGTATGTCGATGCTCCCACCAATACACATGGAATTGCTGAGCGTCGCATTGGAGAGCTGTGGTATCTGCTGAGCAGATCGAGAACAACGTCTCATTCGACTGGCAGTCGTCGGACTTGCTGAAGACTTGGATAGTCACTGATGTGTCGAATCCAAGGAAGCCGCACTGCGACGACTTGACCTGGCCGTCGACTGTCACCTGGATGCTGCCATCAATGGTGTCGATCGTTGCCCCGCTTCGCAACTCGCCTCGGAACACTGGCGCCAACTGTGGCACCGCGAATGGTTCGGTAAACACCCATACGCCAGCCGCTGGTAGTGTCACAATGGCTCTCGATGGCTGCTCGATTGGTAGCCAGTCCCTGCCGGCCAAGCGCTGCAATCCAAGTTCAATCGCATTGCCAGCGGCTGATTGTCCCAACACGCGAACGAGTTGCGTACCCTCGCCTGTTGGTTCGCGGCCGATTGCTGTGGCAATCGGCCGACTCTCTCCACTTTCAAAATTGTAGGTCTCGAACGACATCGCATCGGAGTCCAGATTGACGAGCAGCCTGAGGCTCTCGTCGATGCGCCATTCCCTGTCGCCGGAGGAAAGAATGAGCGTCCGGTTGTCCACTTCCCGGTACCACTCTGGAGATTTTGTACGAATCTCCGCCTCGATGCGGCGCGTTGGCACTGCGATACTTGATGTCGCGTACCACACGTCGTTGACGGCATCCGCTGGCAGCCTGGAGAGCTGCGATACCGAACCCCGCCAACGGCCGTTCTCACGCCTCTGCACGCCAATGCTGATCGAACCATCGCTGTTTGCGCGCGCCGCAAGTCGCAACTCTGCGCCGCTGGGCGATGGCTGAGTCCCGGCGATAGTCGGCAAAGACGGCGCGGCATTCCGCGGACTGTCGCTATTGGACGAGATTGTGTCGATGCCAGCGGCAATTGCGCCCGCCAGCAGCGCTACAGCGACGAGTATGGAGACAGCCTTGCGGTAAAACACGGCCTATTGCAGCCCCTCATTCACGGCCTGCTTCTCACATCAGCAACGGCGCGCGCTCTCCGGTTTCGGACCTTAAACCGCATCGCAGCCTCAACTGAGGCGGCGTGTTTGAGGATACCGGTTGCCACAGCACCCGAATCCGCTCGCGATGGGCGGAGCGCACTTCCCTTGTATGTCGAGGCTCCGGGGCGGATTGTGGCCTCGGCACGCGGCGATCACCATCTTTCGACATGGACGCCATCGCAAACCCTATGGACCGCTCAGCCATCCTCGGTCCCGAGACGTAGCCAACCACGACCGAGGGCGCTTTCGCTAGTTGCCGATCAGCGAACTGCGCAGCCAAGCGCCGCTACTGGAAACGGGGAAGTAGCGCGAACTGGGCAGGATGCGTCCGCCATCGGTGGGGGTGAAGGCGAACTCTATCCGACCGTCGGCCAGCAGTTGTGCGTTGATCACTCCGACTTCCTCGCCGTCAACGATCACTGGACTGGAGCTGAGCCAGCGGCCGACCGTCGCGTTGGCGGGGAAGTATCGCGATGCGGGCAGAATGCGGTCACCGCCCTGTGGTTGGTAGCCGAACTCCGTGCGCCCATCGTCTAGCCGGCGGGCGACGATGCGGCCGCTGGGGAAGGCGGCTGTCATCGCACCATCGTCGATCATCGGGGTCTCATCGCGATCGCCAATCACGTCGAAGACGGCAGTGGCGGTCTTGTCATCGTTGACTGTGAGACGGACGCTGGACGCCGTGCCGGACGCGTCGCCAATCCAGCGCACGAAGCGGTAGCCGGTGGCGGGCGTGGCGGTCAATCTCGCGGTTCGACCGCTGCGATAGCTGCCGGCGCCGCTGACGGAACCGCCTTCGTCTGGCGCAGCGCTGACATCCACCGTGAACGTTGGAGTCGTGCCGATTGCAGCGGGAACGTCGAGCTGTCCGTGATTGTTGCGTCCCCAGCAGGCGACCTTGCCATCCTCGTTGACGGCGCAGGAGTGCGAACCGCCAGCCGCTGCCAGTTTCCAGTTGGTACCGCCGGGCACGTCGGTCTGGCCATGACTATTGCGACCCCAACAGCGAAGTTCGTTTGAATCTAGAACGCCGCAGGTGTGGTCGGTACCTGCGGAAACGTCGATAAACCGAGCCCCACTGGGGACGGCGGCTTGCCCATAGCGATTTCGTCCCCAGCATTGCACCGCACCACTCGCGTCTCGAACGCAGTTGTGGTCTCGCCCGACTGTGAGATTACGATAACTGCCATCGACTTGAGTTGCTTGTCCATACACATTGTCTCCATAACATACAGGTGATCTTCCGCTAGCCAGTGCACACCAGTGCTTCTCACCAACACCTATTGCCGTGACCGCGTAGCTGGAAGTACGCGCAAAGGCTAAGCTCGCTGTAGGCGGATCACTGACGCTAAAGTAGCCATCACTTCCCCAACAACCGCCGTAAACCGAGTCTTGACGGACGCCGCAAGTGTTCTGCCAACCTGCGGCTACCACACTGTAGGCACTGTCACTGACATCACTCGAGTTGACGGATTGCCCGCTGGCGTTAAGGCCCCAGCAGATAATGGCACCCGTGTTTGTGACACCACAAGAATGGCCGTTTCCAGCGGAAACGAATTCGAAAGTAGCTTCAGCCGCGTCCGACTGTCCACCGGCATTGTTGCCCCAGCACACGGCCGTGTTCGCTTCAGTAACCGCGCAGGTGTGATCAACTCCTGCGTCGATTTGGATGACACGGCCGGTTGGTTGTGCGGAGGCTTGGGGAGGATCGTTGAGTAGTGTCAGGCTCAGCGCGATGACTAGGAGCAACGCCGACAAAGAGAGGATACGTAACATGTTTGGGGTCCTTTCAGGCTCTCAGTAACATGCGAGATTCGGGCCGGAATCAACGTCCGGCTACGGAACGGTGGAGATGGTCGATCGGGTTGATCGTCCCGGTCGCGCCGCACGCTGCGCTGATACGACGCCCGGTCCGTACTTCGATGTGGACGTGTTCACTCACCGTGGGATCACTCGATAGTCCGAAGTTGCCCTGAATCCCCAGGCGGGTTCCAACGCTCACTCGCTGACCGACGGAGACATCGATCCGCCGCGCATGGAGATAAACAGTGGTCCGGTCCGTGTCTGCGTCATAGACGGCGATTTTCCCGAGCGTTCCACCGATTGCAGTAACCTCGCCGTTGGTCAGAGAGTGGAAGGCTACATTGGCAGTGGCAGCGCCTGCTACCGATTTGGTTTGCACGTCCCAACCAGAATGACCGCCCCGATAGCCGTCGCAACTGTCGCCGTATCCGGTGAGCGAAGGGCCCCAGTTGTTGTAGTCGTAGTTGATCTGCGAAGCGCTCTGCCCGGGGAATAACACCTCGACAATGGTGGCCCGAGGATCGGCAGGCCTGACCTGGAATGTGATGCTAGAACTGCGTAGCCACAGGTTTGTTTCAGAATCGGTCCTGAGGAACCGCGCCCGGGGAAGTAGTCGCTCTCCGCCCGCTGGAGTGAAGCCGAATTCGATCCGCCCATTTGAGAGTTGGCGGGCATTGATCCGCCCGAGTTCGAGCCCCGCCTGAACGACCGGACCGGAACGCAACCACCGACCGATGGTTGCGTCGGCGGGAAGCCAGCGCTGCTCAGGCAAGATTCGTGGGTTGTCTTGAGGCTGGAAACCAAACTCGACTGCACCGTCATCATGCCGAAGCGCGACGACCCTGCCGTGCACCATTTCGCCATCTTGCGCGACCGCATCGTTCGGAGCTAGCAGCCAACCCACGCCACTTATGAAGAGGGCGGCAAGGACTAGGAGTCTACCCCCCCCCCATCCATACGAATGTTCTGTTCACTCAGTTTCTTCTCTCAACCCAGTGCACACTGGGGCGCTCCTCGCAGTCGAATGCCGGGAGAGGCTAGCACAGAGAGCTCAGGCAACCACTTCGCCAGCCTGGGGCAGCGAGGCGGACGAACGCGGTTGGACCTCCTCTGCGCAGCTTCATCCTGGGCATATCCGCATCAACAGTTGGCTTCGCGATGAAGCTTGCCGCCAAGACCATCGCTGATCGGTTCGGAGTCGGCGGCGGCGTTCCAGCCCACCCCGCCGGTCGCGGTCGACCGTTGCCACGCCGGTCAAGGCCGCGATCAGGCGACGCTCCGAGCTGCTAGCTACCAGCAGATGGGTCGCCCGTGCGAACGTAAGTCACTTGTTGGCACTCGGCGCTCTAGCCAATTGCTTGTTGCGCTCGAGCCCCTGCGGACAAGCCTGCAACGTTTGCCGAACTTCTACGTCCACGGTGATGACTTGATCCCTCAGCCAGGACACTTGGACGTCGATCCAAGGACGGACGGCAGCAGCGTCGGTCCAACGTTGGTTCCATTCGCAGACCATTATGAGGATCGGTCGCTGGCGACCTACAATGAGGTCGGAAGAGTTCCGTGCATCGCCTTCCTGTCTTGGACGCAAGGCCGACTGCTAGGCATCCGAGACCTGCGCTGGCTTCGTCGCTACTTACGCGTCTGTCTTGGCCAACTTCTCGATCGTCCGTGCGACGCCGCGCATCTGGGACGGGATGACGACCACCGCCATCAGTACAGCGGCCGCTAGCAATAGCACCGGTCGGCCCGACGCTTCCAGCACGATTCCGGCTTGTTCGGGCACAGGTCTTCTGAGCGCCCGCTCAGCAGGTCCGTCTTCGACGAGCACCAGTCGCCTGCGTTCTTCACCTGGACGGCTGACGATATCAACCATCGCGTGCGATTTATCGACACAGTCATCACTCGGATAGTAATTCACTTGGGGACACTGCCCAGCAGGTCCGGCGGCAGGCCGGACGCTAAGGGCGAGGATGCTACGGATGCAGCATGTGAGACTGTCTCAAAAGTCGGGCAACGAGCAGGGGCGGGGCCGATTGGCCCCGCCCCTCTGGTTTGGACAGGATTGTCCGGTTGCGCGAAGACTAGGCTCGGTTGCGGACTCGGC
>MKWU01001962.1_pt1 | contig 33015 bp, 32 predicted proteins | sample 809101 | NCBI WGS metagenome assembly MKWU01 (sample SAMN05860141, study PRJNA318959) | sponge metagenome | host: Aplysina aerophoba | place: Slovenia: Piran, Adriatic Sea, Gulf of Piran | collected 2013-05-07
TGGCGCTTAGTGTATCCCTGCTCACGTAAACTGGCCAAACTACACCGCTCTTCAAGGGTGAGGTGCTGATATACATTTCCCATGGCAACACTCTAACCAAGTGTTGCACTTCGTTTGTGAGTCTAGCCAACGGCCAGGCCGAAGTTCCAGCCGAAGAAGTCGCCGGAAATGACCGCCCCCACTCCCAGGGCCCAAAGCGACCAGACTCCGGCATATCGCCGCAGACGCCGCCGCCTGAAATAGGGGTCACCCACCACGTTGTAGGTCACCAACCCGGGGCCTGCCCGCCGTTCACTGTTCATGATAGTCTTACCTTTAGCCGGATTAAGAAAAGCGGTCAATCAAATCTTCAGCTTAAAGCATAACAACTCAGGAATGCGGAGCGACTTGTTCCTGCCCTTCAAAACCTCCCTGGCGGTGTGAAGGATTCGTAAAATTTTTGCCACTAACCGGTAATACTCGATTAACGTATTTGCGTTAATCTCTATTCAGAAGTCGAAACAATGTCATCAGCGCGAGACAACTGCTTATGTTCCCGGAAACAGCCAACCCGCCAGAACATCCCAGGGAGTACCTGGATTCAAAGCGCGAAATTCGCCCAGAATACCGGGAAGCCTTCCAGTTGCTCGAATCCCTGGGGAAGGAAAGGCTGGGCGAACTGTGGCAGCGGGGAAGACGGGAGGCCCAGCTGGACGCTTTCTCGTTCCTGCTGGACCCCAGCGTTTACCGTACTGTGCCCACAGACTGGATTCCCCGCATCATTCGCCAGCGGGAGTGGGAGGCAATCAGTATCGGCGTTGCCCAGCGCCTTAGAGCTTTGAATTTGTTCCTGATGGACCTGTACAACGGCCAGCAGACCACCGTCCCCCAGGACGTCGTTTATTCATCCCAGTACTTCTATCCGGAGTACCAGGGCTTCCGGCCAGCCGGGGAGGTCTTCGTTCACATCTACGGGGCGGACCTGGTGCATTTGGAAGATGGACGTTACGTGGTCCTGGAAGACAACCTGCGCATCCCCTCGGGAATCACTTACCAGCTAAAGGCCCGCGACATGTTGCAGCAACTGCTGCCGGAACTCGCTTCGGCCTACGACATAGTGCCCTTCGATATTCGGGAAACCTACCGCGACATGTTTCATTCCCTTTGTGAAAGGGAGGATCCGGTATGCGTACTGCTGACGGACAGCAAGCTGGGCGCCGCCTTCTTCGAGCATCGATACCTGGCTGAATTGCTGGGCATTCCCCTGGTGGAGGGCTCGGACCTGTATATTGGTCGGGATGGCCGGGTGATGTTGAAAGGTCTTGGCGGCGACACGGTGGTTGACCTGGTATATCGCCGGGTTGAAGACCTGGAGATTTTCGTTCCGGGCCTCACCGACGCCTACCTGGCTGGCAAGGTTGCGCTGGTAAACGGAATGGGCACCAGCGCAGCTGATGACAAGCTGGTCTTCAAATGGGTTCCGGATATAATACGCCACTACCTGGGCGAGGAACCCATTCTGGACCAGGCAGTCAGCTACGACCTTCAGGATGCCGAAATCCGCAGGTATGTAATGGAAAACCTGGACAGGATGGTGATAAAGACGCGGCAGGGCTACGGAGGCCTGGGAGTTTACGTGATGCCCGACCTGGACGAAGAGTCTCGCACTCGTCTGGGGCGGAACATTATCGAGCAGCCGCGAATGTTTGTCGCCCAGGAAACCCTTGACTTTTCCAGGCATCTGATATTCGATGAAGAGACGGGCGAATTCGAGGACAGGTACGTGGACCTTCGGGTATTCGCCGTACAGAATGGCCGGGGTGAGACTACCGCCTTCCCCGGTGGCCTGACCCGGGTTTCCCAGGCCAACAGCCGCATAACTAATAATTCATCGGGTGGCCTATGCAAACCGACCTGGGTGGTTCGTTAAGCGACACGACCATCGTCGCCGCCTATGGGTATGCCGCCCGATACATTTACAGCGACGAGGTCGTCCAAAACGACAACTTCCTCCGGTTGACGGCGGCGGCGGACCCTTATCAAACTCCCATTTCCGCCGATGTCCTTACTCGACCGGTCAGCCGTCGCGCTCGCTTCCATGACTCCTACGGAAACGTTACCCACCGCAGCCGGATAACGGCACCCCACCACGAACTTACCATCCTCTCCATCGGCACGGTACGCTTCGAAAGCCCCTTCGCTTACCCCGTCGAAGTTGCCCTTGAGTCGATTTCCAGCGACTGGGTTCTCGAGCAATACCTTACCTCCACGGCCCTGGTTCACCCCGACCGCCTCGTGGAGCATGCCAGCAGCATCGCAGAAGGAGGCGGCGGCCTGGTGGAGACGGTGGAAAGGGTTACGGACTGGGTGTATCGGAACATCCAGTACGTGAAGGAGAGCACCACGGTAAACACCACCGCGGAGGAGGTCCTGGGCACGGGCGCGGGAGTTTGCCAGGACATGGCCCACCTGGCCATGGGACTGCTTAAAGCCCTGGGAATCCCCTGCAGATATGTTTGTGGCCTGTTGACGACGGAAGTGGGCGAGACCCATGCCTGGCTCGAATTCTGGCACCCGCAACTGGGCTGGATACCATCGGACCCGACTCGAGGGCAGGCAGTGTCCGGCCACGGCGAACTGCTGAAATTTGCCGTAGGCCGCGACTATGCCGAGGCGGCCCCCGTGGAAGGCTCCTTCGTGTCCAGGGGAACCGGGTGGCTACATTCCGCCGCGGCCCAGGTGCATTTTGACCGTGACAACATCACCTTTGATGACGCCATCCGTTTGATTGATTTTGGACAATAGCAGGCAGAGGCAGGTTTTCTTATGACAGATCCCAGGTCCCTGGCGGCGGGGAATGCTGCATGGCTGACCGATTCGCGGGTGTACAATCTCATCTGGCTGGGGCGGTGGCTGGAACGGGCAGAGGCCATTACTCGAGCCATCAACTCCGCAGCCCGACAGACCGCTGCCAGCAGTACGGGACCAATGGGTTTACGTGACGCGCTGGTCCCGGTTGCCCACATGGCAGGCATGCGGGTTGAGCAGAAGGAGACCCTGGCCGCAGACATCCTGCTGCACGATACCACTGCCTCCGCTCTTCACTGCCTGACCAACGCCCGAATGAACGCCACCCAGGTAGCGCCGGTGGAATTGATTCGCGCTATTGCCGCCGCTATCCTGGACCTTCAGGAGACTGACGCTTCGTCTCTAGAAACTCCGGAACAACTCCTTGCCATAACCGAAGGAATCTCGAACCACCTGGCGCAGATCAATTCGACCATCGAGGACCAGTGGTTCAGCCGGGAGTCCCTGACCGAAGAGGAGGTCTTCCACCGTTTCGTGCAGCAATAGCAGCACGCCAATCGGTGTTGGAACGTGAGCCAATGAGCGTTTACAAGTTTGAAGCTGCGCTGGAAAGACCTGATATGCGGGGCGCATGGACTTTTGTGCGAATACCTTTCAGCGTGGCAGAGAAATTCGGAGTAAAAGGCCGGGTGCCCGTAAAGGGGACCATCAATGGCATCGCATATGAAAACTCGCTGCTGCCCCAGGGTGAAGGAGTCCACATCCTGGTGGTCAAGAAGGACATTCGCGACCGAGCAGGTGTTGACGCGGGAGACGTTGCCGAAGTAACGCTGGAACGGGAATCGGGGCCTCGTACGGTGGAAGTGCCGACTGAGTTGGCGGAGGCTCTGCAATCCCGGCCCGGCGCCCTGCAGATTTTCGATGACCTTTCCTACTCCCACCGGAAGGCGTATTGCGACCACGTCGGCCAGGCCAAGAAGGCCGATACTCGCGTCCGCCGTGCATCCAGGTGCGTGGAACTGCTGCTGGATTCAGTGGCCGCCGGAGTTACGCCGGGCTTTCGCCGCTCGCCCAGTTGAAAGGTCAGGCTGCCCTGAAGTTTCAGGGGCGAAGTGGACTCAGTCCCGGCTTCCTTAAGCACGAAACCGACGCGAGCAGTGCGGGAATTGGCAACACTGACGGCATTGAAAAAGCCGGCAAAACGCAACGGCAACTAAACGTAGAAAAGCACGAGGGGAAAGAGTAGAGGAGAAATGGTGGAGACGGGGGAGAGTCGAACTCCCCGTCCAAAAGGCCCCTTGGCTAGATATACTACAAGCTTGTCCGACGATTAATGTCTCACCTGATGGCGCTTCCGCCGGCGAAATTTCCTTCAGGCCAGCCGAAAAGTCTTAGACAGCCCCTATCGGCTTCGGGGCCATAGCATCCCGGTCTGTTGGCGCCCGTATCCCCGCATCCGGGAGTAGCAGGGTACGGACGTAGCCGCACTAGGCGGCTAGAGCGAATTCACGTTCGCCAGTTATTTGTGTGCCACCTGATTAACGAGGGCGGTGGCGCCTCGGCTTGCGATCTGCCACAGGACGCTCCTGTCGAACCCGCGCGTCCCCATAACACTTCTTATTATACCATTCCACCCTCCCTGTCCCCAATAGCGATATCCGCACGGAAGCCCCCCAATTTGGGAGGTTGGTGATAGCCTGCAATCAATGCCCAGGGCAGGGGCGGTTAGCGACTCCATATGGGCGCCACGGCCATCTGTAGGGCGCCCTGCCTGATCGGCCAGGGTCTTGCCTGGGCCAGTTCACCGGCGAGACCACGGGCCTATAATTGCAGCCAGGACCACCAAATTCTGCCGATACGTGAGGGCCGCTATGAAACGCAGCGCTTCCAGGATTCTTACAACCCATACCGGCAGCCTGCCCCGGTCTCCGGAACTCCAGGAGTTGCTCCGCCAGCGAGAGGAGCAGCAGGACTTCTTTGAAGGCACATTCCAGGCCAGTGTCGGCGAGGCCGTGGCGGGGATTGTCGACTGCCAGCAGTCGACGGGAATAGCGTTCCATAACAGGACATGGATCTGCAGGGCTGATTATCCTTAATCGAACCTTTACCTGCGGGGCTATTCCCCACATAGCCCGGCGTGTATAATGCGTATTTCCTTCACATTTATATTGTGATATATTTAACAAATCGCCGGGCTGGGGCCCGGTAATTGAATTGTCAATACTTTTTATCAAAATATTTGACAGGTTTTGTGAGTCTGAAAGCCCCATGCTGACACCTAATGACCACGAAGCGGGGGTTGTGTAAATGAACCCGTTAAAAGAACTGGCCGAACACGGGCTGTATTCCCCTCATTCGGAGCATGACAGTTGCGGCGTGGGCGTGGTTGCCAATATCAAGGGTGGCCAGTCCCACGAGATAATCACCGAATCCCTCCAGGTGCTGGTTAATCTGGGCCACCGGGGCGCATGCGGTTGCGACCCGGAAACCGGCGACGGCGCCGGTATTCTGATGCAGATGCCCCATACCTTCTTCGGCAAGGAGTGCCCTACTCTGGGCATTGATCTGCCTGAGCCGGGAGCCTACGGCGTCGGTATGGTATTCCTGCCTCCCGCTCCTGCGGCGAAGGCGCTTTGCGAAGACTTGATTAACCGCTCTATAGCCTCCGAGGGGCTGACCCTCTTGGGCTGGCGCGACGTGCCCGTGGACCCGGACAAGCTGGGACGGGACGCCAGGGCAGTCCAGCCTGCCATCCGGCAGTTTTTCATCGTTCCAGGTTCGGCAGGCGTGGAACCGGAACAGTTGCAGCGCAAGCTATACACTCTGCGCAAAGTCATCGAGAGCGGCCTGGCGGACTGCGATATAGGCGAAGACGATGCCGACTATTTTTACATCTGCAGTCTTTCCAACAGCACTGTAGTTTACAAGGGCCTGTTGATGGCCCACCAGGTAGCCGACTTCTACCTGGACCTGAATGACGAGTCGCTGGTCAGCGCCTTTGCGCTGGTACACTCCCGCTTCTCCACCAACACCCTGGGCCACTGGAAGCTGGCCCACCCCTACCGCTACCTGGCCCACAACGGCGAAATCAACACCCTGCGGGGCAACACCAACTGGATGCACGCCCGCGAATCCCAGTTTGAGTCGCCCCTGTTTGGCGACGACATCAGGAAGATTCCGCCCATCATGACCCCGGGGGCCAGCGATACCGCCGGTTTCGACAATGCTCTCGAACTGTTGCTGATGACCGGTCGCAGCCTGGACCACTCGATGCTGATGATGATTCCCGAGGCCTGGGAGCAGCACGAGACCATGCCCCAGGAAAAGAAGGACTTTTACGAGTTCCATTCCTGCCTGATGGAGCCATGGGACGGCCCGGCGATGATTGTGGCCGCAAATGGCAAGGACATCTGCGCCGTACTGGACCGCAACGGCCTCCGTCCCTTCCGGTACACCGTTACCAAGGATGACAAGCTGGTCATGGCGTCGGAAACGGGTGTGCTGGACATTGCTCCCGAGAACATCCGGCAGCGGGGCCGCCTGCAGCCGGGGCGCATGTTCCTGGTACGCATGGAAGAGGGCCGCATCATTGGCGACGAAGAACTTAAGGAAACCCTTTCCAGCCGCCAGCCCTACGGTGAATGGCTGAAGGAGAACAAGGTTTCACTGGAAGACCAGCCAGACCCGGAGACGCCCGATGTCCTCAAGGGGCAGGAACTGGTGCGTCAACAACGGGCCTTCGGATATACCATCGAAGAGCTGCGCATGCTGACCACTCCCATGGCTACCGCCGCATACGAGGCGGTAGGATCCATGGGCAACGACGCGCCGCTGGCCGTGCTGTCGGAAAAGAGCCAGATTCTCTTCAATTACTTCAAACAGCTTTTTGCCCAGGTTACCAATCCACCTTTGGACGCCATCCGCGAGGAGTTGGTAACGTCGGTTGAGGCCTTTATTGGCTGCGAACGGAACCTGTTCGAGGAGACTCCTCTCCACTGCCGCCAGCTCAAGATCAAGACGCCGGTGATAACTGACGAAGAACTTGCAAAGATTCGCAACCTGGACCTGGGCGATGTCCGGTCCACCACCTTGTCAACCCTGTTCAGCGCCCAGGGCGAAGGAGCCTTGAAGGAGGCTCTGGACCGGCTTTGCAGTGAAGCTTCCCAGGCTATTCGGGACGGCTATAGCGTAATCATACTGTCCGACAGGGGCGTGTCTGCAGGTCAGGCTCCCATCCCGAGCCTGCTGTCCACCGCCGCCGTGCATCATCACCTGATTCGGGAAGGAACCAGGACCAAGGTGGGACTGGTGGTGGAGTCCGGCGAACCGCGGGAAGTCCACCACTTCTGCCTGCTGCTGGGATACGGCGCCGGAGCCATCAATCCCTACCTGGCCCTGGCCACGGTACAGGACCTGGCGGTGCGGGGCGAGCTGAACGGCACCAAACCCGAATACGCTGTCAAGAATTTCGTCAAGGCCAACGAAAAGGGACTGCTCAAGGTAATGTCCAAGATGGGCATTTCCACCGTCCAGAGCTACCGGGGCGCCCAGATTTTTGAAGCGGTGGGGCTGAACCAGGAATTTATTGACCAGTACTTTACCTGGACCCCCTCCAGGGTCGAGGGAATTGGTCTCGACGTGGTGGAAGAGGAGCAGTTGCAGCGGCACAGCTTCGCCTTCCCCGCGCAGGAGATCGACGCAACCCTGGGCCTGGACCCAGGCGGAACTTACCAGTGGCGGCGCCACGGCGAGGTTCACCAGTGGAATCCGGACACCATCGCCAAGCTGCAGTATGCCACGCGGGCCAACAGCTGGGCTTCGTACCAGGAATTCAGCAAAACCGTTAATGACCAGAGCAAGCAGCTGGCCACTTTGCGCGGATTGCTGGAGTTCAAGTCGGACCGCCAGCCTGTCCCCCTGGATGAGGTGGAAACGGCTAAAGAGATAGTCAAGCGGTTCGCCACGGGCGCGGCGTCCTTTGGCTCCATAAGCAAGGAAGCTCACGAAACCATGGCCATCGCCATGAACCGCATCGGGGCCCGCAGCAACACCGGGGAGGGCGGCGAGGACTTCCACCGCTACACCCCGGACGATAACGGCGATTCCCGCAACAGCGCCATCAAGCAGGTGGCCTCGGGCCGCTTCGGCGTTACACCCAACTATCTGGTGAACGCCACAGACCTGCAAATCAAAATGGCCCAGGGGTCCAAGCCCGGAGAGGGCGGTCAGCTTCCCGGCCACAAGGTAGATGACACCATCGGGTGGGTGCGGCATACTACACCTGGTGTGGAGCTTATTTCCCCGCCGCCACATCACGACATCTATTCCATTGAAGACCTGGCCCAGCTGATTCACGATCTGAAGAATATCAATCCGGAGTCGCGGATTCACGTCAAGCTGGTGGCTGAAGTAGGCGTTGGGACCATTGCCGCCGGAGTTTCCAAGGGACATGGCGACGTGGTACTCATCAGCGGCCACGATGGCGGCACCGGGGCATCTCCCGAATCCTCCATCAAGCACGCAGGCCTGCCCTGGGAACTGGGCCTGGCGGAAACGCAGCAGGTGCTGGTTGCCAATGACCTGCGCAGCCGTATCGTGGTGCAGACCGACGGACAGCTTAAAACCGGCAGGGATGCTGCCATTGCCTTCCTGCTGGGCGCCGACGAAATCGGCTTCGCCACCGCCCCGCTGATTGTCAGCGGCTGCATCATGCTGCGGAAGTGTCACTTGAACACATGCTCGGTAGGCATTGCCACCCAGGACCCGGAACTGCGCCAGCGGTTTGCGGGAAAGCCCGAGTACATCATCAATTACTTCTTCTTTGTGGCTGAGGAATTGCGGGAAATTATGGCCCAGCTCGGTTTCCGCACCGTCCAGGAAATGATCGGGCGCGTGGAAACGCTGGAAGCCAATACCGACGTGGAACAGTGGAAGGCCCAGGGACTGGATTTCGAAAAGCTGCTTTACCGTCACCCCCGCTGCGATGAAGTTACTATTCACCAGTGTGACGAGCAGGATCACGGCCTGGAACTGGCCCTGGACCACCAGTTGATCTCCATGTCCACCCCGGCCCTCGAGCGGGGAGAGAACGTCAAGATTGACCTGCCTATCCGCAACTCCAACCGCACCGTGGGCGCCATGCTCAGCGGCAGAGTAGCGATGAACTACGGCGAGGAAGGCTTGCCCTCGGGAACCATCAAGATTAACCTTACCGGCTCCGCCGGGCAGAGCTTCGGGGCCTTCCTGGCAAAGGGAGTGGACATCCGCCTGGCCGGAGACACCAACGACTACATGGGCAAGGGCATGAACGGCGGACGCATCGTCGTTGTACCACCACCCGGATCAGACTTTGTCGCCGAAGACAATATAATCATCGGCAACGTGGCCCTGTACGGGGCCACCGGCGGCCAGGCTTTTATTCGCGGCCGGGGCGGAGAGCGTTTCTGCGTCCGCAACAGTGGCGTTCAGGCAGTCATCGAAGGCATTGGCGACCATGGCTGCGAGTACATGACCGGCGGCGTGGCCGTCATCCTGGGCCCCACGGGCCGCAACTTCGCCGCCGGTATGAGCGGCGGCATAGCCTTTGTTTACGACCCCGACAATGATTTTGCCATACGATTTAATGACGGCCTGGCCGACCTGGAATACCTGTCCGACCCAGAAGATATTGCGCTGCTCCGCCAATTGATTGAAGACCACCAGGAACACACCGGCAGCGCCCCGGCCCGGAAGATTCTCGCCGATTGGGACTCCTCGATATCCAGGTTCAGAAAAGTAATGCCCCGGGACTATCGCCGGGTGCTGGAAGAGCGCAAGAAGGCCGCAGAACTGGAAGTAGCTCATCATGGGTAAACCTACTGGATTTATGGAATCCGGGCGCCAGCCTCCCAGGCGCCGCCCGGTGGCGGAACGGAAAGGAGACTATCAGGAACTGTACCTGGACTGGCCCGAGGCCGATGCCCGGGAACAGGGTTCCAGGTGCATGGACTGCGCCGTGCCCTTCTGCCATATGGGTTGCCCCCTGGGCAACGTAATACCCGAGTTCAACCACCACGTTTACATGGGCGACTGGCAGAAAGCCCTTGAAGTGCTTCTCAGCACCAACAACTTTCCCGAGTTTACCGGCCGCATTTGCCCCGCCCCCTGCGAGGCGTCCTGCGTCCTCAGCATAAACGAAGACCCCGTCACTATCGAGTACATTGAGAAGGAAATCTCCGACCGCGGCTACAAGGAAGGGTGGATCAAGCCCCAACCCCCTGAAGAGCGTACCGGCAAGAAGGTTGCGGTGGTTGGTTCCGGCCCTGCCGGCCTCGCCGCTGCCCAGCAACTGAACCGCGCGGGACACTCGGTTACTGTCCTGGAGCGCGCCGACTACATCGGCGGCCTGCTCATGCTGGGCATCCCTGATTTCAAACTCGACAAGGACGTAGTCCGCCGCCGTGTTCAACTGATGGCCGACGAAGGTGTGGATTTCCGCACCGGCGTCAACGTGGGCGTGGACTATCCCGTCAAAGACCTGCTGGCCGAGTACGATGCCGTTTGCCTGACCGGCGGTTCCACCCAAGCCAGGGATCTCCCCGTACCGGGGCGGGACCTGGAAGGCATACACCTGGCCATGGAATCCCTCCCCCAGCAGAACAAGTTGCTGGCCGGCGAGGAAATGAACCCTGACGAGCAGATTACCGCCGAGGGTAAGCGCGTGGTCATACTGGGCGGTGGCGACACCGGAGCCGACTGCCTGGGCACTGCCCACCGCCAGGGCGCCGAAGTGGTTTACCAGTTTGAACTTCTGCCTGAGCCCCCGGAGGAACGTCCCGACAACAATCCCTGGCCCCAGTGGCCGATGATTCTGCGCTCGTCCCCGGCCCACGAAGAAGGGGGCATCCGCGATTACAACATCCTCACCAAGTCCTTCTCCGGCAGCAACGGCCAGGTGGAAAAGCTCCACGCCGTGCGGGTCGAATGGACCGCCGGGGAAGATGGCCGCTTCAATATGAGCGAGGTTCCCGACAGCGAAATGGAAGTGGAGACCGACCTGGTCCTGCTGGCAATGGGCTTCGTCCACCCCGAGCATGAGGGTATGCTGACCGACCTGGGCGTGGCACTGGACGGGCGGGGCAACGTGCAGGTGGATACGAACAAGATGACCAGTGTCCCCGGCGTTTTTGCCGGCGGCGACATGGCCCGAGGCCAGTCCCTGGTAGTCTGGGCCATCGCCGAGGGCCGCGAGGTAGCCCGGGGCGTTGACCAGTACCTTGTGGGCAGCTCAAAACTTCCAAGGTCCATGCCAACGCATTAGTCACCTGTTTCTCGAACAGGCACGAACATCCACTAACTGGTAACAAACAGAAGAGGCGCCAAGTTTGGCTCCCCTTTTTCCTTGAAGACTGCTTTGGTCAGTGCAGATCGTGATACAGACCAGCAGCCAATGCCGCAACAAGATCCTTGCAGTTGGTGAAAGGAACTTTCTAACCCCCTTGTTCCCCTACACCACCGCCGCCGCTTCTACCATTTCCGAGTAGCGGGACAGGTATTCCTGGATGTCCAGTACCTGAATGGTGTTGGTGGTGCCTGAGACGCCGGTAAGGTTGCCGTGGACAATGGTTACTATGTCGGACTCAGTGACCAGGCCGGTTGACAGGGCCCGGCCTATAAGCATGGCCACCAGCTTGGCGATGTCCTGTTCCGGCGGTATCACTCCGCTGGGTTGCAGGCCCCAGCCCAGGCTGAGCCGGCGCAGGGTGGCCTCTTCGTGGGCAAAAACGATGATGTCGCCTTCGGGACGATAGCGGGAGACTTCGTTGGCAGCCCGGCCGGTGCTGGTTACCACGATGGGCTTGGAATCCAGTTCCCTGGCCAGTCGGCTGGCGCCAGCGGCAATGGCCTGGGTGCGATCCCGGGACCGGAAATCCTTGTAGTACGGATAAATCTTCTCCGCCTCTCGGATGGTAATGTCCGCCACCTTGACCGCCTCTACCGGATAACCCCCGACGGCAATTTCATCGGACAGCAGGATGGAATCGCAGCCGTCCAGCACCGCGTTGCTGATGTCGGACACCTCGGCCCTGGTCGGCGTGGGCGAAACAACCATGGAACGCAGCATCTGGGTGGCGATGCAGGAGGACTTGGCCGCCTCGTTGGCCTTGCGGACAATCTCCTTCTGGACCAGGGGCACCCGCTCCATGGGAATTTCCACGCCCAGGTCGCCGCGGGCCACCATAACCCCGTCCACTTCCAGGAGTATTTCGTCCAGGTTATCGATGCCCTCACTCCGCTCCAGCTTGGCCATTACCGGGGCCTGGCTGCCGATGCTCTCCAGGAAAGCCTTGGCTTCCCGTACGTCCTTGCCCGTGCGGACAAAGGACACAGCAACCCAGTCCACATCTTGCTCCATGCCAAAGCGGAGGGCGGCTTTGTCCTCCTCGGTGAGAACCGGCATATCAATGGAAACACCGGGCAGATTGACGCCTTTGTATGAGGATATAGTTCCGCCATTCCGTACCCGCGTCCGGACTTGAAGGCCATTGGTTTCCACCACTTCCAGGCAGACTATGCCGTCGGAAATGAAGACCAGGTTGCCATCGCGCAGATTCCGCAGCACCCCTGGTTCGGGGAATGGAATGACGGTGGGGTCGCTGGATGCTTCCTCAGCCGTCAGCAGGTATTCCTCGCCGTGGTTCAGGCTAAGGCCTTCGTCCAGGCGACCCAGGCGCAGCTTGACGCCGCCCAGGTCCTGGAGGATGCATACGGGACGGCCATGCTTTTCCGACAGGCGCCGGACGTTGTGGATTACCTCTTCGTGTTCGGGGAATGTGCCGTGGGAGAAATTGAGCCTGGCGCAGTCCATACCGGCCAGGATCAGTTGTTCCAGCGTATCCTGGTCCCGGGAAACCGGGCCTATGGTTGCGATGATCTTGGTCTTGCGCATGACACTCCCCCCACTGCAACCGGCAGATATTACTCGCGATTGGCGTAATAGGAATCGGTGGCCTGGCGAAGGCCCGCAACCCGATTTTCCTGCAGGGCCACCCGTCGATTGGAGGCCCACTGGTTTGAGGTCTGGATTCCCACCAGGCTGCCCTGGAAATGGGGCATAACGTAGCGGGCCAGCAATTCGTAGCTGTGGAGAATCTTTTCGCGGGGCGCCCAGTCTTCTACCCGTATCATAAAGCTGCCGAAGCCGCCGCTGATTTCCTGCAGGCGCTCAATACCGGCAATGCAGTCGTCGGGAGTGCCGACAATCCACTGGTTGTGTTCCATCATGAAGTCCACGATCTGGTCCTGGGGCACATTGGGGACTTCGTTGCCCAGGGTGTTGCCAAAGTATTCGGTAACCAGGCGGCCGCCGCCCACCCGAATGTCTTCAATAGCCTCTTTCTTGCTCTCGGCCAGGTGCAGGCCCACCACCAGGCCCCAGTCCTCCCGGTGGACTTCCTTGCCGTGCTCCGCCGCCGAGTCCTCGGCAATGGACCACAGTTCCTTCAAGCTGGTGGACCGAACCGTGTCCCGGGGGATGCTCATGGACAGCACTGCCGCGCCGTGCTTGCCAGCCAGGGTGACGCCGGCCGGAGACTGCACCGAGGCCACGGCCACCGGCAGGTGCGGCAACTGGTAGGGGCGCAGCTGGAGAACGGCTTCGTTAAGTTCGAACCAGTCACTCTTGTAGGTAATGGGTTCAGTCTCATTGAAGAGCCGCAGGATGATGCCCAGGGATTCGTCCATCATCTCGCGCTGGCGGGCAGGGTTGATGCCCAGCATCAGCGCATCCGAGGCCAGGGCGCCGGGACCCACGCCAAGGATGACGCGGCCACGGGTCAGGTGGTCCAGCAGCACCATCCGGTTGGCGACCATCAGGGGATGGTGGTAGGGCAGGCTGATTACGCCGGTGCCCAGCCGAATGTTGCGCGTGCGCTCAGCGGCGGTGGCGATAAAAACCTCCGGCGAGGCAATGGTTTCCCAGCCCGCCGAATGGTGTTCGCCAATGTAGGCCTCGTCAAACCCCAGCATGTCCAGCCACTGGAGCAATTCCAGGTCCCGCTCCAGGGCCAGGGTGGGATTCTCCCCGACCCGATGGAAAGGGGCCATGAACACGCCAAACTTCATACGTTGGGACTTTCCGTTACTTGAGCCTGCCATGCTTCAGTCCTCCCTCTCTTCGATGCCAGCGAAACACGTCGCTTGCCCACACCTTGCGACGTCCTTTGGGCCATTCTAACACGGCGGGCCGGGCCTTTGGTATAGACGCAACGCGAAGGGCAAGGCAAAGAACCTCTGCAATGGCGGGTCGGCTTAAGGGTTCAGCATTGTATCGCCCGAATCGGTCGATTGCTCTGACACAACCCTCTTGCGGGTCTGCATAACTCACGCCTACCATGGATAATTATAGAGAAGACTATGCGGTGCCTGAGAGTGTCCGCCATCCCGGTTTCCTGCCTGAAGAATCCCTTCCAGAGCGGCGGCGGACAACCCTGTCATCGGGCTTTCACATGAAGAAAAGCTCAGATACAAAATAGAAGGATTTGAGGGGGTTTGACTGGAGAAAAACTTTTTCAGATTTGCAAGGCATCTCCAGGGTGCAATTTCCCTGCCCGTTGGACCCCTCAGAGTAGCGGGCCGGAACCAAAAGTGGTATCTTGACTCGTACCAAGCATCAGTGAAAAAGGGAGGAAAAGTATGCCTCAGATCAAGCACATCGCCATCGCCACCAATGACGCCGAAAAGACGGCCAGGTTCTACTCCGAGGTTTTCGGCCTCCGGCAGGTAGCCCAGCTGGACAGCGGCAACGCCATCGGGTTCATGCTCAGCGACGGCAACGTCAACATGGCTATCCTGGACTTCCAGAACGACGCCGTAGCCGGAGAACGGGGCAAGGACTGGGAAGGCATCCATCACATCGGCTTTGAGGTCGAGAGCCTGGAGGAGATCGAAGCCCGACTCCTGTCTGCCGGCTCCGAGGAAATGAAGTCGGTCAACGAAGCCCTCCACGCCGGCAACACCGGCCCCCGTGAGCAAAACGTCGAAACCAAGTACGAGGGCCCCAACGGCGAAATGATCGACGTCTCCCAGGTAGGCTGGGTAGGCACCCGCGGCCTGGACTAGACCTTACCGCTCACACACCTCTTTGCCAGTCAAGAATTGAGACCCGGTGGGCCCTTCCCACCGGGTCTCTCATGGTTGCCGGGCAATGTCTTTAGGCCGCTTAGAATAGGCGTTTGACCGGATGGCTTACCTAAGCTCTGCCAGTGCACCGACGGCATCAACGGCCGGGACAGGAGATTCTTCGTAGTCCTTCAAATTCCTGGTGACGATAAGCCTGGCGCCGCCCGCCCTGGCAGCGGATACCTGCAATGCGTCTTCAAAGTCCGGCATGGGTAGTTCAGCGGCGTACCTGACTCCCCCAGTGTCGGTGGTCGCGACACTTACGAAACGGGTCAGGTCTAGGATAAAGTCTCGAGCGTCCGCATCCCCGTGGACCGAGTTCATGAGGTAGTAGAGGTTTGAAACGCTGTGCCAGGCGATGCAGGCGCCCTCGATACCCTGCTCCAGGCGGTTCAAGAGTTCTGAGGCCGGACCGGAAAAGGGAATGCGATCAAGGGCAATGTCAAGAAGTACGTCAGTATCCAGGAGAATCATGCCAGGTATTTTCTTGCCAAGGCATCGTAACGGGGATCATCCTGCCGTTCCGCTGCCTTAAACTTGCCTCTCCACTTCTCGGCAAAGGTGGGTGTTTCTTCCTCAGCCAGTTCTCTAAGGGCCCTTTCAATAAGTAAGGAAAGCGAAATGCCTTGAGCCCTGGCGTATTGCTTCGCCAACGGCAGCAATTGGGCATCAACGGTGATGGTAAGTTTCTGTTTCATCCCGACCAAAAGCCCCTGAGAATCTAATGCGCCCTGGAGTTAGTATAAGCATTGGCAACAGCGTCTTCAAGAAATCTTGCCAGGGTTAAACAGCACGTAGTTGGCTGTCTTCCAATGCCCCTCAATCTTCGCCCGCTCAATAATCTCCGTTGCCGAAGGTATAATCGCCAACTGCGTTTCCCCATCCCACCAACGGTAGTCGCCAATCTCCTCCTTAAGCAACTCCACCTCACCTTCGGCCTCCAGGCGGCAAACGTGGTGGTGCTGGCTAGGACTTTCGTAGTGGAAAAGGTAAGTTGCCGACAGAACCGTCAGTCCGGTTTCCTCGTCCAGTTCGCGGCAGGCGGCCGTAACCGGATCCTCGCCCTTCTTCATCCCGCCGCCGGGGAGGCTCCAATGCCTGGCTCCCCGCTCCCGAACCAATAGCAACCTGCCCTCGTTCATCACGAGGGCAGTGGCCCGGTTGCGCTTCTTCCTGGCCTTCTTCTCAACCATTTGTTTATCCAAACATGGATATACAGGATAGGTCTGATCGGTCAGCCAGAATGACATCCACTATCCTGTTCATCCTGTCTATCCATGCAAGTTCTACGCAGGCACAAAAGCCAAGGTGGGACGGTCCCTGTCCTGGTCTTCCACTTGCAGGGTAAGGGCTATGCCGGTGCCGATGTTCTGGGGATTGGCGGCGTCCACGCCCAGAATGAGGGCGCTGATGCGAGGGCCCTCGTCAAGGGTCACGATGCCGGAACAGTAAGGGTTGTTGCGTCCGAAACCCTTCTCGCCCATAGCATTGGGCACCACCGAAATACAGGTGAAGGCGCTCAACTGCCCGCGCCCGCTGAAGGCGAACCACTCCACGTCCCGGCCGTGGCAGGACTGGCACATGGGCCGGGCCTCGGCGGACAACTTACCGCACCCGCGGCACCGCACTCCCATTAGTTGCCCCTCCTTCAAATAGGCATAGTAGGAGGCGGCGTTGAATGCTCGAGTATCTTCGGCCATGGCTGCCTAACCCCTCCGCAGGATGTTGACGACACAGGTGCCGCCGGTGCCACCCACGTTATGGGTCAACCCCAGTTCCAGGTTGGTGTTGGGTACCTGGCGGGGTCCAGCCTCGCCTCGCAATTGGTGGAAGGTTTCGATTACCTGAGCAACGCCCGAGGCTCCCACGGGGTGGCCCTTGGCTTTGAGGCCGCCGGATGTATTGATGGGACGGTCGCCGGTTAAGGCGGTTCGGCCCTCGTCAACGGCCCGGGGCCCTTCTCCAGGCCCAAAGAAGCCCAGGTCTTCGGTGGCGATGATTTCGGCGATGGTGAAACAGTCGTGGACCTCAGCCACCTGGATGTCGTGCGGGGTGACGCCGGCCATGGCGTAGGCCTGGGCAGCAGCTTCCCGGGCGGCGGAAAGTGATGTCAACTCCTCGGCATCGTGGAGGGGACGGCCGGAAGCCTGACCCGTGCCCACTACGTGTACCGGCTTGTCGGTAAAGTTGTTGGCGATCTCCGAGGAGACCAACAGCACACAGGAAGCGCCGTCGGTGATGGGGGCGCAATCGTAAAGTCGCAGCGGCCAGGCGATCCACGGATTGGCCCTGGGGTCGTTGAGGAAGTCCATCTCGTCCCGCCAGTCGGGGACAGGCTGGCCCTGCTGTTCGGCGCGGGCTTTCCGTCGCTCCATCATATCCAGCAAGGTAGTGTTGAACTGAGCCTTGGGATTCAAGGCCCCGTTAGTGTGGTTCTTGATTCCTACCTTGGCCAGGTGGGCAAGGCTGGTCTCGTAGCGATCCATGTGGGCCTTGGCCAGGGCGCCGTAAATTCCGGGGAAGGTGAGGCCAGCGGGAACCTCGTAGAGACCGTCCGCGGCGGAGGCAAGCACGTCAGTGACGCCCTCGGTGGGCAGGTCGGTCATCTTCTCTACGCCGCCCACCAGCACTACGTCGTACATGCCGGACGCGATGGCCATTACACCTTCGCGAAGGGCGCTGCCGCTGCTGGCGCAAGCGTTCTCAATGCGGGTGATGGGGGTAGGAGTCATGCCCAGCCAGTCGGCCAGAATGGGCGCCGTGTGGCCCTGTCCCTCGAACAGATCCGAGGAGTAATTGCCGATGTACCCGCACTCAATGTCCTCGACGTCGATGCCTTGGTCCATGTGGTCAATGAGGTCCTGGAATGCCTCGACAAACAGGTCGCGGGTAGTCATGTCTCGGAAGGCGCCAAAGCGAGACAAGCCAGCGCCCACGATGGACACCGGTCGGCCAAGGTGGCGGCGTTTGGCGGAAGAAATCGTAGCTGCCATGGGAGATTGCCTCCAAGGGAGTAATGTGCCTGCCATTATGGTGGGGAGGCGGAATTGCGTCAATGTTGCGTAATGCCCAAGGCCCGTCACCCAGTTAATGGTCAGGCGGCTTGCCCGTTATTTGCGCCCTCAATATACTGGGGCGGCACCGCACCGTGTATTCCAAACTGCTTTCAACGCCCGGGAGCAACCGCCCTTGCATCGAGCTGAACCAGCCCTCGTCCCCGACCGTACACACCTGGCCCTGGGTGGAAAGACCATCCTGCCCGGGCTGTCGGCAGGCCACGTGGTGTACCACTGGATTGTACAGAGCTTCGTGGTCTTGCTGCCGGAAATCCAGGCCGCCTTCAGCCTTTCCGCCATCGGCGTGGGAGGTCTGGTCACGGCCAGGGAGATTGCCGCTGGGTTGGTCGCCCTTCCAGGGGGTGTTGCCACGGACGTGGTGCGGCGTTACTGGGGGCGTCTGCTGGTGACCTGTCTGCTGGCCTCGGCCCTGGGCGCCATCGTCATGGGTGTTTCGCCAGTGTATTTGCTGCTTCTGGCAGGCATTGCCATTCTGGCCGCGGGCCACTCCATCTGGCACCTGGCAGCCTCAGGTTCTCTCTCCTATCACTACGCCCGGCGGCGGGGCACGGCCCTTTCCCTGCACGGTGTTGGCGGCAGCATCGGCGACGTGGCAGGGCCCCTGGTCACCGGCGCCTTGCTGCTCTTCCTGACCTGGCGGGATATCATCAACATCTATGCCGCCGTCCCCCTGCTCCTGGGCCTGCTGGCGATCTGGGCCTTTCGCAACATCGGACACACCGCCGAGCCGGCCGCATCAGCCGACGTGTCAGGCAGGGTTCGGGCCACCCGTGCATTGTTGAAGAGTCGCGCCCTGTGGGGCCTGACGGCCGTGCGTGGTTTCCGGGCCATGGCCCTGGTGGCCCTGGTCACCATCCTCCCCCTGTACCTGAGCAATGACCTGGGTATGAATGAGTGGAGCAGGGGCTTTCACATTGGATTGCTTATCGCCGTGGGGCTGGTGGCAAAGACGGGCGCCGGGTACCTGTCTGACCGGTGGGGACGCAAGCAAGTGCTGGTTCCCGGCCTGGTCTGGTCCTGCGTCGTTGCGCTGGGTCTGACAGCATTTGACTCGGGGATAATGCTGACCGTCACCATAGCCCTGCTCGGACTGTTCCTTTATCCCGACCAGCCTATTCTCACAGCCGCCATCTACGACACCCTGGGCAGGGAGGTAGCCACCAGCGGCCTGGGAGTGGTGGCATTCGCCAGCTTTCTGATGGCAGCCGCCTCGCCAGTAATCGCGGGAGCGCTGTACGAGTCAATTGGGTTCGACGCGGCGGTCGGGTACGTCGGCGCACTGTTCGCCGTAGCAGCGCTGGTGTTCGCAGCGCTGCCACTGCCCAAGGGTGAAGAGCAGGGTTAAGTAGCCGGATATGGTTATATCAGACTTGATACAGGATGACGGGAATGATGAAGAGACCCTGCACGGCAAACCCACCACATTGACCCGCCTACCTGACGTAGCTATACTACAAATTGAGAATCTAAATAAAGCAGCGAGGTGTTAGTCTGAACTCAGCAGAAGTTGCCCAACTGGCAGTGGAAGTGGCCTCGGAGAAACTCGCCGAGGATATTGTAATGCTGGACTTGAGGGACCTTGCTCCCTTTACCGACTATTTCGTGATTATGTCCGGCAATTCATCACGCCAGATAGAAGCACTGGAAGGGGACATTACGGAAGCGATGAAGAAGGCCGGGGTGCGCCGGTTTCATCGAGAGGGCACGCCGGCCTCGGGCTGGATTCTGCTAGACTTCAGCGACATCATCGTCCACATTTTCGGGCCCGAAGAGCGCGAATACTTCCAACTGGAACGCCTGTGGTTCCAGGCTCCCCAGGTAGTCCGCGTCCTCTAGTTACTCCACAATCCAGGGTTCCATGGCCCGTTCGTAGCTGAGAAGCTCCTCGGGCCGGAAGAACAGGTTCACTTCCCGCTCGGCCGACTCCGGGCTGTCGGACCCGTGCACCAGGTTGCGGCCAATATCTATGCCCAGGTCGCCGCGAATGGTGCCGGCGGGTGAGTTGGCGGGGTTGGTCTGGCCCATGGTGCTCCGCACAATTTCCGCCGCATTGTTGGCTTCCCAGGCCATGGCCACTATGGGCGAAGAGGTAATGAACTGGACCAGGCCTCCGAAGAAGGGGCGGTCCACGTGTTCACCGTAGTGCTGGCGGGCCAGTTCGTCCGAGACCTGCATCAGCTTCATCCCAACCAGCTTCAATCCCCGTCGTTCCAGTCGGGTGATTACTTCCCCGACCAGTCCCCTCTGGACGCCGTCGGGCTTTACCAGTACCAGTGTTCGTTCTGCCATTCGGTTAAATTCCTTCCTTCCTTCACGGTTCCACGAACTTGCACAAACCGGGGCAAATTCATGGGGTTATTGGCATACGGATGATTGAGTTCAAACTTGGGGGCTTCACCCCACTACCCCTGCCGCACCCGGTCCCGCCGTTTGGGGCCACCGATGGTGGGCATGCGCAGGTAGTTTGGCTGCAGAGTCGCAACATCATCGGTTTCGTTGGAGTCCAGCCTTTGCTGACCCAGTTCCGCCAGCGCCCACAAGCGGGATGCCGGTGAGTGGCCAGCCAGGACAGCGTTGCTTCCCAGTCGTTCTCGAAGTATTTCCGCGTGCGACCGGGCTCCCTCACCGCAAATCAACAGCTGCCCTGCCAGTTCTTCTGCCAGTTCCTCCGGCGGACAAATACGGTCTTCTCTCAGGCGCTGGCCGTCGGCGCCGAAGTAGCCTGAGGATACTTCGCTGCGACCGGCATCCAGCAACGCGCACACTGGCAGACCAGACTGCAGATAGGGCTGGGCTTCGGCATCCAGGGTGCCAATGCCTGCCAGAGGCTTGCCGGTGGCGATGGCCAGTCCTTTGGCAACGCTCATGCCAACCCGCAGGGCGCTGAAACCGCCAGGGCCCAGGGCCACGACAAAGCCATCAAGGTCATGAACCTTCAGGCCCGCTCCTTCCAGCAGGTAAGACACCGCAGGCATTAGCTCCGAAGTGTGGTTTACTGCCGAGCGCCAGGAACGGGAGGAAATCACCCTGCCTTCCTGGGCCAGGGCTACCCCGGCGTTGCGGGTTGACGTGTCAATGGCCAGAATCATCGGTTAGTCTTTCCGTTAAGTAATCATCAGTTGGTACGCAGGGTTATTGCGGCTTGCCCCGGCTACGAAACTGTTTTCGCTCAATCGGGCGAATGGCTCTTGAGCGACTCCAGCATGGGCAGGTAACGCGCTGGCGGATCGGTGATGGTGATTACCCGGCCATCGCCGTCTGCCACATACTCCAGATCGATCCAGAGGCAGTCGGGGGGGAACACTTCCTCGGCCCGCTCCGCCCATTCCACCACGCAAGCGCCATCGCCGAAGAGCTGCTCGTCCAGCCCCAGGTCCCAGGCTTCCAGAGGATCGTTGATGCGATACAGGTCGAAGTGGTACAGGATCAGCCGCCCAAGGTAGCGAGTCATTATAACAAAGGTAGGACTGCGGGCGTATTCCACGACACCCAACCCCCAGGCTATACCCTGGGTGAGGCAGGTCTTGCCGGCGCCCAGGGGACCGGAAAGCAGGAAAACGTCGCCCGGTTGGGCCCGCTCACCCAGAAGCCTGCCTATGGCCTGGGTCTCTTCCGGCGACGCCGACTGAATGGACAGCGATTCGGTCATTCTCCCCGCCTTTCCGACCCTACCCGAAATGGTCCCAGCCGGCTCGGCCGATGGCAGTTTCAACTCCGTCCGGCCCAACTATCGAGATATATCCGGGCTGGCCCTCGATGATTTCGCCTACCACTGCCGCTCCCTCAGGCAGGTCCGAAATCGCTGGCCCCATTACCGTCTCGGGGGCGGTGAAAAGCAGCAGATAGTCCTCCCCGCCGTTCAAAGCCAGGTCCAGGTGGTCGTCGGGGAAGGCCTCGCGAAGGGCAGAGTGCATGGGAACTTTGTCGGCGAATATACGGGCAGCCACACCGCTGGCCAGGCACAACTTGGAAAGGTCATCGGCCAGCCCATCGCTTACGTCCATGGCAGTTACAATGCCAGCTTGGGAAAGTAATTGTCCCTCGGCCACGGCAGGATAGGGACGGCGATGGGCAGCACGCAAGAGTTCAGCCACCGACGGCGTCGCTGGCAAGTCTTCCAGCATCAGTTTCAGTCCCCCACCTGACGAGCCTACAAAGCCGGTAACCGCTACCTGGTCGCCAACCCTAGCGGAGGTGCGCAGCATGGGAGGGCCACTGAGAACGCCGGTCAGGGCCACGGTAATGAAGGCAACGGGGGAACGGACCATGTCTCCCCCAACTATGGCCACCCCGTAATGCTCGCCGATGTCCAGCATCCCCCTGTAGAGTTCCTCAATGTCCTCTATTTCAGTTTCGGAGGGAAGGCCCAGAGTGATGAGGGCGTAGAGAGGCAGACCACCCATGGCGGCGATGTCGCTGATGTTGGAGGCCAGGGACTTCCAGCCCAAATCGGCCCAGGGCGTAGTATCGCGGGTGAAATGGACGCCCTCGACCACGGTGTCGGTGGTGAAGAGTTCGGTGGCTTGGGCAGCGGCCCAGGCGGCAGTGTCGTCACCCGTGTCCACCAAAAGGCGGAAGTTGTGATGGGCGCCGTTATCCGGTCCACGGCGTCCCCGGGTCACCATGCCGTTCAGCCTTTCAATCAGGCCAAATTCACCCAAATCCTTTATCTGCATGGTGATCCAATCAGGGGAAAGCTTGCTGGACTGGAGAGAAGGAATCACTCACGGTAAAAGCCTGGTCAGCACGCCAAACCCTCGGCGGCCTTGAGTTCTTCCGCCACCTTGCGGGCCTGCTTCTCGCACTGGCTCCAGCCCAGAGTCTCGGGGATCAGTCCCTTGTCAGTCAGGTGGCGACGGAAGGTAACGATGGTACCCATTCGCTTGGCATTAATGCCCAGGTCGCGCACCAGGTGTTCGTTCAGGCTGTCCAGTTCCATGGAGTTCTCTTCAAGCTCAGAGCTCAGGTTAACCACCGCATCTCCCAGTTCCCACATCTTTCTGGCGGGAATGGGGGTGCGCTTGCTCTTGAGTTGCTCAATGTCGGCCAGCACTTCTCGCATAGCCTCCACCGTGCGGCCATAGGCATTGCAGGCGCCCTGCAGGCACACCTCAGGCCTTTCACCCAGTCGTTCCAGTTGAGCCAGGGGCACAGAAGCTACAAATCCCTCGTCGCGAGGTTCCAAGGCTATCATTGCAGGGGAACCCAAATGTTTTTCCTCCAGGGGTCAGTGCGGGCCAACAGGTACATTGCTGACTGCTTAGCCGCTCTAGTCTCTCTGTCAAAGGAATTATAGCTTGGGGAGTTGGGGGGGACAAGGTGGAGGGGAAACAAAGGGCCCTGCTCTGCTGGCAAACCTGCCTTAGAAGAGGGCAACCCCCTGTGGGCGCCCTCACAATACGGTCATGGCTTCAATGCCTGCTGCACTTAAATGGGCCCTTGAACTCTTTACGCCCCAAATAACCGCGCAGCCCCGGATTCGGGTATCAAGCCCGAGAAAAGCTCGGGGTGGATCATTTCTGCCATGATTTCGAGCCCGACGACCAGGCGCGGTCCGGAGCGACTGGTGTAGGCGCCTGCGTCTATGGCATAGACCCGATTGTTCTTCACCGCCGGCAGGCTGGACCATTCCTCCTTTTCGGACAGCAGAGGTACATCATCCAGCGCTCTTCGGACGTCGAAGCCGCAGGGCATCATGATAATTACTTCGGGCTGGCTGGCCACTATCTCGTCCCATTCCAGGCGGAAGGAGCCGGTCTCCTTGTCGCCAAAACAGTTTTCGCCACCGGCCATTTCCACCATTTCCGGTACCCAGTGCCCTCCGCACATAAGAGGATCAACCCACTCCAGATGCAGTACTCCCGGACGGCGGGGGATATCGGCAGTTTTGGCAGCGATATTATCAATACGCTGCTGCATCTCCCCGGTTATTCTTTCGGCCGCTGCCTCGGCTCCTGTGGCCTGGCCCACCCGCCGGATGTCCTCCAGGACATCGCCGACATACTGGGGGTCCAGTGACAACACCTGGGGCTGCTTGGGAAGGCTTACGCTGACCTCGGCAACCTGCCGAGATGATATAGCTCAAACCTCGCAGATGGCCTGGGTCAAAAGGAGGTCCGGTTCCGCCGCCTCCATGGTGGGCTGGTCAATTTCGTAGATGCCCAGCCCCTGTTCCAGGCGTTCGGAGATAACCCGGCTGATTTCACCGCTGCTGGGTTGAGGATCCATTCCTTCAAAAACGCTGCGGACCACCCAGGGCTTGTTCCTGACCGAGGCAGGGTAGTCGCATTCATGTGTTACGCCGTAAAGCTGGTCCTCCAGGCCCAGCATGTAGACAATCTCAGTGGCGCTGGGCAAAAACGAGCAAATACGCATTGTAATCTCCTGACGAAGATGGAAACACGGCCATTATAAACCCGAAAGTCCTTTACCCATAGTGGTTAGTCGTCGGAAGGTTCGAATTGCTCGTGCAGGTTTCCATCGTGAGAGTAGAGGTGGGAGTCATCTGGAAAGTAGTCCCACTGGTGCTCGTCATAACGGTAGTGTTCGGAGGCTCCGAGAAAAGTACGTCGGAATACGTCTTCCAGGGTACTGTGAATCTGAAAAGCGGCAAACGCCACCCCTGCTACTATCACCAGCAGAACAATTGCCACCAGCGGGGCAAAGGCTCCTCCTTCGAGGAATAGATGGATAGTGAATGGCAGGCTCCAAATTGCAGGAAGGACCAGGATGACAATTAACAGGCTATTGCGGATCACCCGTCTCAGGTTCTTCCCGCTCACGTTGGCCGGCGCGTTTCGCCACGGAGGCAAGATGAAACCCATGACTTCTTCGGTCAGATTTCCCAGGTTGTGCCAGATGGCCAGCACCGACGGTATGCAGAGGGCCACCACTGCGCCTCCCAGCATCAGATCCACCAGCCATGGGCTCACTCCTACCAACTGGGATACCTGCTGGGCAAAGTCGTGCCCGATGGTACCCGCCGCAATCAGGACCACGATGATGCCAACATTAAGCATGATTCGCTGTACGGCGTGCATCACGTCGTCTGCCAGCCTTGCTCCCAGTATGTGACTGCGCCTGGTGGATGTAAGCCAGACGAACAGCACGTCAGTAAACTGATGGAGCCAATTGGGAGACACTCTTGATATAAAGTTCGCCAGGGCTACCGGTGACCGGAATATGAACGGATAAACCAGCGCGGTGATGGCGGTTGCCACGGTGAGGGCCGGGCTGAAGTAGGCGGAAACCGACCCGTGGTCCACGCCCGTCTTGGCCATGGCCAGCGAGAACTCGCCAAGTTGAGGCATGCCCGTCCCCACCTGCAGGGCCGTGCGCCCGTCCTGACCCGCAAGCAGCGTGCCCAAGGTGTCGGCCAGCACTTTGCCTACCACGAATACCGCGGAAATCACAAGGGCCGGGACCAGGTAGTCCCCTATTCGTACGACGTCCAACAACATCCCCAGTGAAACGAAGAACAACGCCGCAAACATGTCCCGCAAAGGATTCATCAGACGGCTGATCTGCTCGTGATGCTCCGTGTCCCCCAGGATCATACCGATCAGGAAGGCACCTGCGGCGGCCGACAGCCCCAATTGATGGGCAGCCAGCGCGAGGCCGAAACAAAGGGTCAGGCTCGCTATCAGCACCATTTCTTCGGACTCGAAACGGGCAATGTAGTTCATCAGCCGGGGCGCCAACAGCGCACCAATTGTCAGCACTGCCACCCCGAAAATGGCCAACCTTGACGCCAAAATTCCGATGTCTCCCAGGCTGGCGCCACCCGTTGTAGCCACGCCGGCCAGTATGGTGAGGAGTATTACCGCAACAAAGTCCTCTACCAGCAGAATGCCGACGATTAGTTGGCCTCGCAGATGAAAGAGCGTACCCGTATCCCGCAGCATCTTTATCAGGATGGCGGAGCTACTGATGGAAAGGGCCGCCCCCAGGAAGATTCGTTCTGTTTGGGTCCAACCCAGCCAGTGGGCCAGTTCATACCCCACCGCGAACATGGTGGCCATTTCCACCACGCCGATGATCACTACCTTGATACCTACTTGCCGGATTCGCTGCCACCCGATTTCCAGGCCTATCCCAAACAACAGAAGCACCAGGCCCAACTCGGCCAACACACGAATGGTTTGCAGGTTTTGCACCGGCCCCTGTATATTGGCCAGGGGACCGAAGTTAATGGCAGCCAGGGTAAAGGGTCCAATTATGACGCCGGCCAACAGATAGCCCAGCACCGGTGGCATGTTGATAGCGCGGAACAGCACCAAAGCCGTCCCGGCCACCGCCATGGTAATGGCAAAGTCGCGGATCAGGCCGATGCTATCGGCGGAGTCGACGCCGGCCAGTGCAAGCAGGGTTTCGATCCCGGTCCCTCCACGGAGGAATAAGGTGCTGGATTATCCGGCGAGTCAATCTGAAAGGTCACACTTCCAGCGGATGCAGGAAGCGCTAATCTCCGGGGAACGAGGAGGACGACAGTCGGTTGGAACTCGCGAGGGTTTATGCTTCTATTGATTCTACAGCGTTTTTACATAAGCTGCCTAGCTGTGAACTCAGGACTATTAACCACTTCTTATGTCTGGTGGTCAAACCATTCCACCGCGGTCGCCAATACGCTAGACACCACAAAATTCAGGTATATTCTTGACACCGTATAAACCACGGTTTAAACTCCCATTTAGAATTGCTCAGGTGGCAGGAGATGCCAGCCAAACGCCTGATTAGAACAAACTTCGTTGCAAGGGACCCAACGGGTCCTGGATATAGTGTGCGGCGACCTGCAGACTTCCCTCCCAACCCGCAGCGCTGGACTAACGAAACCTTGCGGCCTTCCTGACCTTATTAAGCAAATTTTTCAAATCTCGCTGCGGTTCCCGCTGCTTCAAACCTGGGGTTGCCTTGAATATCACCTACCATGTCAAATGGGGCAAGTGTGCCCTGCTCATCCTTGTTCTTTGCCTGCTGGTCGTTTCACTGGCGTGTAGCTCTTCATCAGAGAGTGAGCCTGTGCTGAAAGTGGGTGGAATACCTGACCAGGACACCGAACGCCTGGCCAGAAGGTACAGTATTTTTTCGGACTATCTGGAGAAGGAGCTGGGCGTGAATGTTGAGTACGTGCCCAGCGCGAATTACGCGGCAGTGGTAACTGCCTTCGGGCAAGGGGAGTTGCAACTGGCCTTCTTTGGAGGACTGACGGGGGTGCAGGCCAGGCAACAGAATCCCGGGGCTGTGGCCATCGCCCAGAGGGAGAACGACGCTACCTTCCATTCCAAGTTCATTGCCCGCGCTGACCTGGACCTGGAATCTTTGGAGGATGTGAAGGAGCAGGCTGGTGAATACACCATAACCTTCGGCAGCGAAAGCTCCACGTCTGGACACCTGATGCCCCGCCACTTCCTGGTACAGACGGGAATAGAGCCGGACGAAGATTTCCGCACGCCGCCCAGCTATTCCGGCTCCCACGACAATACCTGGCTGCTGGTCGAATCCGGGTCTTACGATATCGGCGCGCTGAACGAAGAGGTATGGGACCGTGCCGTGCAGGAAGGCAAGGTTGACACTGGAAGGGTAAGGGATTTCTACACCACTCCCGACTACTTTGATTATAACTGGACGGCACAGGGTGACCTGGACGAAGTGTATGGCGATGGCTTTACCTCCCGGGTGCAGTCGGCCTTGTTCAGGCTGAACCCTGAGGAGCATGGCAAGATACTGGAACTGTTCAGCACCGAAAGGTTCATTGAAACGAACAACGCCAACTACGACGCCATCGAAGGGGTTGCCCGGGAACTGGGTATGATCAAGTGACCGCCCTGGAGACCGGATTGAAGGACTTGCCCGATAGCAACCCCCGCACGGTGGGACCGGCAGACGAAACTGCTCCGCTGGCGGTGGTGGACAACGTCACCAAGACATTCCCGCGGGTTACCGCCCTGGACCAGGTTGGCCTGACTATCAACGCTGGCGAACGGGTAGCCCTGGTGGGCCCGAGCGGCAGCGGCAAGACCACCCTGCTGCATCTCCTGTCCGGCATGGCGCAGCCCGACTCGGGCTCAGTTACCGTGGGAGGAAGGGAACTGTCCCATAACCTGCCCAGGCGGGAACTGTCGTCCCTGGTGGGGATAATCCACCAGCAACTGGACCTGGTGCCCCAACTGCCGGTTGTACACAATGTGCTGGCCGGACGGTTCGGACATTGGGGCGTCTTCCGTTCATTTCTCTCCATGCTGTGGCCGCAGGACTATCCCCTGGCCGTTTCGGCCCTGCACCAGATGGGCATTGCCGACAAGATCCAGGAGAGGACCGCTCACCTATCAGGAGGGGAGCAGCAGCGGGTGGCAATCGCCCGCACCATGGTGCAGTCCCCACTGCTGGTGCTGGCCGACGAGCCTGTCTCTTCGGTGGACCCGGGCCGGGCCCAGGAGATTCTGCATCTGCTGGTAGGGCTGACTGAGGATTCGGGAAGGGCCCTGGTAGCCAGCATGCATACCCCTTACCTGGTGCGGCAGTTCTTCAGCAGGGCCGTTGGACTGAAGGACGGCCAGGTACACTTTGACATTCCAGCACCTGAGTTGACTCAGGCCATCCAGTCGGACCTTTATGGCCTGGGCCAGGAAGAGTCCGCCCTCCACCACGGCTAAAGGCCGGATCGAACTCCATGAGACCGGCTCGTCCCCTCCTGGAGAGCCCCCACTTCCTGAGCCTGCTGCTGCTCGGGGCGGTAGCGTGGAGCGTTACCGGAATTGGGTGGGGAGAGCCGCTGCTTCATACGGGCGGTGGCGACTCGGCCCTCGACTTGCTGCTGGCGTTGTTCCCGCCGGACCTGTCCCCCTCCTTTCTGCTGGTCTGTTTGCAGGCAGCCTGGCAGACGCTGTCCATAGCCCTTGCGAGCATTACCGTGGCCGTCCTCCTCGGCTTTCCCCTCGGAGTGATGGCTTCGGGGGCGCTGGTTTCGCCCAACTCCCGCTTGCGGGCCCCCCTGATGATCTCCTCCCGATTCGTCCTGGGGACATTGCGGTCCATCCACGAACTGGTATGGGCGGTGCTGCTGGTGGCGGCGATCGGACTGTCTCCTCTGGCGGCCATAGTGGCCCTGGGTTTGCCTTACGCCGGAATCCTGGGGCGCATCTACGCCGAGTTCCTTGAGGATACGCCGGAGGATCCATTGACCGCCCTGCGGTCAGCCGGGGCGTCGTCGTGGCAGACGCTGATCTTCGGGCGTTTGCCCATGAGCACTCCCGACCTGGTGAGCTATACCTTCTACCGGTTTGAGTGCTCCATACGGTCGGCAGCCATACTCAGCTTTGTGGGGATTCGGGGCATAGGCTACGAGATTCAGCTCTCCCTGGGCGAACTGCTGTTCAGCCAGGTCTGGACCCTGCTGCTGATACTGCTGGCAATTGTCGCACTGGTGGACTTCTGGAGCGGACGGGTTCGGCAGAGCCTGGTGGAGTCATGATAGAGACGAGAGAACCAACCCGGTACACGGAGAGGCGCAGGCGGAAACCCCCCTTCGCCCGCCTGTCGTTCTACACCTTCCTGGGGCTGATAGCGGTTGCCTGGGGGTACATCTTCATGGCCGGGGACAGTGGCTTCACGATGCTGCTGGAAGGGCGGACCTGGGAGAATGCCTGGCAGTTCCTGATGAGGCTGGCCGGAGCTGACCTGGACGAAGGGCCTGCGTTCCTGCAGGCGGAGCAGTGGTGGGCCACCGGACGGCTGGCCTACAACACGCTGGCCATGAGCGTGCTGGCCATTGGCATAGCCGGGTTTGGGACCTTTCTGACCTTCATCTTCGCCGCCCGCAACATGAGCTCGGGAAGCCTGGGCGGCACACCGTCGCGGCTGGGCGCGGTGGTCTATTACCTGCTGCGAATCTTCTATGCCTTCACCAGGGCGGTCCCGGAGCTGGTGTGGGCAATGCTGATCGTCTTCTTCCTCTCGCCGGGCATTTTACCGGGGGCGATTGCGCTGGGGATACACAACCTGGGCATTATGGGCCGACTGGCGGCCGAGGTGGTGGAGGACATGGACCCGGCGCCGGCACGAGCAATGAGGGCTTCGGGGGCGGGCATCTTCCAGATATTCCTGTACGCCATCCTGCCCCAGACGCTGCCTCACTTCATTACGTACCTGCTGTACCGGTGGGAGGTGGTGATCAGGACGACGGTGGTGGTGGGGTTTGTCAGCGCGGGCGGGCTGGGGCTGGAGATGCGGCTGAACCTGAGCTTCTTCCACTATGACCAGGTGACGCTGCTGATATTGTGGTACCTGCTGCTGGTTATCGGGGTGGACTTCCTGAGCGCCTGGATGCGCAAGCTGGCCCGTTTTGACTGAGGGGGGCACTTCCCCCGGATTGCATTGCGGGGCGGGATGAGCGTGGTTGCCCTCCCACAACTGAGATGCGAGCGCCCCGTTTCACCCCCATCCTAGCCTTCCCCCTTCGAGGGGGAAGGGACTCTTGTGCCCATCCTAGCCTCCCCTGTCGAGGGGGAAGGGACTCTTGTGCCCATCCTGGCCTTCCCCGGTCGAGGGGGGAAGGGACTGTTGTGCCCACCCTAGCCTTCCTTGTCGAGGGGGAAGGGACTTTTGTGCCCATCCTAAACTTCCCCTGTCGAGGGGGAGGGGATTTTTGTGCCCATCCTGGCCGCCCCCTTCGAGGGGGAAGGGGCTGTTGTGCCCATCCTGAACTTCCCCGGTCGAGGGGGGAAAGGGCTGATGCCATCGTCTTGGGATGGCAGCGGCGGGGAGGGATTCTGGAGGCGGGCGCCTGGTCAGAACTGGACGGAGTACACGACCTGGATAACGCGGCCATCGCGCAGGGCGTCGAAGTAGCCGTGGGCGCCGGAGGGGTTCTGAAGCCAGCGGCGGGAGAAGTAGGCGCAGATGTTGGATAGCTGGGTGCAAACGGACTCGGCTGCGCCGGTATAGCAGAAGTTTTCCAGAACGATGGGCGTGGGAATTTCCACCTCGGAGTGGAGGAACCGGGACATGTAGCTCGGCTCCACGGACTTGCCGGTTTCCGCCACCACCAGGGCAAAGTCCTTGATGGGGCCGGTGTCGTCCATAATATTGTCGGCCGGGATGTCCGCGATGGCGGCCTCATCCATGTACATATTGAGGGCGAAGAGGAACTTGGCGACGATGGCCTCGGAAGGGGTGTTCCAGCCGGCTGCAGTGGGATTTTCGTTTTCACGGGCCTGGTCCAGCTGGGCCTTATCCACATAAGTGACGATGACGGGAGTCTCACGCCGGATCAGGACATTGAGGCAGTCCTGGATCAGTTCGGCGCGGCGGGCGGGGGACCAGGAGCGAAAGAAACCACGACCCTGGTAAAGGTCGGCGGGACGGAGCCGGTCGGGGGTATCGTCGGAGCCGAGGGGCGCGCCGAAATGGCGGCGGCACAGGGCGTTGAACTCCCCGTTGATGGCAACGTACTGGTTTTCGTGGACTACGAGGCCAGTGTAAACCTGATGCTGCTGGTTGGGGTCGTTGCGGCTGCTGCCCGTGTCCCCTGACTCACCGATATAAACGAGAAACATTTTGCGGCCTCCTGCAAGTCTCGGGGTTTGTGCAACAGTCTATGGGCCTCAGCTATGGGCTTGAGCGCCTGGATCTCTCCAGCAGCGGTGACATCCGGCCGAACGTCATCCCCATCCTGAACTTCCCGGTCGAGGGGGGAAGGGACACCGGAATGGCTACGAGTCTTCGCCGTCCTCTTCTGCTGCGGGGGCTGCCTGAGCATCTTCCGCAGCGGCCTCGCCCTCGGCGCCTTCCACGCGGCCAATGGCCAGACGACCGGCATCTACCCGTACTACCATAGCCTCCGGGTCGGTCAGCATGGTTACGTTGGAGTCCAACTCCAGTTCACCGGCACGGACGACGGAGTTTGAATCCACCAGAATCGAAAGGTCGATAACCACTTCGTTGGGGATCTCCAGGGGAAGGGCCTCGACATCCAGGTTATACAAGGCCTGGGCCACGGAGCCACCGGTTTCCCTGGCGGCCGGGGACTCGCCAACCAGGTTGATGGGAACCTGGGCGGTAACCTTTTCGGTGGCCGACACGGCGAGAAAGTCCACGTGAAGTATCTGGCTGCGTATGGGACTCCACTGGATTTCGCGGGCGAAGGCCAGGCTTTCGCCGGACTCCCCGGAAACTGAGAGGTTTATGGGGTTGGTGCTGCCAGCCAGGGAAAGCACGCGGAGAAGCTGTCGGTTTTCGCACTGGAGGGAGCGGGGTTCTATGCCCGGGCCATACAAATGGACGGGAATAGTGCCTTCCCGGCGGAGTTGCTTTACCTTTTTGCCCAGAACTGTGCGGGGTTCCAGTTCCAGCCTGATGGATTCGGTGGTCATGAGTCTCCAATCTCCTTGATTGTGAAGCAACCCAAGGGTTGCCGCCTGATGGCTTACGGTGCAACGCCGGTGGCTTACGGCAGGGCGGAGCCTGTGGCGTAACCCTCTAATAATAGCACCGACCATAGAGAAAGGGAAACCGGGGGAATGGCCTCGGGGCGGGGAGCCCTCACCCCCGGCCCCTCTCCCATAGGGCGAGGGGGGAATTTTGTTTTTTCCTGTTATTTCCTTTCATTTCCGGTTGTTTTGTAGCTGGGGGTGGGGATGGGTGACAGGGTGGTGACAGGGTGGGGCGCCGCTGTCCAGCTTGCCCAGCAGTGGGCGTGAAAGGGGTTGCCCTCACCCCCGGCCCCTCTCCCATAGGGCGAGGGGTGAACTTCGGTTTTGATGTTGGTTGAGGTTTGCTGGGCATGGTTTATGGTATGGATTTTAGATCCTTCGGCTTCGCTCAGGATGACATGGTTTGGTGGGTGACAGGGCTTGCCCTCACCCCCGGCCCCTCTCCCATGGGGCGAGGGGGGAGTTTGGTTCTGGGTGTTGCGCTGTTGGCGGCGGCGCCAGGCGCGGGAGGTCTGGTGGGTGTTTTCCTGGCGCGGGGCAGCGACGGATGCAGCGGATGCAAC
>MKWU01001963.1_pt1 | contig 32997 bp, 34 predicted proteins | sample 809101 | NCBI WGS metagenome assembly MKWU01 (sample SAMN05860141, study PRJNA318959) | sponge metagenome | host: Aplysina aerophoba | place: Slovenia: Piran, Adriatic Sea, Gulf of Piran | collected 2013-05-07
TGGCTCGAATCGAAGATGAAGTGACGCTCAAGCGCTTCGTCCGCGTGAATGAACGGCGGGTCCAACTGAGATCGGAGAGCTACGACCCATCGCACCCGACGATCGAGGTGGATCTGAAAAATGAGTCAGGGTTCGCAATCTGCGGGATCGTGGTTGGAGCGCTCATCAGGGACGGGTTGAGCCTCCCTGTGTAGCAAGTGGAGTCCGCGTGACGGAAACGGACTGGGCGAACAACACCATCGAGGTGCTCTACTTCCTCGTCCCTGGATTCATCGCGGCGGCGGTCTACTACGGGCTCACCTCCGCCCCGAAGCCCAACACGTTCGAGCGGCTCATCCAGGCGCTCATCTTCACCATCATCGTGCAGGGGCTCGCCGAGCTCGCGAGCCGGAGCGGATGGTTGGAGGACGAGACATGGGAGGTGGTAGCACCGAGCGGGTCCGTCGTGCTCGCAGTCATCATCGGTTTCGCGGTCGCGCTGCTCGCGAACCAGGACGTTCCGCACCGGTGGCTCCGCCGGTGGCGCGTCACGAGGGAGACCGCCTACCCGACCGACTGGTACGGGGTGTTCGCGAGCAATCCAGACTGCTACGTCGTCCTGCACCTTCGAGACGGACGGAGGCTCTACGGATGGCCAAGGCAGTGGCCAGGGAGGGAGCACGAGCGGCTATTCGTCATCGAGGGACCACAGTGGCTCGGCGAAGGCAAGGAAACGATCGATGCCGGACAAGCCCTCGTGGCGCAAGCCGAAGACGTCGAAATGGTAGAGTTCGTGAACGCCCTGCCGGAACAGACAACATAGGAGGAAGGAGATGCGCACGCGACCCACGCCTCCACCGCACCGCCCGATGGACAATCCGCAGGTCGACGCTGGAAAGTCGAACAATCCGCGTCCAATGCCGGACCCGAGCAGAAGGCCCCCTCCGCCCCCGCCTCCTCCGCCGCCGCCGAGACGCTGAGAGACAGCCACGCGAGCGGCAGCGACGCATGGAGGGGTGTGCGACGCCCAGACCGAAGCGTAGCGCCGGAACCTGAAGGGACTTGAGGCAAGCCTTCCAAGCGGAGATGCAGCGACTCTGCGAGCGCCATGCTCCGCCGGGAGGCTGATGAACGACACCGAACGCTCGATCACCTGGGGTGGAAGACGCATCCCCTACTCCATCCGCCGCCCGTCGTCATCTCGGACCAGCGAAAGCGCCTGGCGACCTGCCACCGGGACGGGACCATGCGCCTTAACTGGAGGCTTATCCAGCTGCCCGACTGGTTGTCGGACTACGTCATCGTGCGACAGCTCGTCCACCTGCGGCACGGTTCCCGGGGGCGCACCTCCAGGGACGCGTTCGCGCGGGTGATGCCGGACTGGCACTTCCGGCACGAGGCGCTGCAGCGGGCAGAACCGGGGCTGTTCTGGTAGTCGAAGTGCCCTTCGACGTGCAACGCTATACACCGGCCGCCGACCTGCTCGACCACTGCCAGGATCGGCACCACGATGAGCGGCAGGACCCGCGAGTCGCGGAAACCGCTACAGAGCGCTCCAGGACCGAGTCAGCGAGGACAGACCTGACATGAAGAAGAGAGCAGCCACGATCGAGGTCGAGAAGATCGATCTGGACAAGGAGAACCCGCGGATCAAGGCGGCTCTGGAGAACGCTTCAATAGAAGCGTCGGAGGACGAGCTTAGGCTGCAGCTCGAGCATGCAATGAGCTCAGGAGGAGGGTCCCGCGGCTGGCGACGGCTGCGAAGCTCCATCAAGGAAGCGAAACGAGCCGTCCAGAGAATCACCGTTGTGGTGGTCGGCGAGCGATACCTGTGCGTCGACGGGAACACGCGAGTCGCCATCTACAGAGACCTCCAAGACAAGAACGAGCCCGGGGACTGGGGCCATATAGACGCCGATGTCATCGAGGACGCGGACCCCGCAGAAGTTCAAAGGCAAATCGAACGGGTCCGGATGATCAGCCACATCGTGGGACCAAGGGATTGGCCGCCCTACCGACGCGCAAAGTATCTGCATGCACTGCGATACGACGAGAAGCTGAGCTGGAAGGAAATCGTCGAGCTGTGCGGAGGGGAGGGAAACAGGAGCGAGATGCAGACCAGCATGGAGGCGTACGAGCTGATGGAGGACTACCGGAAACAGGTGCCGGAGGACAACTTCAAGGAAGACCGCTACAGCGCATTCGAAGAGATGGTCAAGCTGCGGATGGTGAAGAGGCTCGAGGAGCACGGGAAGTCGATGGAAGACTTCAACCGCTGGGTCGAGAAGGGAGTGCTCCGGACCGATGCCGAGGTTAGGGACCTTCGGAAGGTGCTCGCCGACGATGAAGCCAGAGAGGAGCTCGAACGCGAAGAACCGCGGAGCCTCGAACGCGCCATCGCGATCGTGAAGGACAAGGAGACACGAGACCGAAACACCACCGAACGAGCACGAATGTTGCGCGAAGCGAGCGTGCTGGAACTCGCCACTTGGCTCGTCGAGCGTCTCGACACCACCACGATGCGAGAGCTGAGGGAAATGGAGAGTCGGCGCGGGGAGATCGACGAAATCGCAGTGAAGCTCGGGGACGCAGCCGCAGAGTTCAGCAAGCGAACCTCGGCGTGAGCGAGAGCTCCGAGCACCAGGAACTGGTCGAAGAACTCGCCGAGGCCGTCAGCTGCCGGTGGCCAGCCGCGAACGTGTGTTGGGACAGCAAATGGGCCGGATGGGGAGCACGTCGGATCCGGGTCGGGAAGTACGTCCCGGACGTGACGGCGGCGCAGAGCAAGACCGGGACCCTCCTCGCAGTCGGAGAAGCAAAGCGGTGGGACGACATCGACAATGAGCACACCGGGAACCAGCTCAGGGAATGGCTCCGCGCGTCGCGGGTCCCGATCTGCCTCGCGATGAGCCGTGGCTGTCTCGAGCGGATGGAAGACACTGTGGAAATGGCGACTGGGGTCGAATCAGGAGGCCGCATCTTCATATTCGATGGACTGAAGTGGTGGACACGAAGACCGGGAACACTGGCAGCGTGGAGGCGCGAACGATGATCCCGAGTCGGCTCGAGGACAGAACCGACGGGCATCGGTACCAGACAGAGGGGGTCGAATCGGTACAGGATCTCGAGTACGCGGGGATCCTGCACGAGCAGGGGCTCGGGAAGACGAAGATCGGGCTCGGAGTCGCCCTGCACTGGCTTCGTAGCGGCGCGGTGACCAACGTCCTCGTCATCACCAAGAAGAACATCATCGAAACGTGGCGAGAGGAAGTCGCCAAGCACACCTGGCTCGAAGGGTACGTCATCGGCACCAACCCAACCCAGACGTCGTACGCGCTCACGGGCCGGGGCAAGGTCTTCATCGTCAACTACGACCAGGCACGGATCCTCGAGGACACCATCGACACGTGGCAAAGAGCGCGACGCGTCGGAGCCATCCTCGACGAAAGCCAGGCGATCAAGAACCCTGCCACGAAGACGAGCGAAGCACTGATGCGCCTTCGCGAAGGATTCGTTCGCAGGCTCATCATGACGGGGACCATCTCCGCGAATCGCCCCTACGATCTCTGGAACCAGATCCGATTCCTCGACGGCGGCCAGGCGCTCGACATGGACTACGACGAGGCGAAGAAGCGCTACGACCTGCCAAGGAACGAGAAAGAGACCGAGAATTTCGCCGAGCGGATGGAGGAACTTCACGGGCGGATCGCTGGCTTCACGATCAGGGAGACCAAGGAAACCGCCGGAGTCGAGCTTCCACCGAAGAACTTCGAGACCTGGGAAGCGGTCCTCGCGGACCGGCAAAGGGTGCTCTACGACGAGTACGAGCAGGCAGCACAGGTCCTCATCGAAAGGGACGGTGGACGCATCCTCGACGACAACAGCCAGATCCTGAAGACGCTCGGGCGACTGGTCGAGTGCGCGGCGTACCCGATGGGGATCGACGAGGGGTATGAAGAAAAGCCAGGGAAGGACGAAGTGCTGGACGAGGTCCTGCAGCAGCGGGTGAAGGGACGAAAGGCGATCATCTGGACCGGCTTCCGCGGCAACGCAGAGCGCCTGGCGGAGCGTCTGGGGCCCGGACGCAGCGTCGTGGTCCACGGAGGGATCGAGGACGACGAGCGCAACAGGCGCATCCGCGTGTTCAAGGACGAGCGAGAGGCCGTCCAGCTCCTGATTGCGACCCCGGGGAGCTGCAAGGAAGGGCTCACGCTCACGGTGGCCCAGCACGTCATCTTCTACGACCGAAGCTTCAGACTCGAAGACTACGAGCAGGCACAGGACCGGATCCACAGGCTCTCCCAGGAGTACGAGTGCTTCGTGCACCGCATCATCGCGGTCGATACCATCGACGAGTGGGTCGACAAGCTGCTCGAAGCCAAGAAGGAGGCTGCCTCCCATGCCCAAGGCGACCGCGGACGCTTGAGCGACGGGTTCGACTGGATGCGCCAGCGCGAGCTGCTGCGGGAAATCCTGCAATGGAGAAGCGAAAAATGACTCCAGGCGAGGCAACGCCGATCAACGGACGGAACGTACCGTACACCATCAAAATCATCAACACCTCGGAGTTGATGTTCTGGGACGAAAACCCCCGGGTGTACGCTGCGGTGCAAGGTCACCCAGACTTTGCCAATGCAAGTCCGCAGGGCAAGCAAAAAATCATCTACGAGCAGATGCTCAAGGAAGAGAGCACCGCGCGGGCGAAAGAGGGCATGGAGCGCCACGGTGGTCTGCAAGAACCTCTGATTGTTGACTTGCGGGGGAACATCGTCATCGAGGGCAATTCAAGGCTCGCAGCGGCACGAGAGCTTGCCGAGAAGGACGAGTCGCACTGGGGCGCTCTCGAATGCAAGTGCTACAACAACATCAATGAAGAGGAGAAAATCGCATTTCTCAACCAGATGCACATCCAAGGCAAGGTGCAATGGACGCCCCATGCAAAGGCAGCGACGTATCATCGCCAGTGGGAAAAGAGGCATGATGACCCCCGTTGGACACAGGCGCATATCGCGAAGATCAACGGAGTAAGTCCAAGCCACGTGTCGCAACAGATCCGGATCATCGAAATGATGGTCGCGGAAGGCGACAATGATCCAAGGAAGTACAGTTGGTACAAGGTGGTCCTGGAAAACAAGAAACTGGTGACGGAGTTCGAGAGGTTACCTGGTCTGGAGGAACGGATCATGGGAACCGTGAAGAGGGCGCGCACCGCGGACAAGGAAGAATCAAATGCGCGAGCTGCCACCAAGTTCAGAGACGAGCTGAGAGCAATCACGGCGAAGCCGAAAGTTCTCGCAGACTACGCCAAAGGCAAGTTGAACCTGGAGAAGGCCGCTGAACGTGCGAGAATGAGCTCTGCTGCCCAGAAGCTGCGAAAGGCAAGAGAACACCTGCAGGCGATCGAAACGGAAGACGTGGAAGGCATGAGTGAACAGGAACGAAATGATGCCAGGTCTATCCTGAGACGTGTACGCCAGGAACTGGACCGGGTGGCGGACTCCATCAATTGCGGAAAGAATGGGCATGGGTAGACACGTCCTTTTGCTCGAGCCCGGGTACCGCAACAAGTACCCGCCGCTCGGGCTGATGAAGATTGCCGCGTACCACAGGGAGCGCGGTGATCAGGTCCATTTTCACAAGCACGGATTCGGCAAGCTCGAGAAGAGGGACTGGGACCGCGTGTACCTGACAACCTTGTTCAGCTTCGAGTGGAGGAGGACAGCGAAGGCGATCGACTGGAGCATTGGTCAGGTCAACGGGGACAGAAGCAAGGTGTTCGTGGGCGGGATCGCCGCGTCGCTGATGCACGAGCGGTATCTCGAAGTCCCCGAGTGGAGGGGCGTGAGGTTCATCAAGGGACTGCTGGACAGCAGCCCTGCCGAGTCCCTTCGTCTCACGGACAAGGATGGTCCCGAGGCCGCGGAGGTTGCGCGGAAAGCCATCGAGGACTATCCGCCGTACTACGGATGGCTCAACGAAGAGGACAGGGAGGACACCTACCCGTACCGCTACCCGGTCGAAGATGCCTACATCGGATACGCCTCGCGGGGGTGCGTGCGAAAGTGTAAGTTCTGCGGCGTGCCCACCCTCGAAGGTGACCAGAAGGTTCTCAGCAACATGAGGGGGTGGGTGGAAGCCATCAAGAGAACCAGCGGGGCGAAGCGCGACCTCATCCTCATGGACAACAACGTGACGGCGGCACCCAACTACAAGGAGATCATGGCTGAGATCCGCGACCTCGGATTCAGACGCGGGGCGATGCAGCAGAACCCGAAGACAGGGAAGCTGCGTCAGCGGCGCGTGGACTTCAATCAAGGGGTCGACGCCCGGATCCTGGTCAAGAGCCCGATGTACATGAGGGAAATGGGAACGATCGCAATCAGACCGCTTCGAATCGCATTCGACCACATCGGGATGAGGAAGGTGTATCGGAAAGCGGTAGAGATGGCGGCTGACGAGGGCATCGAGGAGATCTCGAACTACATGTTGTACAACTTCCGGGACAGCCCGGAGGACCTCTACGAGAGGATGCGGGTCAACCGCGAGGTGAACGAGGAGCGCAGGATCAAGGTCTGGTCGTTCCCCATGCGCTACCAGCCAGTGACGCACATTGACCGGTCGCACGTCGGACCAAGGTGGACCTGGTACGAGCTGCGCGCATTCCAGATCATGCTCCAGGTGACGCACGGTGCAGTGAGCGGAACGCCAGGCTACTTCGAGGTCGCATACGGCGCGAACGCCGACGAGTTCAAGGAGCTGCTGGTGCGACCACTCGCGTTCATCTGGCACAGGAAGCACTACACAGAAGGAGAGGGGCAAGCGACCAGGGAGGAGTTCGAACGGCAGTGGGCTCGCATGTCTTCTACCGACAAGAGCGAACTGATGGAGATTATCGGCTCGGGCGGTGGAACGGCAGGACTACGCAAGGCATGCAAGGACGCATTGGAGAGCAAGGGAACAAGCTGGCGGGTCCGAGAGGTGCTTCCCTGCTACGCGATGGAGACAAGGGAAAAACGCAACATCGAGCTCGACCGGGAGATCGCAGAGAAGCTGCGTGAAGGAATTGCAATCGAAGATGCTGGGATCGACACAGAGGAAGAATCGTCTCTAGGCAACACCGAAAGAGAATCGTACGTATGTTAGGAGACCCTGGCGCGGAGACGGAGCGCCACGCCGACCAAGGGCAGTCCGACTAGGGCGAAGAACAACCGCACGAAGGCGGATAGGCACCAGACGGCGGGTGAAGGACCGAACCTGGAGCTCGCCGGGTATCGAAACGGTATCGACTCACGCGGCGTCAATGTTCAAGACCTGACAACAGTGGACTTAGAGTTGATTTTATGGTGACTATTCCGTGTGGTGACGAGAACGTTGGTCGGTTTCTTGCCTACGAAGCTTCCGAAACATCGCGGAACTGTCCTTATGGATTTACGCACAGAGCGCCCACATACAAGCTCTTTCCATTTGGCTAAGGAAACCAACATGACCTGAAGAAGGGCCGAAGAATCTGTACTGGTCAACTGGATTAGAAGAAATGGAGTCATCAAGGTCGGAGACCGCCGATTCCACGTCGGTCCAGAGGTCCATGAGGTCGTCGGGCATCTGACCGTGAGGCCAAAAGCCACGGGCGTCTCCGACCTGCTTGAACCAGGGTGGAACCTTGTCCGCCAAGGGAACAAAGCCAGCGTCAATCAAGGCAGTATGAACAACTGACGTTGCAATCCTGAGGAACAGAACAGCTCTGCAGACCATCGCATGAACATCACCTTGGGGCTTGTTCGCGCTGGAGAACACATCCGGGTCACTAGGCTCATCAACGCGCAAAAGAAAATTCAGGCTGGCGAACGTCTGGATCGTGGGGTGCAGGTCCGGAAACTTGGCAGTCCAAAAGCTACGCTTGGGTACGGACGTGGATGTAGGATGTTGAGCCCTCATAAGTTCAAGAAACTTGCGCAACAAATGTCGATCAAGAGATGGGAAGCCACCTCCTCCATCGGGCTCGAGGCAGGACCAGATGTCCCGTACGAGCTCCAATCGAACTCGAAGACCGGAACGCGTCGGGTTGAAGGCGTGAGCCGCATAACTCGAAATATTCCTTGACTCGCGCTCAGCTGCGGAACGCCTGAGGTCAACCCCCCAGGTCTCAATAACCTTCGACACCAGAGGAGTTGGCGGGGAACTTGGGAAAAGCGCGTCAAGACAATCGGAAAGCGAGACACCGCGAAAAGTAACCGATTCCAAGAAGAGCTTTGCAGAGTGCCGATCGGACGCCCAAAGACGCAATGCCTGCCATACGGCGGCATGGGTACCTAGACCGCGATTGTTTGGGGGTATTATTTCAAGCTGATGCACGGAAAGAGATCTATCGATCGCAAAGTTGATCATGTTGAAAATTCCGATGCCGTTACAACCAAGAATGCACAGCGCGGCTCTGAGTTGGGCGTAGTACGCCAAGTGCCTGGCGGTATGAGTATCACCGGACAAGAGAGCAGCAAGCGCCCGCGAGAGAAAGGTCCAACCATCCATACAGTGGTTTGGTGACGTCGCAGCCAGAACTTCAGAAATCTCCTGACCAGAAAACCGACTCTTGAATGCGTGAAAATCAACGAACGCCCTACCCTGGGCAGTCAAAAACTGGCCTCTACTCGCCGAATGCGCGTTAGGAAGCCAAGTGTGGACGGGCGTTCCTGCGAAACCAGTCAGCGCAGTGATAACCGGAGTTCGACTCGCTCGCCGAAGACGGGCGAGATCAATCTGGGGGCGCGCCATCGGTCGTTACTGCCCCGAGAGGAGATGAGCTGCCGCATCCCTTACGGCGAACTCTCTATGTTCGGAGACAAAGGTTAGAATGTTCTGGATGAGCAACGTGATTCCTCCACTGCCTCGGTAGGCGCGTGTTGTCACTTCATGCGCGGAATCTCTGACACCGGGCCCGTCCACGGAGCGCCAATCGAACCCCGCCATCGCATCAGCGGTGTGTTTGAGGTGACAATGAAAGTTGGTCTCTCGGAGAGACGAAATGGCGCCTTTGATGTCCTCTTCTTTCGTCAAGGTCTTGTCCTCGATACCGAACTCCCACATATCCAGATCCCATTGCTCGGCCTGAGAGAAGAAGATATCGTTGAGCACAGCATGCGCAGCCCGAACCCCCATGCCCTGATTTAGCAGGGAAGACTTGTCGCGGAGCGCATCTTTTTCTTGTTCCCGGTATAGTCGGACCCAATCATGGTCGGATTCGTCAATTCCTGCTTTCAACAAGATCCAGAAATCTACAATGAAAGCGATCTGCTGGACTCTTTCCCAGCGAAGGGTTGTCCGGTTTTCACCGTAGACGGACTGGAAGAGTCCATGTCGTCCCTTACCTCGTCCAGTGCCGAAAAATGAACCAATGAGCGAAAGAACCCAACTTGCTTGACTAACGCTTCCCTCGTCCTTCCGTTGCAGCATATTGATTCTATCATGCCAGGGACTTGCAGGAAGTCGATAAAGCCACTCGGTGATTTCCTGGGCGCGAGCTTCCCGATAGACGGTAATCTCACCCTTCGTATGGAGCCAATCCTGGGTGCGTAGTAGAGGATAAAGATCGAAAGCGTGACTTGGGTTGATACGCTTCGGAGAAATGTTGATGGACCAGAACAGGTACGCCTGCCATGCGACGTCGAGTCCATGGAACGCCACCACTGGAACCTCGAAGTTAGGAGCATCGTTGTCCTGATCAAACGCCCAAAGTCTGTGCTGACCATCGATGACTTCGAACGGACGAAGGTCAGTATCAGAAAAATCATCCCCAGCAGGTAATTGAAGTGAATGCTTTCCTTCTCGCTCGACAAGATGCGCCATGTGATGCGGTTTGATGGCTCTTCCTCTTCGGAGATCAGTGGAGGTGAGGATGTTCACTACAATGGCGGTGGGGAGCCAACCGGGCTTTCGAAGTTGCTTGTTGTGTGACCGGAGCTGTTGTCTCAGGTCGCCGAAAGGATAGCCAGCCTGAATGTATCGTCGGATCCTGTCCGTTCTGCTCTCCTCGCGAACACGCTGAATTCCCTCTGCGGACTTTACGTCGCGGTCTCGCCTGTAGACATCGCTGAAGCGGCGAAGCGTGGTAGCGGACATTGCGAACAAGAAGAAGAAGGGTTCCGGCTTCCGGCGCTGGGCATTGGGGTCGAAATCGTAGTCATCCCATGCTTCGAGCCACTGGGTTAGGCGAAAAACTGGAATTGTTTGATGGTCTGACATTCATGTGTCCGTTTCATTTGAATTGGGTGGAATTCGTGGCGACGAGGAGTACCAACCGACTGTCCTTGTGCAGGCAACACCGACCGCTAGCCAAAACGCATAGTCGCAGCCTCCGCCTCCGCGCGCGTCCGCCATCCGTGCTCTCCTTGGACTCTATCCGATGGGCACCCAAGCCAGGGAGTGTACCAGCGGCAGTCTCCTTCCTTGACTCCACCGATTGGCACTCGGGACGCCCGGACTGGGGTCACGACTCCTCACCGGTGCAGGACCAGCTAGCCGCCGCCGGGTGCGCGCACCTCCCCGATCAGGTTGCCGAGACGTTCCGCGATTGCCTCCTGAGCGTCTTTCCACCCCCGCTCGTAGGCACAGATCGCGCAGGCATGTCTCGCGAGTCCCTCGCCGGCTTGGTTGCGTGGCAGCGCTCGCATGATGTGGTCGTAGGGCCGTCGTCGGGCTTCGTTGCGCTGTCCGTGGTGCCTCGGGCAGTCTTCGTTCATTTCATGTCCTCCGTTGCGCCTTGCATTGTGCTGATGTGGCCATGGCTGCACACGTCCACGAGGTTGGGATTCCGGCTGTGGGCGAGTAGCCACTGCCTCGCCCCGGTGCTGTAACCGCCGCCGTCAAGGACGAGGATGGTCGGAAACCCGGCATGCGCGATGTTGTCGATCTCGTAGGGGCCCTCTCGCTCATGCCACCACCCAAGGTCTGCCATCAGCACTGGATGACGCGGCATTCGGGCCAGGGCTGTGGGTAGAAGAGAGCGAAGTCGACGAGCCGTCACCTGCCGTAAATCTCGGCGCCCGTATCCACCGGCTGGGCGAAGATGGGTGGCGGCAAGGACCGCAGGGCGAAGAAGCGCGTGGCGGTGGTCCTCTCGCGCTCTTCGTCGAGCAGCTCGCAGAGATACCGTCCGAGGATTCGCCGGCGTCGGGTCGCGCCGCCTCCGCTACTCGCTGGTGATGATGAGCTCGGCGACATTCCCTCGGCCTGTTCCCTTGGAGTTGATGGGTCGCGGCGCCGTTGCCTCGTAGATTCGGAAGTCGCTGTAGAGCGCTCGCATGGCCGGGGTGTCGGCGTTGCTGAGCACGACCCTGGCTCCGCTTCGCATCCACGCGTTCGCGGCGTTGCGAAGCCGCTCCTGGTCGTTCCCACCGAAGCCCGAAGCTTGGTAGCCGGTGAAGACTCCGTCGTAGGGTGGATCGCAGTAGACGAGATCATTGCGATCGGGCTGCACGACGCTCGCGAAGTCTCCGGCGCGGATGGTGGCGTTCCGGAGAGCCTGGCTCGCCTCGCGAAGTCGGTCCGCATTGCAGATGTCAGGATTCTTGTACCCCCCCTCCGGGACGTTGAACTTGCCCTTGCTGTTGACGCGGTACAGGCCGTTGTAGCAGGTCTTGTTGAGGTAGATGAAGCGCGCCGCGATCTCGACGGGATCGGCGGGCTGAGCGTCGCGAACGCCCAGGTAGTACGTCCTGCCGTCCTCGTGGGTCTGCCCTGCCCGCTCCTCGTGCGTTCGCTTGTGCTGCCAAAGCTGCCCAATGAGCGCCTCGACATCGTTCTTCACGACCTGGTACGTGAGAACGAGCTGCTCGTTGGTGTCCGAGAGGATCGCGTGCTTTATTCGCCCAGCGAAGGCGAAAAACACGGCACCGCCGCCGACGAACGGTTCCCAGTAGGTCGCAATCTGGTCCGGGAAGTGCGGGGCCAAGGTCGGAATGAGGCTTCGTTTGCCGCCTGCCCACTTCAGGAAGGGCTGGGCGTGAGGCTGTTCAACAGCAGATGCCGCCGTGTCCCTGGGGGTCGAGCGGACGGGAAGATCCTTCGCCGCCTCGTAGGATGCATTCACGCCGTCATCCGCAGCATAGTCCGGCACCTAAACTCCCTGGCCGGCATTGTCTCACGCTCCGGTGTTGGGCACTTGCGGCTCGGGAGAGGACGAGGGACTTCACCAATACTACGTCGAGAAGGTCGCGGCGCTCGCAGAGCTAGAGGTCGGCGAGCATCACCTAGTGTTCGGTCTGAGGGACCTCGTTGACCGTGGACTCCCCTACCCTCAGGCCGGCTCCAAGAGCGCGATGGTCACTGACATCCCGCGCTTCTCCCGAGAGAGATCCTGCCAGTCAGCACGAGCCGCGCCATGGGGCTTGAGTCCCGGGGTCGGCCTTCCGTCCCTCCCGTTCCTCATCTTCTCCCAAGTGCCGCGCTGCCCATCGACAAGGAGCTCGACCGAGGCACCCTCGGGGAGGGCGAGGAGGGAATCCCGGAGCACACCGCTGCCCCGGATGTGCTTGCACCAAAGGACAGCGTCTCGCACTTCGACAAGAGCTGTTGCAGAAGCCGTATCTGGGCTCGGGCGGAGACCTCCACTACGGGGCGAGCTCGTTCCAGTTTTCGCGCCTTGAGTGCCGTAACGCACCGCGTCGGCGAGGCCACGGAGGGGTTCAGCCGCATTCGCGTCCAAGGGCTCGATGAGCCGGATGGCAGAATCAATCGCGCGCCAGGCGTCCTCGTCAGTCATGTCGCTGCTGCCAGGGTGAGCCCAGCGATTGCGCATGGCAATCACTACGTGGACCCAGGTGCGGGCTTCCCGATCGAGCTCGTGCCGGAAGAGAGAGGCCGGGACGGGGGCGCCTGCTGGAGACGACGCACTCGCCCGCTACGACGACAACCGCAACGGGAGGATCACGTGCAAGGAGGCCCGGCGACACGGGATTGCGCCGGTGCACCGGTCGCACCCGGCGTACCGGTACATGCGGGACGGGGACGGCGACGGGGTGGTATGTGAATAGGCACTGGGGACCCGACGCGGCAGAGTCTCCGGCCGCATGCGGGAGCGATTCATTACAATAGAGGAGACCCGAGGGACCAACAAACAATGCGGATTCGAACCTCCACACCAGCGACCCAACAAAGCGCGGAACATCCACGCCCTGAACGTCGCGGCTCTGCCGTCAGAACCACTTCAAGGAACCGGGACAGCAGATCGACGTCGAGATGAGCAACCGGTTCTTCACCTGCCCGATCCTCAACTCGCCCTACGAGTACCCGGAACGCCACTGGGAACTCGACAGCTCCGGACAACCCACCGGAGAGGTCCTCGAGGCGCGCCGGAGTGCGTCGTTCCTGAGCGCCATTCCCGCGGCGAAAGGAGCGAGCCAAGCTGAACTCGGCTTGGACGAGGAAGCAGCCGGTCTCGAGGACGGAGGTCAGCAGTACGAGCTCATCCGAACCATCAACGGTCTCCGGCACCGGGTGGACGCGTGGCGGCAGATCCCGGACCCGGGCAAGTGGCGGGTGACTCCAGAGACCGCCCGCCTTCTCCAGCACTGGCGTAGCCACCAGTTCCAGGGCGTGCGCCCCTTCTTCTGCCAGGTCGAGGCGGTCGAGGCCGTGATCTGGCTCACCGAGGTGGCCCCGACCCTGGGGCTCGAAGGGCGGAACTTCCTTGAGCGCCTTGAGCGCGCGAACGAGGATGCGAACCCTGGACTCGCGAGGCTCGCACTGAAGCTCGCAACCGGTGCCGGAAAGACGACCGTCATGGCGATGATCATCGCCTGGCAGACAGCGAACGCGGTGCGTCGTCCAGGGAGTCGGCGATTCACACGCGGGTTCCTCGTGGTGACCCCGGGGATCACCATCCGTGACCGCCTCCGGGTGCTTCAACCGAACGATCCCGAGAGCTACCACCGAACCCGAGAGCTCATCCCGAACGACATGCTGGGAGATCTCGAGCGGGCGAAGATCGTCATCACCAACTACCACGCATTCATGCTCCGGGAGCGCCTCTCGCTCTCAAAGGGCGGTCGCTCGCTGCTCCAGGGGCGTGGCCCAGACATCACCACGCGCGAGACCCAAGGCCAGATGCTCCAGCGGGTGATCCCAGACCTCATGGGCCTCAAGAACATCATGGTCCTGAACGACGAGGCCCACCACTGCTATCGCGAGAAGCCGTCGGACGACGAGGAAGGGCCGCTTACCGGGGACGACCGGAAGGAGGCGGAGAAGAACCGGGAGGCAGCCCGGGTCTGGATCTCAGGACTCGAGACCATCGAGAAGAAGATCGGAATCAGTCGGGTGGTGGACCTCTCGGCAACCCCATTCTTCCTCCGGGGCTCCGGGTACCGCGAGGGGACGCTCTTTCACTGGACGGTGAGCGACTACTCGCTCATGGACGCGATCGAGAGCGGGATCGTGAAGCTCCCCCGGGTGCCGATCGCGGACAACATCCCAGGGAGCGAGATGCCGACCTATCGCGAGCTCTGGAAGCACATCGGGAGGAAGATGCCGAAGAAGGGCCGCGGTAGAGGCGCCACCCTGGACCCGTTGAGCATCCCGGTCGAGCTGGAAACCGCCCTTGAGGCGCTCTACGGGCACTACGCGAAGACCTTCGAGCTCTGGGACGAAGCAGGCATCGAGGTGCCGCCGTGCTTCATCATCGTTTGCAACAACACGGCGACTTCGAAGGTCGTGTACGACTATGTCTCCGGCTTCTACCGGAAGAACGGCGACGGTACACCGAGGCTCGTTCAGGGCAGGCTCAAGCTCTTCCGGAACTTCGATGAGCAAGGGAACCCCCTTGCGAGGCCCCACACCCTTCTCATCGACAGCACGCAGCTCGAGTCCGGCGAGGCGCTCAACAAGGAGTTCCGAAGCGCCGCGAGCGACGAGATCGATCAGTTCCGGCGGGACATTGTCGAGCGAACGGGCGACAGGCGCCAGGCGGAGAACCTGTCGGACCAGGACCTCCTTCGCGAGGTCATGAACACGGTAGGGAAGAAAGACCGGCTCGGAGGCGATACGCGCTGCGTCGTCTCCGTCTCGATGCTGACCGAAGGGTGGGACGCGAACACGGTCACCCACGTGCTCGGGGTCCGGGCGTTCGGGACTCAGCTACTTTGCGAGCAGGTCATCGGGAGGGCCCTTCGCCGCCAGTCCTACGAGCTCAACGAGAGCAACGTCTTCAACGTCGAGTATGCGGACGTGCTCGGGGTGCCGTTCGACTTCACCGCGCAGCCCGTGGTGGCCCCGCCGCAGCCGCCGAACGAGACCATCCAGGTACGGGCGATCTCCCCGGACCGAGACGCATGCGAGATCCGCTTCCCCCGGGTTCAGGGGTACAGGGTCGAGCTGCCCCAGGAACGGCTCTCGGCGAGCTTCAACGACGACGCGACGCTCGTGCTGACGCCCGACATGGTGGGGCCGACGGTGACGCGGGTCGAAGGGATCATCGGCGAGGGGGTGACCCTCAACCTCGAGCATCTGGACAAGCTTCGGGAATCGACACTCATCTTCCACCTCACCAAGCGTCTCCTCGAGAGCAAGTGGCGGGATCCGGGCGACGAGCCGAAGCTGCACCTCTTCGGGCAGCTGAAGCGGATTACGCGCGAATGGCTTGCCGATCATCTGGTCTGCAAGGGAGGCACCTACCCCGCTCAGCTCATGTACCAGAGCCTTGCCGATGCGGCCTGCGATCGCATCACGCGGGGCATCGTCGAGAAGCTCGAGGGCGACCGGGCCATCCAGGTCGTTCTCGATCCGTACAACCCGGTAGGGTCGAGCAGGTACGTTCACTTCACGACCTCGAAGAAGACCCGGAGACGGACAAAGCGCGAGCGTTGCCACGTGGACTGGGCGGTCTGCGACAGCAACTGGGAACTCGAGTTCTGCCGGGTGATGGAGGAGCACGAGAGAGTCAGGGCCTACGTCCGGAACCAGAGCTTGGGGTTCGAGGTGCCGTACAGGTTCAAGGGCGCGTCAAGAAGGTACCTTCCGGACTTCATCGTGTTGGTGGACGATGGCCGGGGAGACGACGACCTCTTGCACCTCGTCGTCGAGATCAAGGGATACCGGGGCGAGGACGTCAAGGACAAGAGCGACACCATGCGAAGGTACTGGGTGCCGGGGGTGAACGGGCTCGGCGCCTATGGTCGGTGGGACTTCGAGGAGTTCACGGACGTATACACGATGGAGAGTGAGTTCACGGCGAAAGTCGAGTCCGACTTCGGGGACTTTGTGGAGCGAGTGGTCGCAAAGAGCGAAGGGACATGAAGGTGCCGGTAGCCTGGACAGAGCGTCCTCACATGCTGGGAAGTGGACAGAGATAGATGAAGAAAAAGGCAGGGAAGGACGTCAAGACACTCACGCATGGTGAGGCTTCGCGCACGAACATTCCGACCGCGGAGCACGAGCCCGTGATGGCGGACGATGAGCGGCGCCCCATCCAGGTGGCATACGAGCGCCGGAATCCGGACCTCGACCCGCAACTCGTGTGGCGCGGCAAGGAGGAACAGAACTGGTCGGACCTGGTCGTGCAGGCGCCTCCACTCTTCATCCAGGAAAAGGTCCATCCCAAGGCGCTCATCTCGGATCTGCTCCGGCGTAGCCAGGAAGCTGACGCCGCAGCGGCTTCGGACGAGGAAGGATTCCAGTTCGACATCTTCGCGGACTTCAACGGCCTCCCGGACCACAACGCCCGGACCGAGTTCTACCAGCACGACGCCAACTGGTCGAACCGCATGATCCTCGGCGACAGCCTGCAGGTGATGGCGTCGCTCGCGGAGCGCGAAGGCCTACGTGGCAAGGTCCAGTGCATCTATCTCGACCCTCCCTACGGGATCAAGTTCAATTCGAACTTCCAGTGGTCGACGACGAGTCGCGAGGTGACGGACGGGAGAGCAAACCACATCACGCGCGAACCGGAACAAGTAAAGGCATTCCGGGACACCTGGAGGGACGGGATTCACTCCTACTTGACGTACCTTCGTGATCGATTGAGTCTCGCACACGACTTACTAGCCGAGAGCGGGGCGATCTTTTGCCAAATTGGAGACGAGAACGTTCATCGGGTACGGGCAGTCATGGACGAGGTATTCGGCGAAGAAAACTTCGTGACCGAAATCCTGGTGAAGAAGAAGGGAAGCCAAATTAGTGGGAATCTGGAGTCCGTCAATGACTTTATATTGTTCTACGCGAAAGCGATCTCTGCCTTGAAGTTCCGGAAGCTCTGGGAAGTGCGGGAAGGCGAAGAGATATTTGAGGACTTCGGGTTTGTCCAAACAGAGGACGGATCTCGCGTCCGCATAACAGAATTGGAACGCGAGGATCGAAAGGCGTACAGACGAGATTTCGCGAGCTTCAAGTGCGCCTATCCTAGAGCCAAGGTGTTCGCGCTCAACCCCCTAAAGAGCGGAGGTTACCGAAAAAACCAATCGCACGATTTTCACTTTCGAAGGCGCGTCTTTCCTATTGGAGATGGACAGTGTTGGAAGCACACTGTGGTTTCAGAAGACGGCTCCCCGCCTGGTATGGACAGATTAGGTAGGGCGGATCGGCTGTTCCCCCTGCGAAGCGATGTTCGCTTCATACGGTATTCCCCAGAACCATCAATCAAGCAGATGTCCAACTGGTGGGACGGACTCGGCGGGGCATCCGCGCCTGTGTACATTGTGCAAACCAGCCCTGAGATCGTGAAGCGTTGCATCCTGATGGTAAGTGATCCCGGAGATTTGGTCATGGACCCGACGTGTGGGTCCGGGACGACAGCGTTCGTCGCCGAACAATGGGGACGACGATGGATAACGATAGACACCTCGCGGGTGGCTCTCGCACTAACGCGTGCCCGAATCATGGGAGGACGCTTCGCCTACTACCTGCTTGCCGATAGCCCGGAGGGTCAAGCAAAGGAAGCCGAGATCCGTGGAACAGAGCCATCGCAGGAGCGGGCATTGAGCGACATTCGACAAGGATTCGTTTACGAACGAGCGCGGACTGATACTTCCGGCGCCATCGCGAACAATACCGAGGTGGACGTCATCTGGGAGCGTTCGGAGGAGAGCTTGGAGACGCTTCGAGAGGAACTGAATTCGGCGCTTGGCCAAGCGTGGGAAGAGTGGGAGATCCCACGGAAGCCAAACGAGTCGTGGAATGCGAAAGCAAGAGGAATCCACGCCCAGTGGTTGCAAGAGCGGACCGCGCGCCAAGAGGAGATTGACGACTCCATAGCGGCAAAGGCCGACGTCGAGTACCTGTACGACAAACCGTACGCCGCGCGGAACATCGTCCGCGTCGCCGGCCCGTTTACGGTGGAGAGCATCTCGCCACACCGCGTGCTCGGGGTCGACGAGAACGACGAACTGATCGACCAGACGGCGGAGGCTGGCCTAGACTGCGGAAAGCCTCAGGACTTCGCCTCCGTCATCCTTGAACACCTGAAAACCTCGGGTGTCCAGCAGGCCAACAAGGAGGACCGGATCGAGTTCTCGTCCCTGACGCCTTGGCCAGGCGAGTACGTCTGCGCAGAGGGGCGCTACGTCGAGGGCGGAGACGAGGACGGAGCGGAGAAACGCGCCGCCATCTTCATCGGGCCCGAATTCGGCACCGTTACCCGGCCCGATCTGGTCGCCGCAACGCGTGAGGCCGCCGACGCCGGCTACGACGTGCTCGTTGCCTGCGCCTTCAACTTCGAGGCCCATGCTTCGGACTTCAACAAGCTCGGGAAGGTTCCCGTGCTCAAAGCGCGAATGAACGCGGATCTGCACATGGCGGACAACCTCAAGAACACCGGCAAGGGGAACCTCTTCGTCATCTTCGGGGAGCCCGACATCGACATCCTCCCAGCCGAGGACGATGGTTCAGGAGCCGAACGTTTCCAGGTGAAGGTCAACGGGGTCGACGTGTTCGACCCGACGAGCGGGGAGGTTCGGAGCGACGACACGGACAGCATCGCGTGCTGGTTCCTCGACACGGATTACGACGAGGAAAGCTTCTTCGTCCGGCACGCCTACTTCCTGGGTGCCAACGACCCCTACAAGGCACTCAAGAGCACGCTCAAGGCCGAGATCAACGAAGAGGCGTGGGCGACGCTAAAAAGCGACGTATCGCGGCCCTTCGAACGGCCTTCGTCGGGGCGCATAGCGGTCAAGGTCATCAACCACCTCGGGGATGAGGTGATGAAGGTGTTTCGCGTCTGAGCCATCTCTGGCGAAGCAGCTGTTATGCAGAATGACCGCAAACCCAAGGTAACCCCCGGGCTTGAGAGCACCTTCCTCGTGGACCAGGCAGGAATCGAGGCCCTATTCGGCCCGAGCACACAGTTCTACGTGCCGCTCATACGAGAGATCATCCCGTGGGTCTTCAGCGCGGAGTACGACTTCGAAGACACGAACGAGTACGCGGAGAAGATTCGAAATCAAACATACACGCCCGCCCAGGCTAATCGGATTTTCTGGCGCGAGATCATTTTCCGGGCTCATCTTGTCGTTTCGGCATCACTGTACCGTACCTGTCGCCTAGTAGACGCAAGCGTCCGAGAGAACCAGGCAGCCAATCTTCCGGGGTGGGCGTCATGCACCCGTGCGCTTCTTGAAGCAACAGGAGACAGCAGCGAGCCGCTGCGGACAATTCCTCGCACCCTTGCAGAGTACCATCGCTGGATACGAACCTGCCTTTCCGGTCAGGAACGCAAGCTCACAGTATACCCCGAGTTGGAGAACATGATGATCCACTTTACACACGCGCGCCGACTGCGTCCCAGCGAGAAGAACACAGCCCCGCCTTCTCACAAGGCGAAGCGCACGCACGAGTACATCTCCGACTTGGCGGCCTACGGAATTCCGGACATTCCAGAGCTGTATGGGGAACTGTGTCAAGTTTCCCACCCCGCCTCGGACTCAGTGTCCTATATCTTCTCCCCGGGAGAAAAGGAAGGTACCTTCAGAGTGAACCCACGACGCGATCGGGAGAGCATTGACATGCTGGTGGCAAAATACCGAGACACCTTCAATGAACTGCTCATGTTCTCCTTCAACCCAATTCTGATATCGCTTCGGGTGTTCCACGCATTTCAGCTTTTCCCCAACATACGCCCACTCCGCAATGTGAAGTTCAGTACGATTCCAGCTTGGGCGGAGATTGAGGCAGCACTGAACAAGAGATGAGGCGAGGTGATTTGTTATAATCGGAACTCTTTGGTCGTACTACGACTGCACCAGTCTAGTTGGTCTGATGAGAAGTAACCAATTCCATAGACGAATGCTTGCACTTCGCATTCCAAAGGTCTCGGGAAGAATTTGAACGGAAAGAAGAGGTCGCGTCTGAATGAGCTAATCAGACCCGGAAAGTTTCGAAGATAGGTAAGAACCAAAACAAGGGGGGACACAGACCCACCTTGACCCGAAGAAGTCAGCAGCGCCGCATTGAGGACGGTACTGTGACACGAAGAAGGAAGGCAGATGGCATGATCGAGCGTTCACAGGTGACCAGTTCAGAACACGACTTCGCCTCAAGATTACAAATTGATCTTACTCCAGTCATAGTACAGGTCGGAAGGGGCGTTACCCTTCTCCTTTTCATATTGTCCCGGGAAATGGTCTAACGCGTAACGGATTTTTCTCATTTGAAATGGAACGCTGACGAAATACGCACGATTCAAGAGAATCGGGGGCGTCTTATCCGTGCTACCATTGTTCCCGTTCAGGTTTACGGCAATGACCGGAATATCCATGTCCAGTCCAATTTCAATTTCCCAACGAACGAACTTGTACATGTTCTTGGTGTGGTCCCCGACCAACACGATAAGCTGCTTGGCATTCCTCATTCTCTCTCGAAGTTTGCGAAAAATCTGATCGTCTGAAGCCCGAAGTGTCAGGTTGTTCAGGTCATGAGCATTATGAAAATTGAAATCGATGTTGTCGTTATTTTTCCAAGCGAGCATTAGCCGGTAGTAACGCAGATCACCACCACCAGCAGGATAGTCAGCATTGAATGCTACATAGGTCTTGTTGCGGTACGACACTTGGTCACTCCTTTGTAGTGAGGGACGGAATCGAGTTGGAAACGACGATTGTAAAGAAGAGGAATGTATTGATCAACTCACTCATGAACAAGACCCGGACAATCTGCGTCTTCGGTGCAAAGCCGCCGTAGGTCAGCGTAAAGGCATTGGCAACGCTGAGGTACAGCGCATTCGTTGTATCGATTTGGCCATCTGGCCATTGGATATGCTGCGGGAAGTGGACTTTGTACAAGTACGCGTAACAGAGAATATAGAAGACTATCGCCAAGAGGAGATTGAGTAGTCTGCGTCTTTGACTATTCAAGTCATCTCTCTGGAGATATTGGCTGCCCCATGCGTGATAGTAGAAGTAAGTAAAGGCGTTGGATGTAATGAGATAGTAGACGACGTACTTGGTCCAAACAAGTGGTATATCGTACAAGAGGAGTATGACGATTGTCAGGTACTTTGCGAGCTGGAAAAAATCTATGCCAAGACTGGCAGCTAGTCGTTTATGTTCGACAGTGAAGTCTCCCGAGCGGTGCGTTGCGTAGATACATATCGAGAATAGCTTTACATACTCCACTACGTTGAGCCAATAGCAGACACGAATAATGCAGTGGACCGCCGGAACCAATAGGCCGTTCTTCATGAGAACCCGTCTGTTTTCGTCGACGTAGAGGTAGGGACCGCCTCAAAAGATGGTGGGTTTCAACCCAGCCCACCGGTCATGTTGCCTTAGAGCCAAGATGTCTGGCGAGCGGCTTGGGAATTGTCGATTTCGGCTAGACATGAATCTGGTACATCGGAATACCCTTGAACGCCACCATGTCGATCCCGCGCTCAGAGAGAATCGCCTGCACCCACTTGGGCGACCGCCCGATCCCGGTCCAAGTGTCGTCGGGGTTCCGCGGGTTCCGGAACTTGACCGGCATCTTCCGCCGCTGCCGCCCATTCGCGCCGCCGGTCCCGAGCTCGGGGAAGATGTCGGGCATCTTGTAGCCTTCGGCGGTAACCCGGCGCACGAGCTCGCTCTGGAGGTCCTTTCGTCGCTGGCGCTCGCGGGAGGCCATCTCGGACTGGGCCTTGCCGACGAGGTGGGTCAGCTGGTCGATGTTGAGGCCGGAAAGGTCGATGTCTGGCATGGTGGTGTTCCTCGAGGGGGATGGTCTTCAGAAAGCTCTCCGGTGAGCATGAGACCGGGATGGAAGTTCCGGAGCGCAACGAAGCGGGCGTGACGGTGGTCGACCACGGAGTCTGCGGGTTTCAGGCCGCATTCTACCAAACGCGCTCAAGGTCTCGAGTCCCGCTCACCAGCTCTCGTCGATACACTCGCCGCAGCACGAGGAGACCGAATGACCGACACCGATTCCGAATTCGCCCGAAGCGCCGAGGTGTTCGGCTGCGGGAGGGGTCTCGACCTCCTTGAGCGCCTTGCAGTAGCCCCGGAGGGCATACAGACGCCCGAGGTGAGCGGGATTCTCGGGCTCGCGAGAAACAAGGGGATCGGCTCTCGCCTTCGGAACACCAGGATCGAAATCGAATCCCACGGTGTCCGGTTCGAACATGCGGTAGTGCGAACGCGAGGACCGAAGGGACGGGGCTCGACCTGGGGAGCGGGCCCTCGCATCGAGCAGGCGCTGCACGTCCTGAGGCGAACGAGAAAGCGCCTGGAGCAACCGTTCGACCGCCCCAAGGAGCCCTGGCCCAAGACGGGCTGGACGGCGCCTGTGCTCGTGCTCCGCGCCCTCCTTCACGCATACGAGCTCTCCCCGGTCCAGGACGGGATCGACGGGGCACGGGGGATCGTGAACGACCTTGAAGAACCGCTTGCCGAAGAGAAGCCATACCCGAGCCTCGGCGAGGTCTTCATCGAGCGCATCGAGCCCGGGGACACGGGGAACGAGATCCCGATCCCGGCGGGATACGAGCAGCACGGCGAGTGGGTCCGGGGTCACGAGGACTATGGCTCCATCCGCACCATCGCGTCGAACTGGTCCGACCGCAGGTACTACCTCGCGGTGTGCTTCGCCGAAGCGTCATGGGCCGAGCGCCGGCTCGCTCTGCGTGACCCGACCGAGCAGACCATCCAGGCGACCATCGACAGATACCGGGAAGAGGACGGCCTCTGGAGGCCGGTCGAGGGCTCGAAGGTCTACCGCTACGTCAACTGGATGGGGAGCATCGACAAGCGCTACGCGCCGCCAGCGGACCTTCGCCTTCGCGTCCAGTGCGAGGCGGTGGTCGAGCGCCGGGGGAAAGCCTCGAAGATCGTCCGTTTCGAGTCGCTCCGGGGCGACGAGTGGGCGCGCGTTCGTGAGGCGTGCGTCATGGAAGGGCTCGAGCTTGGGGGCGAGGACCGCCTGGTGGAGGTCCGGCACGCGAAGGACCAGCGCAGCCCGTATGAGCGCGCGGCGGCGAGAGCGGTGCAAAGGGGCGTGGGAAGGCGCGTCCAGAGTCGCGGAGCGCGGCGCACCGCCCTCCCCCAAGCCCGCCCCTTCCAATCTCCAAGACATCGGAAGAATTGCCGAAGGGAACCGGTCCCACGGTCATTATTGGCAGTTACATGCGACCATGCAGATACGGACGAACAAGGGGGAATCGGTGGAACGCAACGACGAGCCGCGGCTCGCAGTCCTGATCGACGCAGACAACACCGCAGCAAAGTGGGCGGACGCCATCTTCGAGGAGATCGCGACACTCGGAGAGGCGAGCGTGCGGCGCATCTACGGGGACTTCTCGGGACCCCACCTTCGCAGCTGGGAGAAGAAGCTCGCGGGCCTCGCAGTCATCCCGCACCAGCAGTTCGCGTACACGAAGGGAAAGAATTCGTCGGACATCGCGCTGGTGATCGACGCGATGGACCTGATGCACACGGGCCGATTCGATGGATTCGTGCTCGTCTCCTCCGACAGCGACTTCACCCGATTGGCGGGTCGACGCCGCGAGCAGGGGCTGCAGGTGTTCGGCATCGGCAGGACGAACACCCCGGAAGCGTTCCGCAAGGCGTGCAGGCGATTCATATTTGTCGAGAACCTGCTCGAAGGTGGGGAGGCGCTTCGAGAGGCCGGCGATTCCGGGCAGAACGAAGCCGCAGAAGACGGGTCCAGCGCAAAGGAGCCCGTCACCCAGACAGGCGTAGGCACACCGGCACAGCAATCTCCGCCGGCGGCTCCGGACAAGACCGAAGCCGTGGAGGCAGCGCAGAAGCAGCCGCCATCAAAGGCGGTCCCGCTCATCAAGGCCGCGATGCGCAGCCACGACGATGACTGGGTGCCGCTGAGCGTCATCGGCAGCCACGTTCGCGCGGCGAACCCCGAGTTCGACCCCAGGACCTACGGATGCGCGAAGCTGGTCGATCTGCTCGAGAAGACGGGTCAGTTTCAGGTCAAGCGCAACGAGATACCGGTCCGGGCACGCATGAAGAGGCTGAAATGACGTAAGGCCGATCGCGGGCGTTCCGGTCGGCATCCGACGCTCAACGGCCCCCTTGTCGGAAGACGACCTGAACATAGGCGGGCGATACTCGAACCCGGAGAGCCCCTAAGCGCGGCCCCCCCCAGCCCCGCACCCTCTACCCAATGGCGAGGACGCCCGGTGAACGAGCAGCCGGGCCACGCTCCGACTGTCTGAACACAACCCGCCGGTGCAGTATGCTCCGAAGGGCCACTTCGCAGGAGGTCTCTTTGCCGGGTCTATTCCTGGAACTGACATACGCTATGGCGGCCGACTATCGCGGGAGCACGGAGATGGCGAAGACCGGCCTCGGGTATCCGCCGGTGAAGCCGTGCTCGTCGCGAAGACGCTCGAAAATGCGCTTCGCCGTGTGCTTCTGCTTGCGATGGTCGTCGTCGCGGTCCCTGTGCAGCCACTCGTCGATGAGTCCGGTGAATCCATCGAGCTTCGGATGGCGCACCGGTACCGTGCGTCGGTACCCCGGAGGAACGGAGAACTCGAGCATCTTCCTCACGCTCTCGCGTGAGACACCGAAATGGCGCGCCGCCGCGCGCTCACTCATCCCGTCTCGGCACGCCAGACGAACCTTGGGGTACAGCTCCACGGTGTGAATCCTCCCGCCCTCCCCGCGACCGGAAAGGGCCGACACACTGGCAGAGTTTTGCTCCGCCGCGACGGGACCATCCCGCCGCTACATGGTCTAGTATTGCGCCGCCGTTTGCATCGTACTTGGGGATACAGCGAGTTACGTCCCGACGGCACATCCCGGCTCCACCTGGCTCTCGCGAGCGAAAGCTTGGCTTGGCGGAACGGCGCCTGGACGTGTGGCTGGATGTCGATTCGCGGCCGAGGCGCGACGCTCCTCCTCTCGTCGTCGAGTTGGGCGGCGCCAGAGCATGAGGACAAGCGCGCGGATCATGGCGGGGTCGCGACCGGTTTGTCCATGCCTAGGCCGGCATGAGCAACCTTCCCCCACATGCCGGAACGCATCTCGGACGAAAAACTACGTCTGACCACCAGTTCTTCCTTCACCTCACCTCGATCTCCTGCCCACCTCCCGAGTGAGGAACGTCCTGAGCTTCCCGGCCTCGGTCTCGGCAAAAAGCGCCCTTGGCAGCATTGCCCACCATGTTGGTGGAAACGGCCTCGAACGTCGCCCCGATGATGGCCCCGACCAGCGGCATGGCTTTGCCGATATTGATCACTCCCTTCTCGCCGAACTTCGTCAGGAGCCGGAAGCCGACCCTCCGATTGATAGCGGTAAGGGTCCTGCCCGGAATGCTCCGTATCGCACTGAGTGCCAGCTTCTGGGTGATGTCGATGCCGACCTCACGTAGGTACCCCTTGGCGGCGTTGCCTGCCATGCACGCGTACACGAGTGTCTTCACGCGATCGTCGTGGATGTCGTACCCGCCCATGATGGCAATCGCAGCGATCATCCGTACCTGGACGAACAGCACCACCGAGATGTTCGCAGGAACGGCTACCGGCATCGTGATGAGGCCTCCGAGACCCGAGACGAACCCGCTCGTGGCCGCCTTCGCGTTCTGCCAGCGGATGAGTGAGTCGACCTGCTCTTCGAGCGTGCGCTCCTCGTCCATGAAGTTCCGGGCCAAGTCGCTTGCCGAGTCGACACCCGGCACCCCGTCGACGGCCTGTTCGTAGGCCCAGTCCAGGACCTTGAGAATGGTCTTCTCAGAAGACGAATCCGCCACAGTTGCACTTCCTGATTTGTGAACTTGCTGGTCAGCACCTGCTACCTGACGCCGTGTCGCGTTGTCCGCGGCCAGTTCGGAGACGTCCGAGACGCCCACGACGCGGAATAGGATAGCGAAGCGTGGCGGCACAGGAGGAGTCGCTCGCTTCGATGCGAACTGAACACGCCTGCCTCAGACGCCACCCGAACCGCTCAGTCGCCGCAAGACCTTCCGGGTAGCGCCGTGGTCTCAATCTGGCGCCGCCGCATGCACGGGCTCACGCTGCAAGCCACTCGGCACGGCACAGTTCCCGAGGGACCGAACGAGCAGGCGGAGCGGCCCGGCCCGGACCGCAACACTGGCGTCACGAACGGCTGCTACGGATGGGATGACGGAAAACGACGCCCGTAGATCGAAGATGGCGATGGAGATCGCTCCCGAGTGGCCCGAGTGGGTGGTCCACCAGGACCATGCATGCGTCTGGGTGAAGGCACCGAGCGCCGCGGAGGCCATCAATCTCGCAGCGCGAAGGCTTGGCCGAAGAGGCGGATGGCGGGTGGGACCTGATGCGGATCAGGAAGTCTTCTCGGGCGTGGAGTATCGCGAGCACGCGCGACCCGGCGACTACACCCGGTCGGTCATCGTCGCGTCTCAGGCGAGATGAACGAAGGGCTGTCCAGGGCTCCGGGGGCCGGGCAGTGTCCATCGGGAGACGCACCTGGGCGGTGCTACACCGTTCAACGCGTAGCCTGGCCCCTGCGGAGGTAGCGGAGCGCTCGACTGTAGAGTCGGAAGAACGAAGGCAGCCACGAGACATCGCGGAAACGCGCTCGGCTGAGAGGCGGACTGAGCGTAGAACAGAGGCTGCCTCGAGCCAACAGAGCGTGTGCTAGGCTCGCTCCAGGGATTGACGGAAGGCGTCCCAGCTCCCACCGAGTTCGATGCTCCGATACAGCCCGAATCGAACGCTCTTCGATGCGCTTGTCGAGGCCTATCGACCCTGCCGCCACTTCGGTACCTGTCGCGAAGCAATCTGGAACCCGCAGCACGGCCATATCCCGCGTGGCTTCCTGGGGGCGACCGGGGAGGTCGCCGATGTCGAGGTCGTCATGGTGTTCGCCGAGCCAGGGCACCCGCACGACGACGAGACGTACGACGCCGACCATTCGCCGGCACGCATGCTCGAGAGCGGCCTTGGACACGTCTACGACTGCTACAAGAACGGCACCGACCTGTTCCATCGGAACGTTCGCTGGTTCCTGTCCAGGCTGTACCCGAGCCTGAGCTTCGACGAACAGCTTCGCCGTGCGTGGCTCACCGAGGGACGGCTTTGCTCGATCGAGAATGAGATCGGGGGGACTACGGATCCACTTTGCGCCCGGCACTATCTGGCTCGACAACTCGAAATGATGCCGAACGCAACAGTGGTCGGCTTCGGGGGCAAGGCCCAACGCTATCTGAAGCGAGTTCGCACCGAGTACCTAGCGGCGTTTGCCCTCGCGCCACCGGGGGCGAACCACAAACCAGCGCGTCCGAGCTGGGAACGGGCCATCACCGCGATCGAAGAACGCAGGAAGCGTGCCGCTCCACATCGAACCGCGTGACGTCGAGGCCTTCACGCGCGACGGAGCCGTCTGCGTGAAGGGTCTCCTCGATTCCGCTTGGGTCGAGCAGATGCGTCAGGCGATCGACCGGATCGAATCGAATCCCGGCCCGTTCCGCGAGCGTTAGAGTCCAGACGAACCGGGCGAGTTTCTGAGCGACAAGTTCCTGTGGACCTGCAATCCGGACTTCCGGGCCGGGGTGCTCGACTCACCAGCCGCCGAAGCCGCCTGCCGCCTCATGCGCGCCTCGCGCGTGAACGTGTTCTACGACCACCTGATGGTGAAGGAGCCTGGCGCCGTCTCCCGGACCCCCTGGCACCAGGACCTCAACTACTGGCCCGTCGAGGGCGAGCAGGTCTGCTCGGTCTGGATCGCCTTCGACCACGTCGACCGATCCAACGGCGCGATGGAGTTCGTGGCTGGTTCCCACCGAACGGGCCGACGCTACCAGCCCTTCGATTTCCGCCGTCCGGATGCCGTGACAACGGACGAGTTCGAGCCCTTGCCGGACGTCGAGGCCCATCGGAGCAAACTCCGCATTCTGACCTGGTATCTCGAGCCTGGAGACGCGGTCGTCTTCTCCACCCTCACCCTTCATGGGGCTGCCGGGAACGAGACGCAGGATCGGCGGCGGCGCTCGCTCTCCATCCGATACACCGGCGACGACGCGCGCTTCATCCAGCGGAAGAAGATGATTCGGCTCCTTCGAGATCCGGGTCTGCGCCTGGGTGACCAGATGGACTGCGAGCTCTTTCCTGTCGCGTGGCCACGTCCTTCGCGGACCACTACGGGAGGGTGACCGGAAGGCGACCCCGAGGCGAAGCGGCTTACTTCTTGACGGCCATCAGAAGTGGCAACGCCCCTTTCCGCGTGTTTCGGGCCTGCAGGAAGCTCCGCGCGTGGCATGGAGTCTGGAACGCGCGGAAGTTGAGCACCATTCGGCGGGGGGGGGCGGGGGAATCCCGATTGCGACACGGATTCGCCTTGAGCCTTGGTGCAGCGTAGAAAGCGGTACGCCTGTTGTCTTGCGGTATGGAGGAGTCTCCCTCACCGGGACTCCTGGCAGCGCCGCCGCCCCGGATGGATTCGCGACAGGCAAGCCTCCTGCACTCTCGCACGCAGTAGCGCTGACATCACTGTCGCCGAATTGCGGTAGGGCAGGAGTCGGGCCCACCGAACTCCGGGGCCATGAGGGCCCGAAAAGGCTCGAACAACTGGATCAGGTGACGCCCCTATTTCGTCGTGGCGGTGCAGCTTTGCCATTCAAGGATCGTGGGATAGCTTGGCATCGCGACGAGGATTCAGGTACTCTTGATAATCGATGCTACTCTTGAGGAGAAGCTAATGCGCCCGGGATTCTCGGAGTTTTCATACGCGTATGCACTTACGGAAGCTCTCGTGGCGGAGCAACGATACTTGGTGCAACCAGTATTTCCAAACCAGAGAAAAGAGGCACAACTCGGGTACGATCTCGAACTTCAGTTTCCAGGTTATCCATTGTTCTTGCAGTACAAGTTATGCAATGGGGTTACGATCAATCGTGCGAAGGAACTCGTACGTTACCGGCTACCTCTGAACCTTCCGTATCTTCGAATGAATATTATGCCCACGAGACGGTCACGTCAGCATCCATTACTACTGGAACTCGACGCAAGGGGGGAGGAAGTATTCTATGCGGCGCCGCGATTTTTTACAAGTGAGGACTTTACAACTCATTACCAGAAGCAGAGAATGATTCCTTGGTCTGCGTTCATCAGGCCAAGTTCTATAGGGGAACTCCCAGACGATAGGAAGCATCATATTTCATTCGATACCGGGGCTACCTTTGGATGGTTTCTTTCGGAACCGAAGAAACTTGAACCGATACTGGACGGCGGTGAAGCTGTCGAATCGCTGGATAAAGCTCTGGACGAGGCAATACGCACGGAAAGAACAGTTTCAGAGCGGATTGGCGCCGCGCTCACGAACATCCTAGCCATTATAGAGGCGGTAAAGGGCGTGGAGCGTGAAGTCGATGAGACGGGCGAGGATCCGCGTGCCAAGGCGTTCCGCTTGGGCCAGCTAGCGCACCGATACTTCGATGCCTCCGTGCTGCTTGTTTCCAAGCGTGACCCGGGAGAGTAGGAGTTGATGCGGCTGGCGTGCCGTGAAGACTGTTGGGCTATAGGAAAGTACCCGTGAGCGTCATCGACCACGAAGTCTCGACCGGCCTTGTAGACGGCGATGACGCGCGCCAAGACATCGTGGTGTCACCGGGCAGCAGGAGACGCGCAGACGTGATCCCTCCAAGCGGGGCCGCTGCGTTTTCGTTTGAGGTGGCCATGTGACTCTGATAGAGCGAATCAAGAGCGTCGTATTCCAGCTAGAACTCTCTGAATGGATCGCTATCGTTTCTGCCGTCGCAGCCTGTAGCGCCGCTTGGGTTGCTGCCCGCAACAGGCGCCTCGCGGTTCGGTCGCATGCACTTGCTGTTGCGGCGCATAAGCGTAACGAACCGGACCTTGATGTATATTTATCTGATTCATCTGTGTGCGCACTGCCGTCTGAACAGCGCCACATTTACGTGTTCCGTCTGATCATTACGAACAGATCGTTAGCCGCCAACTCCGTCACGCAACTGACTCTCTTTCTTGAGTCTGGTCATGCAGATGCTCCGGCGCCGAACGTATTCTGTCCACACGACTCATCCGTGTCTGGCGTCGTCGGCGTGCCGACCACAGAGGTCATCAGTGTTCCACGCCTCCTTGCCCCCGGTGAAGTTATTTCGGGGGTGGCCTTGTTTCCGATCGCCGATAATCTCCTCGACTACTGCGCTATGGAATCCCATACCGTGATGGTCACCGACGCTCATGGTCGGCAAGTTCATTGCCAAGCCATACTCCTCAGGGAGTCGAGCCATGCCTCCGGCTAAGCGCACAAAGGTCAAGATTCCCATTAGGCACGACGCTGAGGCACTTCCTGTTCCCATCGTTGCGGATGGCTCGATAGCGACTTCCCGCACAGGAGGGTCTCGCCTCATTCCCGTGTTGATTATTGACACCTCTCACCGTCCGGATATCGAGGTCATGGTACGAGCGCATCAGCAGTTCGGGCCTGGTGATGTGACTTCCTTTTGGATGTTCAATAGGCGGCCGCTCGCGCTCGATTCACCTCGCCTTGTACTCCAGACCACCAACCCTAGCGCATGCGTAGTCGTTATCGATTTCGACTTCACTGAAAGACAGGGTGTCTTGGTTGACCTCATTCATTCCGCCCGTGGGGTGTATCTTCAACCTGGGCGTCCTGGCGATAGGCTGACGGCAACGATGCACAGTCCCCGAATTCTCGCGGAGATTCCACCCAATCCGGACTTCGAGAAGGCGTTCCGGCGACTCTACGAGAAGGCGACCGTTCAGCGCTTTCGGAAAGCCGGGATGAATCGTGCCGCGTCAAAGCGGGCCGCCCGTTCGTTCCTCGCCGAGTCTCGCAGGGTGTTTCGTTCTCGATTCCCGTTGTCCCCGCAGCCTGATGTGTGAATCGGACTCCGTTATCGGTTTCAGCCTTGATGGGCGCGCCAGCTTTGCAGCGTTCCCGATTTCATCCGATCGCGAACACGGCTTGTGAGCAGGAGCCAAAATTAGGCCTCAGGGCCCAGAGCAGGAATACGGAGCCTTCAAACGGGGTCAGGCATGTCATCTCTCGGATGACCACTCCTTCCTCCGGGGGTTCATCCCCGTGCGAAAGTGCGGTGATCGCGATGCTGCCGTCGACACCGTGGGCGCGAAGACACACACCAAGCGCCAGCGGCGACGGCAGGAAGGGTCGCGGCGTGCCGAAGCCATCGAGCGTGGGTCACGACCTTCGTTGCCCGCGACGTGTCCAAGACCGCGTGATCTGTAGCACAGCGGACGGCCCGTTGGTCGCGGAGCGTGGACGGCGGACGGCAAGGAGGAACGTGAGTGGGAAAACAGCGAATCACCGCGGACTGCCGACAACGCCAACCGACGGAGGAAACGATATGTGTGGACGAATCACGCAAAAGCTGACGCTCGAGACACTGGTTGCGAAGTACCGCGCCCGGGAACACCCGGAGCTTGACCTCACGCCCCGTTTCAACGGTTGCCCGGGGCAGGACTTCGTGGTTGTGCGCAGGGAAGGGAGCGAACGCCAGCTCGCCGAGCTCCGATGGGGACGGATCCCCGAGTGGGCAGCGAACAAACCAGGGGCGAAGCGCCTCATCAACGCCCGGTTCGAAACCGTCCACGAGAAGCCCTCATTCCGGGCCGCGTTCCGTGAGCGGCGGTGCGTCATTCCGGTCACCGGCTGGTTCGAGTGGAAGCCGGTGGAAGGGGGAAGGCAGCCGTACTGGCTCCGACCGGAGGCAACGGAGCTGTTCTCGCTCGCCGCAATCTGGGAGAGCGGCGGGACGAGCCCGGGAGCGGTGGACACGTGCGTCATTCTGACGATGGCCGCGGCACCGGCGATCGCGGACATCCACCACCGGCAACCCGTCATCCTCGATGACGAAGCGACGACGGCGTGGCTGCGCCCTGGTGCCGCACCTGCCGGTCTCATCTCGATGACGAAGAAGGGTTGCGGGTCCGCGTTCGACCGCTGGCCGGTCTCGAGCCTCGTCAACAGCCCACGTAACGACTCGCCGGACCTCCTGATGCCGGCGATGACGACAGGTCCAACTGGCGGCGCGGGAGGTATGCAGCTTGGGCTTCTGTAGTCCCAGGCTCACAGTTTGACTTTGCGTCAGTGCGGCCGGACAGTTCGCGGCCCCAGGCACAGTCGTCTGAGCGAAAGGGGGCAATGACCATGACCGTCGAACTAGTGGTGCTGGGCATCCTGGGGGTAGTCGGCCTCGTGGCGGTGTGCACCGTGCTTATGGTCGTCTGGTGCGAGAGCGCCGGAGAGACGCAAGACTAAACGGACGGCGGGTACGAGATGAGTCTCAGAGCCGAGTGCTGCCACGAGCGTTGAGACGGCGCTCGTGAGCAGCATGACAGAGGAGGCACGGTAACTCGAGCCCGCACCTTGGTCGCGCGCTGCCGGATAGGCAGCGACGGACCGGTCGAGCGGGTTGCGGAAGGGTGGCTCGAATTACCCAGGCGCTGTGGAGCCGGGTCCGGCACGGTTACGTGTAACGCGAATTCGGGGAAACAGGACACGAGCACATGGGTGAGGTCGAGGGCGTGCGGTGCGTCGTCACCGGGGTGCACATTGAAGACCGGGGCTACGGGCGGCTCACAATTGCGCGAATCGACGGGAA